>Ga0172377_10005435_pt1 | contig 13098 bp, 13 predicted proteins | sample Pumphouse3metaG_FD_119749 | JGI IMG/M metagenome (GOLD analysis project Ga0172377, IMG submission 119749) | Leachate microbial communities from a municipal landfill in Southern Ontario, Canada - Pumphouse #3 metaG | ecosystem: Engineered > Solid waste > Landfill > Unclassified | place: Canada... | reverse complement strand
TTCCTCGGATTCCAGAAGACCCCGGTCCTGCGGGTCTCCTACACCTGGATTTTCCTCCCCTTCACCTACTTTCTGCTCTCCATCATCGGCTATACGATCAAGCCGGTCATCGAGGACTGGAAGGTGATCACCGGCAAGCTGGATGATGCCTTCGACCATCGCTATGACCCGTTGCTTGGGGAGGTAAAGAGATGAGTTTTCCCCTCTTCATTACCCTGTTTGTCTTCATCCTGATCTTCATACTCAGGATGCCCATTGCCTTGGGCATGCTCGCCTCGGCTGCATGCTACCTTCTGGTGAAGGGTGCGGACCTGAGCCTGGTCGTGAACCAGGTCATGAATACCTACTATACCAACTATGTCATCATTGCCGTTCCCCTCTTCATCTTCACAGCAAACGTGATGAACTCGGGAAAGGTAACCGATATGATCTTCAAGTTCGCAGGCGGCCTCACCGGAAGGATGCGGGGAGCCCTGGGACAGGTGAACGTCATCGCCTCGCTGATCTTCAGCGGCATGACCGGTTCGGCCATTGCCGATGCAGCCGGGCTTGGCAAGATAGAGATCCAAGCCATGAAGGATGATGGGTATGACCCTGAGTTCAGCTGCGCCATCACCGCAGCCTCTGCAACCATCGGTCCCATCTTCCCCCCGTCCATCCCCTTGGTCATCTACGCGATGCTCTCCAGCACCTCCGTGGGTGCACTCTTCATGGGTGGCATGGTACCGGCCATCCTGCTGGCACTCTTTTTGATGATCTACGTGGCGGTGGTTGCCAAGAAGCGCAACTATCCCCGTGGCGAGAAGATTGTCTGGAAGGTCTTCCTGCTCTTCACCCTCAAGGCACTGCCCGCCCTGCTCACCCCCATCATTCTTTTGGTAGGCATCTATACCGGGGTGATGACACCCACCGAAGCGGGTGCCATCGCAGGGCTCTATGCAATGCTCGTGTCGGTGTTTGCCTACAGGGCAATGGGATGGAAGGACCTCTTCGAGGTGGTGAAGACCACCATCAAGGATGTGGGGGCAACCAGCATCATGATCGGGGCGGCCACCATCATCAGCTACATTGTTGCCCGCGAGCAGTTGGCTGCAAACATCGGGAATTGGATCTTGGGACTCACCTCAAGCAAGTGGACCTTCATGCTGCTGGTGAACATCGTCATTCTCATCCTGGGCATGTTCATGGACACCTCCACCATCCAGCTGGTCTTCGTCCCGATCATGATCCCGGTGGCTCAAGCCTTGGGCATCGACATGATCCACTTCGGTCTGGTGGTCACCTTCAACATGATGGTCGGCCTCTCCACGCCGCCTTTCGGCATGCTCCTGTTCATCACCAGCGGCATCTCGGGAACCCCGCTCAAGGGTGTCATGAAGGAGATCATCTGGCCCTTGGTGGTCATGCTGATCGTCCTGGTCATCATCACCTATATCCCTGAAGTCACCCTCTTCCTGCCCAGGGCGGCAGGCCTCATCTAAGGAGCAGTTACCATGCAAGAACGTTATTACGGCTGTTGGCCGACCATGATCACCCCGTTCACCGAAGACAACAAGGTGGATTTTGCAGGGGTTCGCAAACTTACCGACTGGTACATCGACCGTGGTTGCGACGGCATCTTTGCCGTTTGCCAGTCCAGCGAGATGTTCTTTCTCTCCGATCAGGAGAAACTCGATATCGCCAAGGCTGTGGTGGAAGCGGCGGCAGGAAGGGTGAAGGTCATTGCAAGCGGGCACACCAGTGACGACCATGCAAAACAGATTGCCGAGCTTGGTGCAATGGCCGAGACCGGGGTCAATGCGGTGGTGCTTGTTTCCAACCGGATGGCCAAACAGGATGAGGGAGCCGATGTCTTCAATGCGAATGCACAGGACATCTTCGCCCAGCTTCCTTCGGTCACCTTCGGCCTCTATGAGTGTCCCTACCCCTACCTGAGACTGCTTGATGACGAGTTCCTCTCTTGGGCCGCCAAGGAGGACAAGCTGGTCTTCCTCAAGGATGTCTCCTGCTCCCTGGAGATTGAGAAACGCAGGGTTGAGCTGGTCAAGGGAACGAACCTTGCCCTCTTCAATGCGAATACCGCCACCGTTCTCGACTCCTGGATTGCAGGCTACCATGGCTACAACGGGGTGATGGCCAACTTCCACATCGACATCTACAAGTGGCTGTATGAGCACTTCCGTGAGAACGAGGCCCTTGCCCGGGAAGTCAGTGACTTTTTGACCATCGCCGGGGTGAGCGAGGCACGCTCCTATCCGGTGAATGCAAAGTACCACTACAACCTCACCGATATTCCCATGAGCCTGGTCACCCGCTCCAAGTCGGTCTCCCTACTCAATGAGAATGGCCGCCATGAGATCGCCAGCCTGATCCGGATGGAACAGGCAATGAGAGCCAAATTGGGGTTGAAGCAATGAACAGGGGATCGGAGCTGAGAAAGCGGCTGAACGAGGGGAACCTGCTTGGAGGCCATGTCTTTTTCAATGACCCTGCAATTACCGAAGCGATGGCACGCTACGGGTACGACTTCATCTGGATCGATGCAGAGCACGGTCCATTTGACAAGCAGAACCTGTTGATGCATATCATCGCTGCCAATGCCGGGGGTTCTGCAGCCTTTGTCCGGGTGACCAGCACTGCCATCGAGAGCATCAAGTGGGTGCTGGAGATGGGTATCGATGGCATCATCCTGCCGATGGTCATGGATGAGGTGGAAGCGAAGCGAGCCCTTGAGCTTTGCCTCTATCCTCCCAAGGGGACGCGCGGCTTTGGCCCTCGGCGGGCCATCGCCTACAACAGTGAGGAGACCGGCCACTACCTTGCACAGAGTGAGGAAAGTTTTGTCCGCATCATCCAGATCGAGCACATCAATGCGGTACGGCATATCGACGCCATCCTGAGCCTTGAGGGGCTGGATGCCATCATCATCGGACCCAATGACCTCTCCGCCTCAATCGGGAGACTGGGGGACAGTTTGCATCCAGAGGTACTTGAGCTATCACGTACGATTGTTGCAGCTGCAAAGCGTGCAGGAAAACCCGTGGGAGTATCCATAGGACCTGATGAACGGACCATCCGTACCTACCAGGAGATGGGCGTCGATTTTCTGAGTACCGGGGATGACATCTCCTTCCTGTACCAAGGCTCGCAGCGCGTGTTCTCCTTGGTCGGAAGGTAGATGGAAATGGCAAAATCCGATATGCTCGACGACGGCAAGGAGGTTTTCATGGATATCTCTCACATCTCACTTTCCCGAACGAATCTCAGCCAGCAGGTTGCTGACCATCTGGAAGAGGTCATTCTCTCCTCGCCCACCAGTCGGGTTGCCGAAAAACTTCCTTCGGAGATGAAGCTGGCCAAGCAGTACAATGTCAGCCGCCCGATCATCAGGGAAGCCATGAAACTCCTGCAGGAACGCGGCCTTATTACCCTGAAGAACGGAAGCGGGGCCTACATCACCCGTCCTGAGACGGATACGGTCATGAATGCGGTGAACCGCATCATGCAGGTCGACCGGATCCACAACGAGGATCTTACCCAGGTCCGCGAGATCCTGGAGCTTTCCAGCGTGGATCTGGCTGTACAGAAAATCACAGACGAGGAACTGAAACAGATGGATGCCATCCTCTCCAAGTTCGAGGACAAGACCCTCCCCCTGAAAGAGCGTGTCAAGCTGGACGAGCAGTTCCACCTGGCCATCGCCCAAGCTGCAGGGAACGAGTTGCTGACCATGTTCATCGGAGTTCTCACCTCTCTGCTTCGCGATTACATGGGCAAAGGGATCCTGGTCGAAGGAGGCATCGAGGATGCCATCGCCCGCCATCGCCAGATTTTCCAAGCACTCCAGAAGCGTGACCCTGAAGCGGTGCACAAGGCAATGTCCGACCATCTGAAGGTCTCGAGCCTGAACGTCCAATTCTTCGACAAGCAGGGGTCTTCTCCCAAAAAACACGGATAAAGGGCATTCCTCATTTCCGTTTCCCACTTTCCCTGTTATGCTGGAAATGCGGAAACTTGAGGAGGCGCCCTGTGAGCTTATTGCTTAACTCTGTCGATCCGAAGCTGATCACGCTGGCCCAGAAGATTTTTGACCAACAGTTTGACCAAGACCCACAGCTTGGCCAAGAGATGGATGAGCGGCGCAAGCAGCTCATGTTCCAGGACATCCTGTACAACTTCAACTTCCTCACCACTGCAGTCACCTTGGAGGACGAACAGATTTTCTCGTCCTATGCAATCTGGCTCTTCGAGCTCTTGTGCAACCTCATGAAAGACCTGGACCGAGACAGGATCAAGGACCAGATGGTCCACCACTACCAGATTCTCGGCACTTTCAGCGACCAGTTGTTCTCCCCGGACAAGGCAGGATTGGCACGCAAATACCTTGAGAAAGCAATTTCCCTTACCGAAGCGGCAGTGGATGACTACCCGCTTTCGGAACAGTTTCTGAAAGGACGCCACGTAGAAATACGGCGGGCCTATCTGAATGCACTGCTGCGCAGCGACACCAACGGGGCCATCAGGATCATCAAGGAGGCTGAGGCATCAGGCATCAGGCTGGAGGAAATCTATGAGGACATCATCCGCCTGGCAATGCTGGAGGTCGGGGAGCTGTGGCACCAGAACAAGATTACGGTGGACAAGGAGCACTACTGCACTTCCACGACGCAGATGATTCTCTCCCTCTTCTACCCAACCATCTTCAGCCAAACGGGCAATCAGAAGAAAATCGTGACCTGTTGCATCGGCAGTGAGCTGCATGAGATGGGTGGACGGATGGTAAGCGACCTGTTCGAGTATCATGGGTGGGAGAGCATCTATCTCGGATCTGCTGTTCCCGTCTCCTCATTGGTCCACGCACTTGAGGAACACCACCCCGATTTGGTTGCCCTCTCGGTGACCATGCCCCAATACCTGGGGCTCTGTCACGATGCGGTGCTTGCAATCAGGAAGGCCTTCCCCTCCATACTCATCGCCGTAGGGGGCCGGGCTTTCCAGACGAGCGGGAAAATCCATGAACGCTGGCCGGTAGATATCCATACTGATTTGGCGTCCGAATTGATTGCCTGGGCTGAGGAGAAGGTGAACAAACCGTGAGCAATACCTTCCTGGTGAGAACCACAACCCAAGGACTGGTGCAGGAGGCCTATTGGTCAGACCCCGTCTCCTTGGCCATTCCTTACAAGACCACCCTCTCCGAACTCTTTGACGAAACCAACAGGGCTGTCTTCGAAAAGACGTTCACCAAGGCCTTGTTGGAAAAGCACAAGGTGTTCTGTTCCCATGTGGTGGTGGTTGAAGAGGAGTTGGAACTCTGTTTCTTCATCCTCAGCCTGGATCAGAACGTCTTTGTGCTCGCCTTGGATTATCTGAAAGAACTTCCCACCGAGTTTCAGGAACGGCACAAGGCTTTGCTCATGCGCATGATCGAGCAGATTGGGGCCATGCACGCCCGCAACTCGCTGCAAAACTCACAGGTCGTCTACAGTCACTTCGAGGAGATCCAGCGGCTCAACAACCAGCTGGTCAACACCCAACGGGACTTGCAGCGGGCGAACAAGAAACTGGAGAACCTCAACCAGGAGCTGAACAACCGTTTGGTCAAGGACCCTCTCACCTCCTTGGTAAGCAGGTACCAGTACCGTTCGGAGATGCAGATGGTCATTGCAACCAAACCCGAGGCACTGGGGCTCTTTGCCTTCATAGATATCGATGCCTTCAAGCAGATCAACGATACCTATGGCCATGGCGTGGGAGATGAGTACCTGGTAGAATTTTCCCAGCGCTTGAAGTCCCTTTCTGTCGGATACCCGACAATTGCCATGCGCATTGCAGGTGATGAGTTCGGCTTGTATATCCATGACATTCCCGTAGCTGATGACTCCTTTCTTGCCGACATGTATGCACAGTTTGAGAAAACGGTGACCAATGAGCCGCTGCAGACCTCCTGTGGGAAGCTGAACATCAGCTGCAGTGTCGGCTTTGCTGTCTTCAACCGTGACACCACCAATCTCTATGACTTGATCGACTATGCGGACTGGGCCATGTACTGTGCCAAGAAGAACGGCAAACACGGCTGGCGCAGCTTTGAGCCACTCGCGTTTGCCCAACGGCACGACCAAGCCTGAAGAAAATGAAAAAAATTGTTTTCACTTTGTTGACCTTGACGTTGCGTCAAGGTGTATTGCTGTTGTTGGAGGGTATATGGAGTACACCATCAAGCAGGTTTCAGAACTGAGTGGAGTCACCCAACGGACTTTGCGTCACTATGAGCAGCTGGGACTGCTCAACCCACGACGCAAGAGTGGGTCGGGCTATCGGCTCTATGGCAAGGAGGATCTGGTGCGGCTTCAGCAGATTCTTTTTTACCGGGAGCTCGATCTGGGTCTTTCCACGATCAAGAGCATCTGCCTTGATCCCACCTTTGACCTGGAAACGGCGCTTTTGGAACAAAAACAACTGCTCGAAGCGAAGCGAAACCATCTTGAACAGTTGCTTCAGAATCTTACCCACACACTGCAAGACGTGAAAGGAGAACGAACGATGCAAGACCATGAACGCTTTGAGGGATTCAAGAAACAACTGGTCGAGGAAAATGAGAAGAGGTATGGAGAGGAAGTGCGCAAGCGCTATGGAGAGGAGACCGCCCAGCGGGCCAATGCACAGATGATGGGTATGGATGAGACGACCTACAACGAATTCACAGCCCTTGGGGAAACCCTTTTGGAGAAGCTCAGGGAAGCTGCAAAACAAGGAGATCCCACTTCGGAGTCAGCGATGGAAGTAGCACGGATGCACAAGCGCTGGTTGGGGTACACCTGGGGTGACTACTCTGCAGAAGCACACAGAAATCTGGTGCAGATGTACGTCGATGACGAGCGGTTTGCCGTGTACTACCACGGCAATGCTGAGTTCCTGCGTGATGCTGTGCACCACTTCCTGGACATCAACTAAGCCAGTGCCTCAAGGCGATAGGCAATGACCTTTCCCACCAGAGCCAAGGGAAGGCTCTGGTCCAAGGGCAGCTGGATCGCTCCCTTGCTGGTCTTCAATCCGGCAAGGTCAGCCTGCAGCGCCTCGATTGCCTCCGGCTGGGGATAGAGACCGATGTGCGCCTTGAAGGCGGCAACCGAGAGGATGTCCCCTTTGCCCGGAAGGACAAAGGTGGGCATCCGGTACTTGATCACCTCCTTGCAGGAAGGAGCCATCTGATGCACAAGGTTTCTGATCAGAACCAGCCGCTTCTGCTTCTCCTCTTCAAGGAGAGAGAGATAGGAATCGACGTCTGCATGATATGTTTCCATACGCGTACTCATTGCTCCTTCTCATAGGGTGTACCCAGTTTTGCAGGCACATTGAAAGACCTTCTGCTGATGGTCAGGATGATGGTGAGGATATAGGGCAAGGCAATGAACAGCTCATTCGGAAGGAACGTCCCCCCACTCGACTGCATGAAAATTGCCAAGGCTTCCGTAAGACCGAATATGATGGTCCCCACCAAGGCACCGATGGGATTCCAGTTGCCCAGGAAGCAGATGGCGAATGCAATCCATCCCCGTCCATTGATGATTGACGTGGTAAACATGCCCAAGTATCCGATGGAGTAGAAAGCCCCTGCAACACCTCCCATCAAACCGCTGAACAATACGGCCAGGAAGCGCACCCGTTTCACATTGATGCCGGCTACATCCACTGCTTCGGGGTTCTCCCCTGCAGATCTGATGGCCAGGCCCAGTGCGGTCTTGTACAAAACCACATAGGTGGCAGGTACCAGCAGGAAGAGCAGATAGAAAAGGATGTTCTGCTTGAACAGGATGGGACCGATGAAGGGTATGGAGTGAAGCAGAGGAATGGGAATCTGTTTGAGCTGAACCACCGTAAGGGGAACCAGCGGAACACCGAAGATCACTCGCTGCAGGAATGAACACACTCCGGCGATGAGGATGTTGATGGCAGTTCCCGTGACAATCTGATGTTGCTTGAGGTAGATGGTGATCCATCCATACAAAGCTGCCGTCATGAGTCCGGCACCCATGGCACACAGGATTCCGATGGCCAGGCTGCCACTTTGGTAAGCCCCGACAAATCCAGCCCAGGCGCCGATGAGGAAAATCCCTTCGATGGCGGTAACCATCATTCCCGTTCGTTCGGCAATGACTTCACTCAGCGATCCATAGAGCAACGGGGTGCTCATCATAAGGGCTCTGGCAAGGAGATTGATCATTGCACGCCTCCTTCCTCAAGAAGAAGCTTCCTGATCTTTCTCTTCCGATCCAACTCGTTTCGTACAAAGTAGCCCATGATGACGAAAACCATGACAAACCCTTGCATGAGATCGATGATGGACGAGGGTATTTGGGAACGCTGTCCCATGATCTGTCCTCCAACCCGCAAGGCTCCAAAGAGAATGGAGGCAAAAATGATGCCGATCGGATTCGCATTTGCCAAAATGGCAATGCCGATGCCGATGGAGCCAATATCGGGGTTGAATCCTTGCAGCAACATGTGCTGGACACCGTTCACTTCGGTGAAGCCAGCCAAACCGGCAAGAGAGCCGCTGATGAAGAATGCCGCAATATGAATCCTACCGGTATTGATGCCACTGGTCGCAGCGGCCTCCCCATTGTACCCAACTGCACGAATCCTGAATCCCAAAGCTGTCTTGTACAACAAGACCCAGATACCAAGACAAGCCACCACCGCAAGGATGAACCCAACATGCAAACGGGTTCCTGCCAGAAGCTTGGGAAGCCAGATCGATTCCAACAGAGGATCGGTCTGCGGGTACTCGCCTTTTGTCTCCAACAGTCTGGTGCGAAGCAGATAGTTCATAAGGGCAAGAGCCACATAGGTGCTCATCATGGAGATGAGAAACTCATTCGCCTTGAACTTTGCTTTGGCATACCCGATGGCAGCACCCCACAACCCGCTTGAAAGGACAACCAAGACCAAGACCAGCAACAACGCCCATTTCTGGGGGAAGCGCAGGGAGACCGAGACGGCGACCAAAGCCCCGATATAGAACTGGCCTTGCGCCCCAATGTTGAAGAGATTCGCCTTATAGGTGAAGGCAAACGCCAAAGCCGTGAACATAAGGGGTGTGGCTTTTACAAAGATATCCCCAATGGTGTAGCGGTCACGAACCATGGAAGTGAACAAAAGCCCAAAGGCTTCAAGCGGATTCTTTTTCAGCAACAAGATCATCAGTCCGCTCACAAACAGTCCAAGGAGTACGGCAACCGCATTGATGAGCAGGATATCCCGGAGTTTACCTTTCATGGGTGGCATCCTCCCTGTAACCGGCCATCAAAAGGCCGATCCGTTCCGTACTCAACGTACCCCTTGGATATACTCCTTGGATCTTTCCTTTGTAGAGAACGGCAATCCGATCACTGAGTGCAAAGATTTCCGACAGTTCGGTTGATATGAGCAAAATGGCCTTTCCTTCCTTGCGCTGTGCCAAGATGGTTTGGTGCACATGGTTGATGGCCCCAAGATCCAATCCACGAGTCGGTTGGTCGAAGATGACCACCTGGCTCTTTCCTGATACTTCGCGTGCAACAATCACTTTCTGCTGATTCCCACCTGACAGGCTTCTGGCAACCACCTCAGGTCCAGGCGCTTTTACGGAGAAGCTGTCTATGAGCTCTTGCATGCGCTCATCGAGCTCTTTCTTCCTGATGAAGCCATACCGCGTCCAATGACCATCAAAACTCTGGCGAAGCATGAGATTCTCGCTCAGGCTCATATCCATCACCATCCCAAAGCGTTGGCGATCACTGGGAACATATCCCAGCCCAAGATCGATGCGATGCTTGATGGAGGCATGGGTGATATCTGCAGAATCTAGAAAGATATTCCCCTGGGAAACCGACGATCGGCCGCACAGCACATCACACAGTTCCTGCTGCCCATTTCCCGATACTCCTGCAATCCCAAATATCTCCCCTGCGTGGACGGAAAAGGAGAGGTCCTCAAGCGAAGGGACTTCTTTCCCTGCTTGCAGGGTAACATGCTCCAATCGCAGGATCTCATCCTGCACCTCTGCAACAGAATCAACGTTCGGAACGGACAATTCATGCCCGATCATCATATTGCTCAGATCTTTTGCATTGGTAGTGCTCCGAAGCACATCCCCATGCACCATCCCATTGCGCATGATGATGATCCTATCGGCTACCTGCATCACCTCAGCCAACTTGTGGGTGATGAAGATGACCGAGTTGCCTTTGCCTACAAAGGTCCTGACAAACGCCATCAACGAGTCGGTTTCCTGGGGAGTGAGGACCGCAGTGGGCTCATCCATGATCAGCAGGTGGGCATCCAGATACAGGGCCTTCAGGATTTCGACTTTCTGCTGTTCCCCAACCGAAAGATCACGGATCTTCTTTGTTGGATCGATATGAAAGCCATAGGAAGTGGCAAGCTGACGGATCTGCTCGTGCTCCTGCTTCCAATTGATGGAACCATGCTTGGCACCGAGGATGATGTTCTCCGTGACCGTATGGGCATACACCAAGGAGAAATGTTGCTGGATCATGGATATGCGGTGCTTCATGGCATCCCGGGGACTGCTGATGTGTATTTCCTTGCCGTTTTTATAAATGTGCCCGTTGTCCGCCCTATAGAGTCCGTAGAGAATCTTCATGCAGGTGCTCTTGCCCGCACCATTCTCCCCCAACAGGGCAAGCACTTCCCCTTGGTTGATGGCAAACGAAACATCCTTATTCGCGATTACGCGGGAGAAATACTTGTCAATTCCCCGTAACTCAAAAAATGGCGTATCCATGTATGTCCTTTGGAGGTAGTGGAGATGACGGTTCCCGATAGGTTTGCCACCTACCGGGAACCACAACATGATTCAGTTACTTTGTGCTGAACATGGAAGCGAAATCCACTTCACCCTTTGCAGCCTTATCCATTCCGGCAAGGACCTTGTCCTGCACGGCTTTGCTGATATGCGTGGTGAACACTGGCTTGAAGATGCCTTCCTTGATACCGGCCATGTGGACCGTATTGCCTGCGAGGGTTCCTTCCATATACTGCTTTACAGCCCAGGTATAGAACGTCTCGAAATCGAAGATGATGGATGCAACAACGGTGTTGGGATCGATGGTGGTCTGATCACCGGAGAAACCGATGAATTTCGCACCCTTCTCCTTTGCAGCCTGGATGCCACCAAGGCCAACCTGGTTGGCATAGATGAACATGGTATCTGCACCATTGTCGATCATGGTCTCGGTCATCTGCTTGCCCAGTGCAACATCATCCCAACTGTTTGCGAAAGCCCTGACGGCCTTTGCCCCGGTGATGCCGCGTGACTTGGCAATGTCCACAGAGACTTTCTCATAGACATCAAGCAGTTTCACCATGGCATCGTTGGGGAATCCGCCGATGGTTGCAAAATGACCATTCTTGGTCACTTCACCTGCAAGCAGTGCTGCAACATAGCTTGCTTCATACTCTTTGGGGAAAATCGGGGCCACATTGGCTCCGCTGGCCACCATACCGTTTACAACGCAGAAGGTTGTCTTCGGATAACTGGCAGCAACCTTGTTTGCAGCTTCATCAAACTGCGTTCCGGCAGCCATGATCAGATCATACCCACGCTCGGCATAGTTGCGGAACGTCGATTCATAGTCGGGAGCCTGCACATTCTCGATGTACTCCATCTGCGTGCCCAACTCCTCATTGCACTTGACCAAGCCTGCATAGTTCGTGGCATTCCAACTCTGGTCATTGATCGGACCGGGAAGGATCAGCACAATCTTGTAGTCTCCAGGTCCCTTGGGTCCAGAAACCGATGCAGATTCTTTGGCTCCGGCTGCAAACACCATCGAGGAAACCAAACACATCACCAACGCGAGCAACACAATACGTTTCTTCATACATACCCTCCATGAAAACTTTTCAAGATCATACGATCCTACATCTCTTGTACAGTAAATCCGCATATCTGACCTGTCAACGCATACCGGTCGATACCTATGCACTCCATCAGGAATTTAAACCAGACTTGTACGGTTGGCGAGAAACCGCTTCTTTGCATCTCCTTCTTCTCTCCATTCGAGTCTTTGGCCAAGAGCATCTCCCCGCTCCTTCACAGACAAAAAAAAGAGGCGCTGCAATCCTCTTGGGATGACAGCGCCTTTGCTTTGTACTGCTTTTACACCATTACTCCAGATGATGTCAAGTCACATCAACCAGTGGACTACTCCCACTCCTTGAGCACCGCCATGATGGCAGCAAGCTCTTCCTTGCTGAATGTGCTGGGCTTCTCCACTGCCTTCAGGTTCTCCAGAAGCTGGTTTTTGTTTCTCGCTCCGATGAGAACACTGGTGACACGCTCATCCCGTAAGAGCCAACTGATGGCCATCTCAGAAAGGCTCTGATTTCTTGTTTGGGCAATTGCATTGAGCTTATTCAGCAACGTCACCCGCTGCTCTGTGATCATCTCAGGCTTGAGGAAGCGCTTCTCATTCGCCCTGCTGTCCTGGGGAATGGACCCATCCAGATAACGGGAGGTCAGAAGACCTTGGGCAAGGGGGGAGAAGCAAATGGTACCGGCATTGTTGTCCATGGCATCGAGCAGACCATCGGTTTCCACCCAACGGTCGAGCAAGGAGTAGCGTACCTGGTTGAGTACACACGGGCAGCCGAGCTCCTTGAGCAGGGCAATGGCTTTCACCGCATCCTTCGCCTTGTAGTTGGAAATGCCCGCATAGAGGGCCTTTCCCTGTCGCACCAATTGCGCCAAAGCACCCATGGTCTCCTCAAGCGGGGTATCGGGGTCGGGACGGTGGTGGTAGAAGATGTCCACATACTCAAGGCCCATCCGCTTCAGGCTCTGGTCGCAACTGGAGATCAGGTATTTGCGGCTCCCCCACTCACCATACGGACCCGGCCACATGTAGTAGCCGGCTTTTGTGGAGATGATGAGTTCATCCCGATAGCTCTTGAGCTGGTGTGAGAGAATCTTGCCGAAACGGGTCTCTGCACTGCCACCCGGAGGCCCATAGTTGTTTGCCAGGTCGAAGTGGGTGATGCCGTGGTCGAAAGCGGTGGTGATCACGTCATTGCACACCTGCTCTTCTGCTT
>Ga0172377_10005434_pt1 | contig 13098 bp, 12 predicted proteins | sample Pumphouse3metaG_FD_119749 | JGI IMG/M metagenome (GOLD analysis project Ga0172377, IMG submission 119749) | Leachate microbial communities from a municipal landfill in Southern Ontario, Canada - Pumphouse #3 metaG | ecosystem: Engineered > Solid waste > Landfill > Unclassified | place: Canada... | reverse complement strand
TGAAGGAAAAGGTAAAATTACCGATTACTTCGCCCAAAAAGCTGATGTCGTCGTTCGTTCACAAGGCGGAAACAACGCCGGACACACTATTGTTTACGATGGAAAGAAGTTTGCTTTGAGGTTAGTACCCTCAGGCATTTTTTCTAAAAACACCATAAACGTGATTGCTAACGGGTTAGTCGTTAACCCAAAAGCGCTATTTGAAGAGTTGCAAGGTTTAGAAGATAGAGGAATAAATAATTATCAATTGTTTATTTCAAACCGAGCTCAAATCCTAATGCCGTATCACATAGATCTGGATGGAGCTATTGAGAAAAAATTGGGAAGTTCGAAAATAGGAACCACCAAAAAAGGGATCGGACCTTGCTACACGGATAAAGCGGCAAGACACGGACTTCGCATGGGTGACTTATTGAATTCTCAACCGCTTCGCACAAGATTAAGTGAGATTCTTCCAATTAAAAATTTAGAATTGGAAAGTTACGATTTACCTCCGTACAGCATCGAAGATTTATATGCTTATTTGCTTAAATACGCAGAGGTATTCAAAGATAAGATTATCGATACATCAGAATTGATAAACAGAAATATTAATGAAGGAAAAAAAGTGCTTTTTGAAGGAGCGCAAGGAGCTATGCTTTGCATAGATCACGGCACGTTCCCTTACGTAACCTCTTCTTCTCCTTTAGCAAGTGCAATACCGGTTAACTGTGGGATCGCCCCAAAGTACATCGACAATGTGCTTGGAATTGCAAAAGCTTATACAACTAGAGTTGGAGAAGGTCCTTTTCCTTCAGAAATATTTGGCGTTATCGCTGACAGCATAAGAGAAAAAGGCCACGAATACGGCACGGTAACTAAACGTCCTAGAAGAATAGGCTGGTTAGATACTGTCGTATTAAATTACGTCAAACAAGTTTCAGGTGTCGACAACTTTGCTTTCATGTTAGTCGATGTACTTTCAACGGTCGAGACTATTAAGATTTGCACAAGTTACCTATTGGACGGAAAAATAATGAATACAGTTCCTTCCACTTTAGATGAATATCAACGCTGCAAACCAATTTATGAAACTATGCCTTCTTGGAGTGAGGACATTTCTAACATTACGGAGTACGAATCGCTTCCAAAAGCTGCAAAAAATTATATAAAGAGAGTGGAAGAACTTACAAATACACCTATTGCAATTGTTTCTGTTGGTCCAGATCGGAAACAAACAATTATTCGCAAGGAAATATTTTAATTTATATGATCGATAGATACACAAGTCCAGAAATGGTGAAATTGTTTACTGATCAAAATAGATTTGAAACATATTTAAAGGTTGAAATCGCAGCGACTCGCGCTTTTTCACTTCTAAATAAAGTACCGGAAGAAGACTATATTAAAATTAAAACTAATGCGAAAGTCGATGTAGCACGCATTAAAGAAATAGAAAAGATAACCAATCACGACGTCGTTGCTTTCACCAGACAAATCTCTGAAACGCTCGGGGATGAAAAAAAGTGGATTCACTACTGCTTAACTTCTACAGATGTAGTCGACACTTCATTAGGCTACATATACTCTCAAGCGGATAGAATAATCCTCAACGACTTTGCGAAATTACAAGAAGCATTAAAATCCAGAGCATTAGAATATGAGAATACGCCCTGCATAGGACGCACCCACGGAGTGCATGCCGACATCACTTCTTTCGGATTAAAATTCGCCTTGTATTACGATGAAATGGAACGCAACATTGAAAGATTTAAACAGGCCGCTAAACAGCTGGAAGTTGGAAAAATTTCTGGTGCGGTTGGTAATTTTGCAAATGTTGAACCATTCGTCCAAGATTCGGTTTGCAAAGAACTAGGCTTAGCTAGCGCTAAGATTTCTACTCAGGTGCTCCAAAGAGACCGCCACGAATTTTACGGGTCGGTCATTGCTATCGCTGGATCAACTTTGGAAAAGATAGCGACAGAAATACGCAATTTATCACGAACAGAAATACACGAAGTAGAAGAAGGATTTGCAAAAGGACAAAAGGGTTCTTCAGCTATGCCTCAAAAAAGAAATCCCATTTCCAGTGAAAATATATGCGGTTGTGCTCGCATGCTCAGAGGATATCTTATTCCTTTGCTTGAAGATAACGCGCTTTACCACGAGAGAGATATATCTCATTCATCCGTGGAAAGAATCGCATTGGTTGATATGATTGAATTATTCGATTACATGCTAAAGCGCACAACTCGAGTAATCGATGGATTGAAAGTATTTCCTGAAAACATGCTTAAAAATATCAAGCTTTCTAATAACAGTATATTTTCACAACGCGTATTAAACCGCTTAGTAGAAAAAGGACTGTCACGGGAAGAGGCTTACGATTTAATTCAACCAATCGCAATGAAAGCTGTCACCGGTGAATCCGATTTTAAGGAAGATGTTATAAACGATAAAGTCATTAATAATTCATTGTCAAAAAATGAAATATTAATATTATTTGATTACTCCTATTATTTAAAAAATGTGAATGTGATATATAAGAGAGTTGGTCTCGTAAAGTAACTATAAATACTACATTTTATTAAAGTAACAGTTAAAAATATACAAAATAAAACAATTCATTGGAATAGTCTTTTAATGCACATTTTCTTTCGTTATAATTATAAAGTATTATACAAAATTGAAAATAGGAGAACAATTTATGAAAGATAAAAACTATGTCGTTTTCACAGATTCTTGCTGTGATTTAAATCCAGATTTAATAGAAGATAAAAATATAAAAGTAATAAAGATGATGTTTAGAGTAGATGAAAAAGACTACTACGATTACGCTGACAACAGACAAATGAATCCGCACACTTTTTACAATAAATTGCGCGAAGGAAAGTTATCTAAAACCACTCAAATAACTCCAATAACATACATAAAAGAATTGACACCATACTTAAAAGATGAAAAAGATATCATACTCACTGTATTCTCTTCAGCTTTATCAAGTACATATAATTCCGCATTGATTGCTGCTGCAACATTGCGCGAAGAATTTCCCGAGAGAAAAATTGAAGTAATAGATACTCTTTGTGCCTCTGGTGGCCAAGGATTTTTAGTTTATAACATCGCGAAGAATCAATCTAAAGGAATGTCTTTTGAAAAAAATGTTGCGTGGGCGTTGGAAAACAGATTACACGTAGCTCATTGGTTTACGATTGATGATTTAAACTTCTTGCGCAGAGGTGGCCGTTTGACCGCTGGTAAAGCTTGGATTGGAACCTTACTTTCACTTAAGCCAGTTCTTTGCGTTAATGATTTAGGTCAATTAGTCCCCGTTCAAAACGTTCGCGGTCGCAAGCAGTCACTGCTTACTATGGCAAAACATTTCGGCGATACCGCTATCGAACCCAAGAAAAATATGATTATGATCTTACACGCAGATGATGAAAAATCCGCTCACCTCTTGGGCGACTTACTCATACAAAAATACAATGTTCCGGAAATAATTTATGGCGATATTGGTCCTGTCATAGGATCTCATTCCGGCCAAGATACAATAGCTTTGTTCTTTTTCACCTCAAAACGTTAATCAATTTTGAACAGGTAACATGTGAAGTGTCCAAGTTTTACGCCAGCAATTAGTTAACTTGGTAACGCAATAGTTAATCAATGCTAAAAGAGCTTTTCCATCAAGTTCTACTAAAAATAGAGAGAATTCAGGCATTATCAGCCTGTTTTTTCCGTTTACGCTACTCATTTAAGATGCCATTCGATATACTTTAGGAAGTACATTATTTAATGCGTTTTTTTATTAGCATATTGGAGGCTCACATGAAAGACAATACCTACGTACTTATTTCAGACTCTTGCAGCGACATGACACCCGCCATGGTCGAAGAGACTGAAACAAAGATAGTTCCTATGATTTTCAGAATTGATGAAAATGATTATTTGGATTACCCTGACGACAGAGAAATGTCCAGCCACGATTTTTATGATAAATTGCGGAACGGCAAAAAATCTCAAACGTGTCAGATTACTCCATCTAGATATATCGAATTTATTAAACCCTTCCTCAAAGAAGGAAAAGATGTCCTTTTAGTTGTGTTTTCATCTGCACTTTCTAGTACATATACCTCTGCAACCCTAGCAGTAAACGCATTGAGAGAAAAATATCCCGAACGCAAAATAAATATTATCGATTCCTTGTCCGCTGCTGGTGGTCAGGGATACTTTGTCTACATGCTGGGTCTCAACAGAAATAAAGGCATGAGTTTAGAAGAAAATACAAAGTGGGGTGAAGACAATAAACTTCACGTCGCTCACTGGTTCACTATCGATGATTTAATGTATCTTAAACGCGGTGGGCGTCTGTCCGCATCAAAAGCTTGGATGGGGACTCTTCTCACATTGAAGCCTATATTGCACGTTGACGACGAAGGCCGTCTCGTTCCAATGGAAACTGTGCGCGGTCGCAAACAAGCGGTCATCGCACTGATGAATCACTTTGAAAAAACTGCATATGATCCTGCGAATAATGTTGTATTGATAGCACACGCTGACGATATTGCATCAGCCCGTTTTCTCGGTGAAAGATTGCAAGCCAAACACAAAATTCTAAAGTTAATATACGGTAATATCGGACCTGTAATTGGCTCTCATACCGGTGCTAACGCTATACTGCTATTCTTTATGGCGAAGCATCGTTAGTACAATTTATACTCGAGAAAGAAGATTACATTGTTTGTTTTATATAATCAACTAATTTAACTAACGCTTTACCTCTGTGTGAGATAGAGCTTTTTTCTTCGTTTGTAGAATTTCCAAATGTTTTATTTAAATCATCCGAGAAAAATATCGGATCGTAACCGAAACCATTGGTTCCTTCAATTTTATTTTCTATATGTCCAAAAGCTTTGCCTGCGAAAGTGTGATCCTCTTTGTCAAAGTTCACCAAAGAAATGACAGTGGTGAAATTCGCAGTTCTATCCTTTAAATCCTTCATCTTTTCAATAATCGCTAAATTCTTTTTGAAGTATGAACAACCATCCATAAACCTTGCTGAATATATTCCTGGAAATCCATTTAATCCGTGAATTTCTAAACCCGAATCATCTGCAATAACAATTTTATCCGGAAGTTTTTTAGCTATGTATCTGGCCTTTATTAAAGAGTTCTCTTCGAATGTCGAGCCAGTTTCTTCTACATCGAGAGCTATATCTATGTCTTTTAACGATATAACTTTATATCCTAACGGTTCTAGCATAAGAGTGTATTCTCGCAGTTTTCCCTGATTTGAAGTTGCAACAACTATTTCATTTTTATCCATATATATTTCCCCTACATCTCATTATAGGAAATCCTGCAACCAAGGTAAACAACCTATTTTAATAAATTAAATATATATACTTTAATAAGTAATTAAGTTATAATTAAACCGACAAAACCTTAAATATTTTCGTATATTTGTTGTTTTTAGTAGGAGAAAATTTATGGAAGATAATTCATATGTACTGTTTTCAGACTCTTGTTGTGACTTGCCAAAAGATTTAGTTGAAGAAATACACCTTGAAGTCGCCCCGTTAAGCTATATACTTAAAGGAAAGGAATATCTAAATTATCCCGATCATCACGAAATGGATAATCACATATTTTTTGACGAACTTCGCAATGGTGAAATAGTTAAAACATCTCAAGTTAGTCCTGGATGCTTTTTAGAACAAATTGAACCTTTTTTAAAAGAAGGCAAAGATATATTAATCGTCGCTTTCTCTTCTGCTTTATCTGGCACAATTAACTCAGCAATTCAAGCTGCAGATTATTTGCTTCAAATATATCCTGATCGCACCATTAAAGTATTAGATTCACTTTGTGCATCTAGCGGACAAGGATATCTCGTATATTCAATGGGATTAAATAAATTGAACGGCATGTCTTTAAGCGACAATTTGGCTTGGGGAGAAACCCATAGACTTCACGTCGCTCACTGGTTCACAATTGATAGTTTGCCTTTCTTAAGAAGAGGTGGTCGCCTATCAGCCGGTAAAGCATGGATTGGTACATTATTGAAATTAAAGCCTGTTCTTCACGTAGATGATTTGGGACGCCTTGTTCCAGTCGAAACATCTAGAGGACGCAAGCAGTCTCTTCTCACAATGATGAAACACTTTGGTGATACAGCCATTGATCCGGATAAGAATTTTATATTGATCGTCCACGGTGACGATGAAGTAACTGCTCGTTTCTTAGGAGAAAAATTACAGCAAAAGTACAGTATACCTCGGGTGATATATTGTAAGTTAGGCCCTGTTATAGGAGCCCATTCTGGCCCGAATACTATTGCTTTGTTCTTCTTAGCAACAGAAAGGTAGGTATCACATGATACAAAGAAAAAATACTAATAATGAAGTCGCCGTGCGTGTATTCGCACTTGGAGGCTTAGATGAAAATGGAAAGAATATGTACTGCATCGAAACAGTCGATTCTATATTCATTATTGAAGCAGGTTCAAAATATCCTGATTTAACCAATCCTGGAGTAGATATTATCATTCCGGATATGACTTACTTAAAGGCACGCGCTAATAAGATTAAAGCTATTATTATCTCTCACGGTCACGATGATGAATACGGCGCATTACCTTACTTATTGAAATTAGTAAATGCTCCAATTTATACAACGCAAACCGCTAAGATTTTTATAATGGCAGATTACGGCAAAAAATATGGAAAGAAATTTGACTTCCACATTATTCAACCTTCATCGGATGTAGTAATTGCAGGTTATCGTTTCCAATTCTTCCAGACAACACACGCTGTAATGGAATCGTTTGGTTTCTCTGTTGAAACTGCTGCGGGCAACATCGTTTATACCGGTGATTACATCTCTGACTTTGGTTCAACCGGTCACTTTAGATTCGATTTGAATAAAGTAGCTGAAATCGCTGATGAACACAACACTTTGTTGATGATGTGCGAATCCACCGGTGCCGAAAAGCCCGGAATTGCTTCCCCGTCACACAAAATTACTCCTCACATCAAAAAATTGATTGAAGAAGGTACCGGAAGAGCAATTATCGCAGCCTACTCTCAAAATTTATACGCCATCAATGAAATTATCGCACTTGGTATTAAGAACAATAAAAGAATTTGTCTCGCTACCAATAAATTCATCGATGTATTACCTCAATTTATCGCAAATGGAGATTTAATAATTCCTCGCGCAAATCAATGTTCGATTAATGATTTACAAAAATACGATCCCAATGACGTGATTATTCTTGTCACAGGTCAGGGTGAACAGTTATACGATCGAATCGAAGATATCGCTAGAGGCGAAGCTAAATATTCCAAATATTTCCAATTGACAAATGCGGATACTATTGTTCTCGCGTGCCCTCCGGTTCCCACCATTGAGAAACGCGCAACCGCTGCAATAGATTCACTCTATAAAACTGGTGTTAATGTAATAAACTTAAATAAAGAAAGCTTCTCTTCCATGCACGCTCAGGAAGAAGATATTAAAATGATGGTTTCTTTGTTTAAACCAAAGTACTACATGCCTGTTGAAGGCGACTTTAGATGCATGATGGCTAACGCAAGAGTAGTTCAAAGCATCGGTTACAAATCAAGCCAAATATTCCTTATGGATAACGGCGTTAGTTTGGGATTTGACGCGGCTGGTAACAGCATTCCTGTAAACCAATTATTCAAACCTGGAAACGTGTTTGTTGATGGTTTAGGTGTTGGAGACGTCAAGTCAGAAATTATCGATGAACGCAATGAAATGTCCGAAGGTGGAGTTGTTATCTTAGGTGCAACTATCTCATCAAAACAGCACAAAGTATTATCAAAACCCAACGTTCAATTTCGCGGATTTGTATATATGAAAGAAAACAAAAAAATTACAGATATTGTCACTAAATTATTTGATAAAGCTCTCGATAGTCTCGTGGTTCAAAAGAATCCGGATATCATTAATATGACAGCAAGATTAACTGAAAATATCAAACGTGAGTTGAGAAAAGCGACTGGTAAACGTCCTCTCGTTCGTCCACTCATCATAGATATGGACGCTCAAACTAAAGAAACTATCTAAGATTAAACAAGACTGCTGCGTAAAAGTAGCAGCCTTTTTTTGCGCTGAAAATTATTAAATTGATTCCACAGTCACATTCATTTAACCAAAGGTTTCAAAATATCTAAAAAGGTCGCTACAAAATGTAGCGGCCTCTTTATATTACGTTTAGCTTTAATATTTTATTTAACTAAATCGACACCGTGCGAGGTACCAATTCTTGTAGCGCCAGCTTCGACCATATCGAGTAAGTCTTGTTTAGATCTTACACCGCCAGATGCTTTTACACCCATTTCAGGTCCCACTGTCTCACGCATAAGTTTTACAGCGTGAACTGTTGCCCCACCCGTTGAAAAACCGGTGGAAGTTTTAACAAAATCCGCACCAATTTCTTTACAAAGTTGGCAAGCTTTAACAATTTCTTCATCAGTTAACAAACAGGTTTCAAGAATGACTTTCATTGTCTTATATTGACATTGTCTTCTCATTCTGCCCAATTCGTACGCAAGTCTATCGTATTCTTTATCCTTGAGCCATGAAACATTGATAACCATATCAAGTTCATCTGCGCCATCGAAAATAGCTTGTCTTGCTTCTAAAACCTTTGCAGTAGTCGACATAGATCCCAAAGGAAAACCAATCACTGTGCAAACTTTAACATCACAATTTTCTACATGTAATAAATGAGAGGCTAATTCTACATAGTCACCATTTATGCATACTGATGCGAAATCATAGTCCTTTGCTTCTTGGCATAATTTTTCAATTTGACTCTTAGTAGCAGTAGCTGCTAGAAGAGTGTGATCGATAAGTTTATTATATTTCATCACTAGTACTCCATTTCTCTAATTTTTATCATGAATATAGTTTACTAAATTCATAAATAAAAGTCCATTGTAACCGCTTATATATTTTTCGATTTTTCACTAAATTTTAATATTATATCTTAAAATTCATTAATTTATAGATGATTATTACATGTTTATCCCAAATAGTGCCGATAATTACATCATTTTAAGATTACAATGTAACCGCTTTTATTTGCATTAAAATGATTTTTATATGTGTTTTCACTTCTTTTCCAGCATTGATAGGTATGAATTGGTAAAATTAATTTTTTTGCTGACATTTTCTCCAAACCAAATGGGTTTTTTAAATGAAAAAATATTTATTTCTGATGGAAATTCAACTTCAACTAAGGAAAAACCGGCTAAATTTCCTTCAAAGATATCCAGTTCAGCTATTAAACCATTCTCTATAGGAATGAGATAACGTTTCTTTTTAATAATATTTCCATCAATTTTTGTTTTAAGATTTTCGTAGCTGGTTTTATCTAGCGGCATCTCGATTTCTTCGTTCACATTCACCAAATTCTTAGATTCTTTTCTTTTCTTATAGGTAAGAATGTACTGATCATCACTTTTGCGTATGCGAACAACAATGCCTCTATTAAGGTAACCTTGTTCTATATTATGACATTCAAATGATTTTAGATTCTCTGGTAGATATTTAACTAAATATTTTTGCTCTATTTCCATAAATTTCTCTCCCATTAGGTTTTATCATATCACTATCAATTTCCAAACAACAGGCTTAAATACTACTTGATTTCCATATGTCTACATTGCGCTAATTGACCAATATTTATGCTTTACACGTGTACGTCAAAAAATTCACCAATTCGCTTGCTTACCCAACGGAGTTATGGTATTATTTAGCAGTATCGAAAGGGGTATATCACATGGCACAAATTAAATCTCAAAAGAAGAGAATTCTCACTAATGAAAAAGCAAGAGTTGCAAACGCAGCCGCTAAATCAGCAATGAGAACAGCTATCAAATACGTTAAAGTTAGCGTTGAAGAAAAAAATCTTGAAAACGCAATTGTTTGCTTGAATAAAGCTGTTTCATCAATTGATAAATCAGTATCTGCTGGCCTTCTTACAAAGAACACAGCCGCACGTAAGAAATCCAACCTTAACAAACTTGTAAACACAATTCGTTAATATTAGATTAATCATTACAAATAAAAACTAACTATTTTGTAGCTAGTTTTTTTTTGGATTAAATTCCCTTTCTCAAGAGATACTTGCGTCTGAAATTGACCATGAATACTTCTAAGAGAATATCCGGATTATCACCATCAAATTTTATGTGATTTTCAATGTCGCCCAAATCTGACATTATATCTAATACAGCCTTGTTGGAATATTTTCCCGCTATAGAACGAGTTATGCGAACTCTGTAAGGATTGCATTGCAATGCTTTCGATATTTCGATTTCGTTTTCGCCTACGCTCAGCAAAAATGCAACTTTATATATAAATCTAAGTTGAGAAGCGAACACCGGCAATAGCGCAATCACATTGTAACCAGAAGAGGTTAAATCTCTGTACCCTTTGATTGATTTTTTAACGTTCGACTTAAATAAATTCTCAATGATTGAAAATACATTATCTTCTAGTTTAGGGAATATTAAGGCGTCTACAGCTTCCATTCGTATATTGTTTGAATAACATAGCAGTTTGTCTAAAGCGTGCGTTAGACTCAAGTAATCTTCACCTGTGCGGTTTATGACTTCGAATAAACTCTCGCGATCTATGTCAGCATTTCGCTGCCCGACATAACTCATTCCTAATCCTATTAAATCCGCAGTTTTTAAATCAGGCATCGCTATAAATTTAGCTTTTGCCTTTATGCTCTTAATTAATTTGGATGATCTATCCGCGAGCAGTTTTCCAGGGACCAATAAATAGAGTTCGCAATTAGGATTTTCATGTTTGATATATTCGTCAAATGCATCCAAATCTTGCCTCTTAGTCCAGTTGGCTGGAGCTTTATCTACAGTGCTGGATAGGAAGTAATTGTTGTATACAATCACATACTTTTTCCCCGTGGTGAAAGACATTGTTTCGCAAGCGGAAACCGCATCCTGAATCAAATCGTTATACATGTCAAAATCCGCGAAATTGAAGTCGTTCAATTCACCTTCACAGTTTTTTGATATTTCTTTTAATGCTTCTTGCTTAAGTAGCTCAGCATCATTACCTGTATATAAATGTATCATATTGCTTATTAATAAGTTATATCACTCCTCATCAATTTTTTAAAACGTTTGTTTGCTAAATGTCTAAAAAGAATAGCGATTCCACTGAATACAAACGCGCTTGTTAGAGCGACCATAAATATCAAACTGTTCGGTACGTCAAGAACCCAAACTTGAGCCCCAACGCCAACAACTACGATGATAAAGCTCATAAAAATCGTCAATGCAGCTTTCCAACTGTTGTTCGTAAGCTCAGCAACATTGGACCAATCAAACTTAACTTTCAATAAGTCGGCCCAAATATTCACATAGTTGATAGCGATGATTACTGGGATAGTTGCAAGGATTATTAAAAGAATATTGTAAGCTCCAGCTTGTAATACAATTCCGAGAACAACGGCTTCAATAATACCAATAATACTACCTAAAGCAGCGCCTAAGAATATTTTAGAATCAATGTAAGTCTCGGGAGTGAAAGGAGAGGATTTTATCACAGCGATATTCTTACCCTCTATTGAGACAGCTATAGCAGATGAATACGGTATCCAGTTAGATAAAATAATCACGCTAGAAATTATCATGTATGAAAGAGCGGAAGGATTTTCAAAAAAACCGCTCGGATCAAAACCAATTACAGTACCATTATCGCCCGCACTAATAACGGCAGCAAAGCCAAAACTCGCGCCTATAATAACAGCTAAAATCAAAGGCGAAATGATGCAAACCATGAGAAGTTGCGGATCGTGCGTCACCGTCTTAAAGTGGCGATATACGTTAGACCAAAATTCTCCATAGGAGGCTTTTTTAAACGCTTTGCCCATCTTCTTTTCAGATTCATCGATGGAATCTTTCTTCGTGTGTTTACTCTCGTCGATACCGATATTTTTTATGTAACTATTCTTAGCAAATAAGTAAGCGAGTCCAACGATAGCTACAGTAATAAACAATTGAATAAATATGTATATCCAGTCGAATCTTCCAACTAGGAAAAGGGCTTTATTTTGAACGTAAACCAACCAATTAAACGATGAATACGCTGATCCCATATTGGTTACTTGCGAAACAAGATCGCCAGTATTTTCGCCATCCACAGCAAGCATAGGTAAATACAAAGCCGCAAATGAAACAAAAGCTATTATTAAGCTGATCCAAACACCGATAGAACGATGCCGTTTGAAATTGATGATTCTAGCTAAAAGATTGACTATAATAAAAGCTACTGAAACCAGCAATAAAGGAATCGTAATAAATACTAATACTGCGACAAAATACGAAGCGACCGATCCTTGAATTAAAACTAAGTAAATGATAGTTTGGCTTAAATACAAGAATGAAAAAACGAGTAAATAGCCCAAGCAAACAACGAATCTGGCTAAAAACAACTTTCCAGGTTCAATAGGATATGGAAGTAATACTTGATCGTTTTTAGACAGGAAAAATGTAGATAGCACTATCATGATGCTCAATCCAAATAAAGCGATTATCTCGCTTATTATCGTAGAGGAATAATACGATTCCAACATCTGAGGTGCTTGTTGATAAATAGAGTAACTTGACATGGCGAAGTTAAATCCAAAAACGAGAGAAATCAATATCCCAGATATGATTTGTCCAAATAATTGAGTCGAGAGAAACGAATAGGAAGATTTTCTCTTTCTCATTTTTCTAGTATTGATTCTAACTCCTGCCATAGAGCCAGTTACGGCTTTGCACAGCAATAAAAAATCTTTCATTATTTCACCAAATCCAAGAATAGTTGTTCTAGTGAACCGCCTGTATTTTCTTTAGCTCTTAATTCGTCAACTGTTCCGACGAATATGAGTTTTCCTTTTGAGATAACACCAATTCTATCCACAAGTTTTTCAGCTACTTCTAAGACGTGTGTTGAAAAGATAACACTCTTGTTTTGAGCGGCGTGTTTTCTCATCATTTCTTTCACTTTAAAAGCGGATTCCGGATCTAACCCAGTTAAAGGTTCATCGAGAATCCAAGTTGAAGGATT
>Ga0172377_10005433_pt1 | contig 13100 bp, 13 predicted proteins | sample Pumphouse3metaG_FD_119749 | JGI IMG/M metagenome (GOLD analysis project Ga0172377, IMG submission 119749) | Leachate microbial communities from a municipal landfill in Southern Ontario, Canada - Pumphouse #3 metaG | ecosystem: Engineered > Solid waste > Landfill > Unclassified | place: Canada... | reverse complement strand
TTTTTTAGTTACTTATAATGGCTTGCCTTTTTTACAAAAAGTGTTAAAATAAAAATAATTGTTTGAAAAATAAGCGAGCCCCAAAAGCTCGTTTCTAATTGTTAAAAACTATGAATATTATTAAAAAAGACTTAGAAAAATCACAAGTAGAAATAAAAGTTGAACTTAGTCCAGAGGAGTTTCAACCATACATTGAAAAAGCGGTTAAAACTCTGTCAGAACAGGTAAAAATAGAAGGATTTAGACCTGGTAAGGTTCCCTATAATGTTTTAAAGCAAAAAGTAGGTGAAATTAGTATTTTAGAGGAGGCAGCACATATTGTTGTTAGAAAAAATATTGACAAAATATTTATAGATGAATTAAAAGGGCGTCAGCCAGTTGGCCAGCCACAAATTGAAATTACTAAATTAGCGCCAAACAACCCTTTAGAATATAAAATGATTATTACTCTCCTACCCATTGTCACTTTAGGCGATTATAAAGATTTAAAAATTGAAGTAGAGGAGGTTGTGATAAGTGATGAGGATATAAATAAGACTTTAGATCAAATTAGAGAAATGAGAGTGAAGGAAACGGAATTTAAAGAAGGAGCTAAGATAGGAGATAAAGTAATTATAAATCTTCACTTGAGTTTAGATAAAGTTCCAGTAGAAGATGGCCATGCTCACGACCTTTCGATTATTCTTGGTAAAGAATATTTAGTGCCTGGTTTTGATGAAAAAATTATTGGTATTAAAGCTGGCGATAAAAGAGAGTTTAAATTAGATTATCCTAAAAACCATCATCAAAGTAATTTGGCTGGTAAATTGGTGGAAATTGCGGTTGATGCTAAACAAGTTTTTCACAGGGAGTTACCTGAATTAAATGATGATTTAGCTAAAGAGATGCAATTTAAAGATTTGCTTGAGCTTAAAGAAGCTATAAAGAGCAACATTATGGTTGATCGAGATCGACAGGTAGGGGTGAAGGCAGAGCTAGAAATGTTAGAAAAGATAGTTGGTAAATCAAAGTTTGGCGATATTGCTGATACATTAATTCAATCTGAATCTGAGAACATGATGGCTGAATTAGAAAGGAATATTATTAGTCAGGGTGGAAAATTTGAAGATTATTTAAAGCATCTTAAAAAAACAAAAGAAGAATTATTCCTAGAATTATCGCCTAATGCTGTTAAGAGGATTAAGACCTCCTTAGTAATTAGAGAGGTCGGGGTTAAAGAAAAAATCAATGTTGAAACTAAGGAGATTGATGAGAAGTTAATAATAATTAAAGAATCACAGGAGAGAAATGAAGAAGAAATTAAAAATTTAGAATCACCAGAGTACCGACGATATGTAGAAAATATGATTTTTAATGATAAAGTACTTGGCCAGTTAAAAAAATGGAATTATGTCGATACTCGCTCAAAACCGAAGAGCTAATTTTGATTTTGACCTTTTAGAAAAATATGAGGCTGGTTTAGTGTTGTTAGGGCAAGAGGTTAAGTCAGTAAAATCTGGGCAGGTTAGTCTAAAGGGTGCTTATGTTAGTTTAAAAATAGAGAACAATAAAGTAAATGCCTATCTTTTAGGAGCTCATATTGCTCGTTATCAATTTTCTGGAGGCTTAACTGATTATGATCCAATCAGAGAACGTAAATTACTACTTAGTAAGCGAGAGTTAAATCGCTTAAATGGTAAAATTATGGAAAAAGGCTTGACACTGATTCCGTTAAAAATGTATACTAAACGCAGTTTTGTAAAGCTAGAGTTTGCTCTTGTCAGAGGAAAAAAGAAATTCGATAAACGAGAGTCAATTAAGAAAAGAGAGCTTGATCGTCAACTTAGAACTTTAACAAAAAATAGAGAAAGATAATTATTGGGGATGCCGGGCATCGATAATAACGATTCTTTTTAGTTATTCAAAACGGTTTTAAATCAAACCGCAAAAATGATTTAAAAATTCAAATGGCAAAAATCTTGCTAGAGCATTTACTTGGAAAGTTCCAAGTTATGCTCCCGTTATGGCTTAATCAAAAATAGCCATAACCATCAGCCCGATGTTGCTTTAGCGTTGGATCCTGGTGTCATAATTAAAGCTTTGATTTTAGTCGCCCTCTCAGGCTAGAACCAAGAAATAGAGAGGTGGTTTACATCGCTTTTGTTCAATTTTTGATGATGTAAATGACAATTTAAAATTGAACTAATTTTGTAAAAGTAACTAGAAAAACTTATTAGACATGGGTTCAACTCCCATCATCTCCACATAGTATAGCCGCGGTGGCGGAACTGGTAGACGCGCTGGACTTAAAATCCAGTTGTAGTGATACAGTGCGGGTTCGATTCCCGCCCGCGGCACTTTTTAAGTGCTCTTGATTAGTCTTAAAAAATTTGTTATATAGATGATATCTATTGCGGGTATCGTATAGTGGTTATTATGCGACCTTGCCAAGGTCGAGAGACGAGTTCGATTCTCGTTACCCGCTCAATTTATGGGTCTATAGACTATTAAGCCTTAGAAATTATAAAAAATTCTCTATTTTGGAGGATTTTTTGTATTAAGAGCCACATTTATTTGACTTTTATTAATTTTTCACGTATAATTTTAACCATAATAATTTAATAATAAAACTATATGGGAATTAACAATGAATTTAATCCAGGCTTTAGTGTTATTGATACTGGACAAGGAAATGACGGAGGAGATGATGGCAAAAGATATAAATTAGAAGGCGAAGGATTAGAAGATATTCAGAGTGGAGATACTGAAGATACAATAATTGATAGTGTTGATAAGGACCTTAAAGAAGGAACAATTGATTTAACTCTTGATAAATTTAACTATAAAGACAAATTAGTAAAATTATTTGATGGGGTTCAAGGTGAAAGAAGGGCAATAAAAGATGATTTCATGAGGAGAGCTTCCCTTTTTATATCAGAGTATATCAAAATACAGAATGATGGAAATTTAAGCGAGGATAAGCAATTATCAGTATCAGGAAAGTTATTTGAAAAGACTTTTGGTAAATTGATTTATAGCTTAGACCTTGGGTTGGATTTTTCTAAAAAACCTCATCGACCGGTCACAGACACCCCTTCTGGAGCTCCTAAAAAACCTCAGGGACGGTCTTACGCTAAATAATCTAAATAATTAAAGATTCAGGTATGGGTTGATAGGAGTAGATCTAAAAAAAGTTAAGTAGTAAGTAAATAAAAAAATGCGCATTAAATTTCACCGGATAGAAAAAAAAGAAAAGTTATTTTTTAAAGCTAACACAAATATTCGTTCCGAAGAAGTGTTTTTGATTGATGAAAATGGTGATAATGTTGGAATCGTTAAAACAAGTAAGGCGATTGCTCAAGCGATGGAGTTAGATTTAGATTTGGTCGAAGTGAATCCCAAATCTACACCGCCGGTAGCAAAAATTGTTGATTTGGGTCATATGAAATATGAACATGAGAAGAAGCTTCATCGTCAGAGAATGGCTCAAAAAAAGATCGATACTAAAATAGTCCGTTTATCATTTCGTATCAGTGAACATGATTTCAATTTTCGTTTAGCGCAAGCTGAAAAATTTTTAGCTAAAGAAAATAAATTAAAGGTTGAATTAATGTTACGTGGGCGCGAACGACAATATCCTCATAAGGCAAGAGAAATCGTAGAGAGGTTTGTCGATAAGTTGCGTCAAAATGAGAGTTTTACTATTGAGGTTGAGCAGCCCTTGACAATTCAAGGCGGAAGATTTACTATAGTGTTGATAAATAAGAAATAAGCTCTTGATTATCATCAGGTGTATTAGCCTGTTTTTTTATCAAATTTATGTCGAAAATTAAGACACACAAAGCAACTGCTAAACGGTTCCAGTTAACAGCAGGCTCTAAAGTTAAAAAGAGAAAAGCCGGCCAAGATCATTTTAATGCTCGTGAAAGCGGTAAGGTTAAGCGTGCTAAGCGTTTAGATATAAATGCTGATGCTACTTTAGTTAAAACTATTAAAACTCTAACTCCGTATCGTTAAGAGACGGATTTAAGAATATAATCATCCTAATATGCCCAGAGTAAAAAGAGGCACTAGCCATATAAAAAAACGCCGTAAGTTGATGCGAGAGGTAAAAGGCTTTAAATGGGGTCGTAATAATTTAATAAGGTTGGCTAAAACGGCTAGCACTAAAGCAGGCGCTCATGCTTATCGTGATCGACGCAAAAAAAAGCGCGACATGCGAGCTTTATGGCAAATTAAGATTAATGCTTTTGTGCGTGATCATGGTTTTAGTTATTCTAAATTTATTGATGCGCTTAAAAAGGCTGATGTTTCGTTGGATCGTAAAATTTTAGCTGATCTATCGGTTAATAATAAACCAATTTTAGCTGAGATTATCACGAAGCTTAAGAAATAAATTATGTATTGGTTACAAATTGCTCAAATTATTATTTCCCTTCTTTTAATAATAGTTATTTTACTTCAGAATCGCGGCACTGGTTTGGGTAGCTCTTTTGGTGGAACTGGTGGCGTTTATTTAACGAAGCGCGGTCTGGAAAAAAAGTTATTTATCGCGACGATTGTGTTAGCGGTTCTCTTTTTTGCCATATCTTTAGCAAGTATTCTTGCCTAAAAGGTTTCCTCCCGTTTCTTGTCTACATTGTGGACTTAACATCTTTTCAAAAAAATAATTCATTTAAAAAAAACAAAAATAAATTTGTTAATTTTTTTGATAGATTAAAAAAATTTTTTTCATTATCAAGTAAATATGAGGATAATGATAAAAATTTAGTATATTCTTTGGCTGCGAGCAAGATACCTCGACGCGAGCAATTAAAACATTTATTTAAATTGTTAAATCCGAGAGAAAGAGGACTTTTAAAAATTTCAGTTCTGGTTTTTGTTGTTTGTGGTTTTTATTTATTATTTAACTTCTATCAAAATAATTTAATTACAATTGCTAAAGCTGGGGGCACCTATCGTGAAGGCGTCGCTGCTTATCCTCAAAACATCAATCCTCTTTATGCTAGTAATCGTGATCTTGATGCTGATTTAAGTCGTTTAATTTATTCTAGTTTATTTTATTATGATAGCGAAGGTGTGTTGAAGCCAGACTTAGTTGAAGATTGGCACGCCAGTGAGGATGGTAAAGAGTATCAGATGACATTAAGAGAAAATGTTAAGTGGCATAATGGGAACATATTAAATGTAGATGATTTGATTTTTACATTTAATTTAATGAAGAACCCTGAATTTAGGTCACCTCTTAGGGCTTCTTTAAATGGCATTATTATTGAAAGAATAGATGATAATAGTATTAAATTTATTTTAGTAGAACCCTATGCCGATTTTCTTCATTTATTGAATTTCGGAATTATGCCGCGTTTTGCCTGGGAAAATATTAGTCCCGAAATGGCCAGTATGTCTATACTTAATATTGAACCGATTGGTTCTGGTCCTTATCAATATTCATCAATGATTAAAAGCAAAGGAGGAGAGCTTAAAGAATATCACTTAAGTCGGAACCCAGAATATTATGCTAGCAAACCATATATTGAAGAAATTATTTTTAAATTCTATCCGAGTTACAACGAATTAGTTAGCGCACTTAATGCTAATGAGGTTGATGGTGTGAGTTTTCTTCCTAGTGATTTTAGAGCTGAAATTTTAAGCAAACAATCTATAAATTTTCATAAGTTGCGATTACCAGTGATTAATTTAGTTTTTTTAAATCAAGAGAAAAATAATTTACTAAAAGATCAAAAGCTTAGGCAGGCCCTAGATTGGTCAATAAATAAAGAAACTCTAATTAAAGATACTTTAAATGGTGACGCTTTTATGGTTAATGGGCCTATCTTAGCACCTGAGTTTAGCTTAGATGGTCAAGAAGAAAATTTCGATATAGAGAAAGCTAGTAATAATCTAGTTGAAGCTGGATTTAAGAAGATCTCTACCACTGAAAGCGATTTTAACAACGAAGATGATTTGGATGAAGATTTAAAAATTATTAAAAAATTTGCTGAAATTAATAATTTGAGTTTAACTGGAGACTGGAACTTAAAAGATAAACAAGTTTTATCGATAAAATTAAGTTTTTCTGAAACTATTGACGAGCAGGTAGCTTTTAAAATACAAGAAGACTGGCAAAGTTTAGGCGTAAAGGTTATTTTAGAAAAATTAAGCCCTGATGCATTAAAGGAAAAAATAAAAAATCTTGATTTTGAAGCTTTATTATTCGGTCAATTTGTTGGTTTAGATCCCGATATTACAGTTTTTTGGCACTCAACTCAAGTTGGAAAACAAGGCTTAAATTTAGCCCAGTATAAAAATTCAGATTTAGATATTTTATTAACTGAAGCTCGAAAGATAATAAATAAAGAAGAGCGGATAGCTAAGTATAGGGAGATTCAAGAAATAATTAAAGCTGATAATCCAGTTATTTTTCTCTATTCACCTAGTTATACTTACATTCAATCAAAAAAAGTGAGAGGCTTCTCTGGGTCTTTCATTAATACCGCTAGTGATCGTTTAGCAGGCATATCGAATTGGTATGTTCGTGTAAAAAAACGTTTTGCTTGGTAATTAAATAAATAAGCTTAAAGTATTTTCTTTAAGCCTTCTCAATATAATTTAATGATTAAAATAAATTAAAAAACTTATTAATAAAGTGTTTTTATTATTTTTTAATCCACAATCTACATGATTACTCGTTATAAATCCAGTGTTAATACTGGTAGCAGGCAAGCCGCAGCCTCTAATGGTCAAAAAAAATCTAGTTTACAAACAACAGCAAAGCCTATTTTTCAAAAAAAGCTAGCTGATGATTATGTTAAAGTTATTGTCTTAGGCGGACTGGAAGAGGTTGGTCGCAACATGACTCTCATTGAGTGCAATCAAGAAATAATAATTATTGACATGGGCTTGCAATTTCCAGAAGAAGACATGCCAGGCATAGACTATATTATTCCTAATATCTCCTATCTTCGTAATAAAACAGATTGGATTAAAGGGGTGGTAATTACTCATGGTCATTATGATCATATAGGAGGGATACCTCATATCATGGGAGAAATTGGCAATCCTCCAATGTTTATGGGTAAGATGACAGCTGGTTTAGTGCGTCGTCGTCAAGAAGAACATCGCTCAGCGCCAAAACTTAAGATTCAAGAAATAGATGAAAATAAAAATTTGAAATTAGGCGCCTCATTCAATATAGAATTTGTCCGTGTTAATCATTCTATCCCTGATTGTTTTGCAGTTATTGTTAAAACGCCACTAGGTTCAATTATGCACACCGGTGATTTTAAAATTGACTTTACCCCAGTTAATGATAAGCCTGCTGACTTACAACGGATCGCCAGAATTGGTAACAGCGGTATTATGTTAATGATGTCAGATTCAACTGACGCTACTCATCCAGGATATCAGGTTTCAGAATCAGCGATTGGTGATGAGATAGGCAAATTAATTGAAAAAATTGAAGGACGAGTTATTATTGGTACTTTTGCTTCTCAAATTAGTCGGGTGCAAAAAATTCTGGACTTAGCTAAACGTTATGGTCGTCGGGTTAGTTTGCAAGGAAGGAGTATGAACGCTAATGTTGAGATTGCTCATCAAATTTCCTATTTGAAGTTTGACCCAAAAATCCTAATTGACGACAAAGAATTGAATAATATACCAGATGATAAAGTGTTAATTATTGGGACAGGTGCTCAAGGAGAAGATAATGCATTTTTAAGTAGAGTGGTAAACGGTGAACATCGTTTAGTTAATTTAAAACATGGTGATACTGTTCTTTTTTCTTCTTCAGTTATTCCAGGTAATGAGCGGTCTATTCAAAATTTGATGGATATGGTGGTTCGTCAAGGAGCTAATATCATTCATTATAAAATGTTAGATATTCATGCTGGTGGACATGCAAAACAAGAGGATTTGAAGTTAATGTTGCGACTCATTAAACCAGAATATTTTATGCCAATTGAAGCTAATCATTATATGTTAAGAGCTCACGCTGAACTAGCTCTCCAAGTTGGGATTGATCCTAATAAAATATTTGTAGCTGATAATGGTCAAGTAGTATTGTTTAATAAAAATAATCAAGGCGTATCAATTGGACAGCTTACCAAAGAGAAAGTTCCTTCTGATTATGTAATGGTTGATGGTTTAGGAGTAGGAGATGTTTCAGAGGTAGTATTGCGAGATCGTTTAATGATGGCCGGTGATGGAATGATAGTAATTATTGCTACAATTGATTCTAAAACAGGTGATATTATAGGTAATCCTGATATTATTTCTAGAGGTTTCATTTATATGAAAGAAAGCCGTGATTTAATTGAGAAGACCAGGATGAGAGTCAAGAAGATTGTTAAAGACAAAAATCCAATGACTCCAGCTGATGATGATTATATAAAGAATAAAATTAGGAATGATATGGGACAATTCCTCTTTACACACACTAAGAGGAGGCCAATGGTTTTACCAGTAGTGATTAAGGTATAAGGTTAATATCTGGTTAACAATTATAGTATTTTTCATAAAAATATAGCAACTAAGCTATATTTTTAGTTTAATTAAGCTTTAATGTAAAAATTGATAATTAGCTGTTTGATTTTACAATTATTTTACAATTATTGACTTGTCTGATTTATTGTGTTAGTTTGTAAGTAATCAATTAGATATACACCTATCATTAAATCTTTCAGTTTTAAGATTATTAAGTTAATCGGAGGTGGCTGAAGGGCTTTTTTGCAAGAAAAGGTTTATTTATCTTTTTTTATTTGTTTGTCATTATTTATGTCAAATAGATAATATTTAAAAATATGTTACAAGATAAAGTTGGATCTTCAGAATTTGCCGACCTATTAGAAAAAAGTGGTGTTGATGTGCCTCAAGTAGGGGATATTGTAAAGGGCATGGTGATAAACGCCTCTAAGTCAGAAGTTGTTCTGGATATTGATGGTGTTTTAATAGGTGTGGTGCGTGGTCCAGAATTATATTTTGAAGTTGAAGAGTATTCTAATTTAAAATCAGGTGATGAAATTGAGGCAGCGGTTATAGATGTTGAGAATGAGACTGGACGTCTAGAGTTATCTTTTCGCCAAGTTGGTCAAGAAAAGGCTTGGGATAAGCTCAGGTCTGCTTATAGAGATAAGGAACCTGTTAAAGTACACATTGTTGATGCGAATAAGGGTGGTTTAATGGCTAGATTCGGTCAAATCAATGGATTCTTACCAGTTTCTCAATTAGCTCCAGAAAATTATCCTAGAATTAGTGGTGGTGACAAGAGTAAAATTCTAGAGAAGTTAAAGACCTATGTTGGTCAGGTTTTTGAAGTTAGTGTTATCACTTTAAATGAAGAGGAGAATAAGATTATTTTTAGCGAGAAAGATATCTGGAATAAATTACAGAAGCCAGCGTTAGACCGCTATAAAGTAGGTATGGTAGTTGAAGGTAAAATTACAGCGATTACTAATTTTGGTGTTTTTTTAAGTTTTGATGAAGGCATGGAAGGATTGATCCATATTTCTGAAATAGCTTGGCAAAGAATTGACTCTCCTCATGAAATATTTAAAGTTGGTGATCAGGTTAAAGCAGAAATCGTGACAATAGATAATAGTAAGGTTTTCTTAAGTTCTAAAAAACTTCAAAAAGATCCTTGGCAAGAGGCAAGCGTTAAATATAGCGCTGGTCAGACAGTTTCTGGCGAGATAGTAAAAATAAACCCTTTTGGCTTGTTCGTTAAAGTTGATGAAGAGATTCATGGTTTAGCTCATATTAGTCAACTTAATATAAGTCTTAAAGAAAAAATTACTGATCTATTTAAGGCTGGTGAGGTGAAAGATTTTGAAGTTGTTAGCATTTCACCAGAAGAGCACCGTCTAGGTTTAAAATTGGCCAAGATTAAAATTGTTAAGGAAACGAAAGATAAAAAAATTAAGACTGATAAATTAGTGGATGAGGAGTTGGTGAATAAAACAGAAAAAGAAGATACAGCTAAAAAAGAAAACATTAAAAAAACTAAGAAGACGGCAATTATTAAGGCAGAAACTAAAGAGATTGTGGATTTTAAGGAAAATAAAAAAGATAAAAAATAATTATAGTTTTCTAAATTAGTAAGTATTTTTATAGTTAAAATTATTTTAAGCAAATTGCCAAAAAGACTCAGTCAGTATATAATGACAATGTTCTTTTAATTAAAAAATATAAAAAATTAGTACAAAATTTATTATGAAAAAATTAGTACAAAATTTTCTAATCTTCTTTTTAGTTTTTCTATCTATTGCTGCCCTCTTTAGTACCGTAACTGGTACAAAAAAAATTCCTGTAGTTGGAATAGAGGCATTAATTAATGATATTGAAACTGAGCAAGTTCAATCTTTAAAAGTCCAAGGTGACGAGATTCAAGTTGAATTAAAAGATGGTACGCAGAAAATTGTTAAGAAAGAAAGTGGAGAAAGCTTATCTTTTTTATTGAAAAATCTTGCAGTTGATTCTGATAAAATTAAAGATATTGAAATTAGTATTATTGAGCCCTCAGGTTGGTCTTATTGGTTAGCTATTATTTTACCTTTTCTTTTACCTCTGTTGATTATTTTAGTATTCTTTCTATTTATGATGCGTAGCGCTCAAGGGATGAATTCTAAAGCGATGAGCTTTGGTCAATCAAATGCCAAGGATTTTAATTTAGACAATAAGGCTAAGGTAAGTTTTAAAGATGTGGCTGGCGCTAAAGAGGCTAAGGAAGAACTAGGTGAAGTAGTGGAGTTTTTAAGATTCCCTAAAAAATTTGTAGATTTAGGCGCTCGTATTCCTCGCGGAGTGCTATTGTTAGGTAGTCCAGGGACCGGTAAAACATTATTAGCACGAGCAGTTGCGGGTGAGGCAAAGGTCCCCTTTTTCCATATATCAGGGTCAGAATTTGTTGAGATGTTTGTTGGTGTTGGTGCGTCTCGGGTGCGTTCATTATTTCAGAAAGCCAAGAAACATTCACCATGCATTGTTTTTATTGATGAAATAGATGCTGTCGGTCGTCGGCGTGGTGCTGGTCTTGGCGGTTCTCATGACGAGAGAGAACAAACTCTAAATCAGATTTTAGTAGAAATGGATGGTTTTGAGGTTAGTCAAAATGTAATTGTTATTGCAGCCACTAATCGTCCTGATGTGCTTGATCCTGCCCTGCTTAGGCCAGGACGCTTTGATCGACAAGTTGTAATTGATAAGCCTGATTTACGCGATCGTGAAGCAATATTAAATGTGCATGCTAAGAAAAAGCCACTAGCAAAAAATGTTAAATTAAAGAGAATCGCTGAACGGACGCCTGGTTTTTCGGGCGCAGATTTAGCTAATTTACTTAATGAGGCAGCAATCTTAACTGCTCGTGAAAATAAAAAAGAAATTGGCATGGAGGAATTATTCTCTTCCATTGAAAAGGTGATGATTGGGCCAGAGCGTAAAAGCAGGATTATTAGTGATCGAGAACAGAAGATAACAGCCTATCATGAAGCTGGTCACGCTATAGTGGCTCATTTTTTGCCTAACTCTGATCCAGTACAAAAGGTTTCTATTATTGCTCGTGGTCAAGCTGGGGGCTATACCTTAAAAGTTCCCACTGAAGATAAATACTTTCATGCTAAATCTGATTTTCTAAATGAAATAGCTATATTATTAGCAGGACATTTAATAGAAAAAGAAATTTTTGGTGAAGTGACTACTGGTGCCAGCTCTGATCTACGCCGAGCCACTTCAATTGCTCGAAGTTTAATCACCGATTTTGGCATGAGTGATGTATTAGGTCCTAGAACTTTCGGACAAAAAGAAGAGTTAATTTTTCTAGGTCGAGAGATTCATGAACAAAAAGATTATAGCGAAAATGTAGCTGAGCAAATAGATTTAGAAATCAGTAATTATATTAATCAGGCAGCTTTGAAAGCAAAAACTATACTTAAAGATAATAGAGTTAAATTAGAAAGAGTGGTGGCTGCTCTGCTTAAAACGGAAACTTTAGAAAAAGAAGAGTTTGAAGAGTTGGTGGCTGATTCTGAAATTGGGAATAATAAAGTTTAGTTGACTAATGTTTGCTTTTAGTTATACTAAAAGTGGTTAATAATTATAGAAATTAAATAATAATCATAATAATAATAATCATAAATTCTTTTTAATAATATGGCTAATCCTAAAAAAAGAAAATCAAAAAGTGCAGTTAGAACTAATCGTGCTCATTTAGCTTTAACAAAAGTTACGCTTAATAAATGTCCGCAATGTGGCAAAACAAAACAACCTCATATCGCTTGTACTTTTTGCGGTTATTATCGTGGCCGAAAAATATTGAAAGTTGATGATCCAGTTAAAAATGTAAAAACTAAAAAATAAGTTATGTCTAACCGTCATCTCTCTCGAACAATTGCCCTGCAAACCCTGTTTGCTTGGGATTTTAATGGTCGTAATGGACAAAATACGGAATCTTTAATGAAGGATAACTTTATTAATTTTGCTCCTGATTTTGATGATGGTGGCTTTGTTGGCGAATTAGTACGCGGAGTAATGGATAATCAAAATGAAATTGATCAAGCGATAATTAAGTATGCAACTGAGTGGCCCTTGGATCAGATAACTACAATTGACCGGAATGTTTTACGTTTATGTTTATATGAGCTTTTATTTACCGAAAGTCCTCCTCGAGTTGCTATTAACGAAGCAATTGAAGTTGCTAAAAATTTTGGTGGAGACGCTTCAGGTAAATTTATTAATGGCGTTTTAGGGGCTATTTATAATGAATGGAGTGATGAAGAAAAAAAGGAACGAGATAATCATTGGGATAAAAAGAAAGAAGATGAGGAAACTAATATTAAAAGCGATCTTTCTGCTAAAATCAAAAAAGATAGTGAGGGGCTTTAGTCCCTATTCTACTCTTGGATTGGTTTTAATTTCTTGTTAAGCTAGATAATAGCGGGTGATAGGTTTAACTTGACTCTCTATATTCTAGTAGAACTTAAACATATGACTGCTATCGAAAAATTGGAACATGAGCTTGAATTAAATTTTAATAATAAAAATATATTGAAGCAGGCGATGATTCATCGCTCATATTTAAATGAACATTCAGAATTAGAACAAGGTCATAATGAGAGGTTAGAATTTTTAGG
>Ga0172377_10005431_pt1 | contig 13102 bp, 6 predicted proteins | sample Pumphouse3metaG_FD_119749 | JGI IMG/M metagenome (GOLD analysis project Ga0172377, IMG submission 119749) | Leachate microbial communities from a municipal landfill in Southern Ontario, Canada - Pumphouse #3 metaG | ecosystem: Engineered > Solid waste > Landfill > Unclassified | place: Canada... | reverse complement strand
CAAATCACCGAAATTATCAATGCCGACCCAGGCTGATTCGCCCAGTAGCCGGTAATCGAAAAACGCCATCCCCGAACCCCGGATGAGCGGAATATATTTCCAGACTAAAATCAGAAGAATTGCTGGGAGCAATAGTAAATAAGCCCATTTGTATTTTCCGAAAGCCCATTTCGCCCGCTGCTTTCCGGCTTCCAGCGGCGGAGAAAACAATTTGAATATTTTCCGAAAAACAAAACCGAACGCCACTGCAATTGCCGCTAACGCAATCCAGGCGGTTATCCGTCGTTTCAGACGTTCTTGCGGAGTAACAATTCCGATCATTTCCTCGTTTGCTTTAGCACAAGCCTCTTTAAGAATATTTTGCAGTACTTTTAAGCGTTCAGCTTTATCTTCGGGAAGTTCTTCGTTAAGAGCAAGTTGTTCCGCTTTCTGGATTGGCAAGGTCATCATGTCATAGGCGTAATTGCTATTTTTGCCGTAAGGTTCCGGATGGCTGGTTCTGATTGATATGTCAAATATATCAGACCAGCCTTTCGGCGCCAGCCGTTCAAGGTCGGCATAACCGAACATCCGCAGATATTTCGGATTGATGAAATTTCCCAGCCCACCTTCAACCATGATTTTCGTCTTGATCCGCATTGCTTCCTCGGAATCGTAGAAAAACATATATTCCCAAGCCGCATCCCGTACGGCCGGTTCCTTTATCTGTGAAAACAAGCCCATCATCCGGCTGTTTAGTATGCCGCCGCGTTTGCCGGTTGGGCCGAGAGGAATCGGACACATGCCGGTTACATCCGGGTTGATGGTGGAAAAAGTTCTTTCATCAATACTATTACGCATCATTCCTATTTCTCCGCGATCCCATTTTACGGCAGACTCCGAAGAGTCCAAAGCAACATACCCCCGGCGAATATGTCCGTTTTTATCGGTCCATTTTTCAGTTTTTAACTGAAGATAAAAGTCCAGGGCTTCTGCAGCCTCCCGGCTATCGAAAACACAACGCCATTCGTCCATAACTGGGTTATAGCTCATGACCTCTCCGCCAGCTGACCATAAATATGTTATCCAAGAATATGATTCATGTTTACCCAGCCATAAACGCAATCCGTATATGCCTCTTGCCGGATCGGTTATTTTTTTACAAGCGGTGAGCATGTCATTCCAAGTCCAGTTTTCATCGGGATATTTCAGCCCGTTTTCATCAAAAATATCTTTACGGTAAAGAAGTACATGTCCGTTAGCACCGCCATATGGCATAGCCCAAATGTGTTCCTTACCGCTTGGTCCTTTACGCTTAATAACTGGCCAGAGTTTTTTGTGGATACGAAAGTCAATCTGTTCCTGAGACATTGTTCCGAAATATTCATCTAACGGATAAAGAAAACCGTTTCGGATATAGTTATCCGATTTACGGAAATTTATGTAAAGAATATCTGGAGTCATGCCCCCAGCTATGGCTAAAAGGTCGGTTTCCACGCCTTCAACTTGAATCCCGGAAAATTGTTCTAATTGGATTTCCACATTGTTCCAGTTATAGTTTCCGTATTTGGCTGGATCCGCCTTATATCTTGTCCTGTATTTCCTCGCGAATATTTTCGGAAATTTTTCGACAAACGCTTTTACTGCCGCACATTCCGCACGATTGAAAGCATCCGTCAGAGTCGGGTCGGGTAGGCGGTATACTTTTACATGAATTATAGTTTTACCATTAAGCTCCTCAATGTAGCCAGCAAATCCCGAAAATGAAAAAGTTAGAAACAACAATAAGTTAAAAAGTATTTTTATAAATCTTGCCATTATTTATTTCCTTTAAGGAGGTAATTTCAAATATTTAATTCTGAAAAAATCAATGATTTTTTTCTGTCGCTTGTTTTAATTCGTTTTTCCAATTCATAACTATTCTATTTTTAACCTCAACTTTTGCAAGCTAAATGCTTACGTTTTGTCATTTACCTGGAACATGTTATTATCTTCAAATACCTTCCGATGCAATCGGAAATGTAAAAATGGGATAATTTGTAATTCCAACTTGGTGAAACATTTTGTAAGGATTGTCCTTAAAGAAGATAGTTTCAACATGACTTTTTCCGTTCCCATGAATTTTAGACATCTTATAACGGTTTTTGCGATAGGTATTATCTATTCTATTTCTCATATTTTCATTCCAAGGCAAGTCCTTTGCGCTCGCCCAGCTATCAAGAACATAATAAGATATAACAGTAGCACAAGTCGGATCACAAAATGACCATTTGTTATCTACATAAACTTCTGCCGCCATATGAGCATGTATTTTGTCTGAATGAAAAATACCGCACATTCTGGCAGGGAAACCGGCTATTTGCGCCAAACTTACAAATATACGAGCCTTTTCATTGCACCAGCCCCAACCGCTCATTATCAGTTCTTCTTCCGAAAATCCCCGATTCCCAGGCGTTTCGTGTTCGTGTTTGACATAAAAAGCGTGTCTTATGTTGAAAGCAACCCATTGTAATATTATTATGACCTTTTCTTTATCTGATTTTATATTTCCCAAATGCAGATTATCAATAATCTTTTCCAGCAATGGCCTGCTGCCCTTATAGTATTTTACCTGGGTTGACGTATATTCTTCATAAAGATATTTCTCCGTTTCTGGAGCAAGGCGTATTTGGGAATAGGTATGATATTTATCCATTCCTTCAACGGGAACATTTGCAATAAGAGCATCGTGTTCTTTGCCGAATCCACGCGCTAAAAAAGACGTTAAATCAAATTTATCCATTTTGTAACCTTATTAGAGTTTAAAGGAGTTTCATCCATCATGAAAAAAACAACCAGCCCAGTTCGGTAGGATTATTATTAGGTAACATAAGGCGATGAGGCAAAGGATGCCATCCACACCAAGTTAAATCAGTATAAGCATCCATATTATTTCGATCCGGAATTACCCGCCGCAGATTTATTCGAATTGGGCGTGACGGTATTTTATTCTGCCCGAAAAATACCCAAGGCAGGCAAAATAACACTTGCCAATAATCTTTCTTCCTTAATACTTCTGCTGACCATAAACCATCGTTTATGACTTTTCCCCGGTTGCGTTGTGTTATATACCAAGTTTCTCCTCCACTGTTAACCGCAAGCCGATACGGAGGCCATAATCGCTGTTTTTCCAAAATCAATTCCACACAATCGACCTGGTCATAAGCCGGAAGCCGCCAGTTTTGTTTTATCGATTGCATATCCGGTTCCGCACATGTCACAAGCAAATATAATTTGTCGTAATTGTGAAGTGCCTGCCAGGTCGTAGTAAATCCCTCAATTGCGGCAGGTTTTTCCGTTCCTCTGAACGATATTTGTTCACATGATTGTTTTTCGATACTTTGCCACTTGGGATCGTCTATCGTTAACAACCGGTCCACCAGCGTACTGTGATAAAAATGTTCCCCCGGATCAAGGCCGGTGTATGCCGGAAAAGGTTCGGTATTCGCCGCCAGTTTTCGGTTAATTTCAGGAAACTCTTTTGAAAGTAGCCGTTCCAATTGAGCAAGACGCCATTCCAGCTTGGCCGGGAAATAAATATGGCATTCAGAATCGGCCTGATATCCGAGCCGGTCATCGTCTCTAGCCAGTTTGCATAATCGTTTTGTATGCTTTATTTCCTGCTCAACGATAACTTTCAATTGCTTAAGAATCATTCTTTTATTGTTGAAATCCGGTGTCCAGGCCAGTTCTTCTCTCAATTGATAAAACTTTAAAATATTTAAACATGAACTGATTTGAATTCCAACCGCCACCGCCACCCCGATATCTTTCCGGCGGGCTTCGTCCCGGGAATACTTGACAGAAATTTTTTCCAGTAAATTCAAGCCTTTCTCCCAGAAACGCACCATATTGCCGCATAATTCAATTGCTTCATCCAGAGTAAAATCATCCAGCAGACATTCCCCGATCCGGTCTCCGCAGGGAGGACATTTCGCGCGAAAAGGAGCTTGAAGCCCGAGGTCCCGCGGATATAAATACAGCGGCCAGACAACTCCGGCGTTCAACGGGGCATAATAAGAGAAAATTCTGGAATACGGATAATTTTTATAAGCTTTTTCAAACCATTCCCACGCCTCGGCGACAAGTGCCGCATCCTCCCCCCAGTCTATCGAAGCAAGTTCCGTTAAAAATTCAGATTTCGTCTCCAGAAACGGTTCTAACGACAACATTCCGGCCGCCTTCGTCATAACCGAGGGACAGGTTCCGATCAGCCAGCCCAACATAACCGTATCAACCAGCAGATTTTTCATTGCCTGGTACTTATCATAAAGGATTCCCGGCACCGGAACAAAAGGAACCGTGGCCAGTTCATACGAACATGCCGCCTGAATTTTAGCACCCATTCTTACTCCGTTTTCAGCGGCGACAGCGGCACAATCCGCAAATAACTGCGATGGTCCCACATAAGCCAGCCAGTAATCATCAAGAACATGTTCCCGGCCCAGTTGCATCGTCCTGCCGCGCGATTCGAAGTTATGCATTAAAACCACATCTTTCGGGGTTGACGGTACAAAGTCGAGTGTTTTCTTTTCTCCCCACTCGATGTATTGACTGTAGGGCCAGGCGATCAATTCCGCCTTGCCGTTGGCGCGTTTGATCCCCCGCCGCATCAGCGCCAGTACTTCAGTCAGAACTTCTTCCGGTTGACGATCTTTGCAGCGCGGACAATTGATTTGCATGTCGTCCATTATATAATCACTATAGCAATGCGTTGGCCTTTCCCCAACGCACAAATTGATTAATCCTCCTAATTCCGGAACTTGTGAAAAAAGATAATAACAGGCTTCTTCTACATATGCCCGTCCTGCTGGTGAGCTGGTACAAAAGCAGTAACCATGAAAATTGTAGCCGGTTTCGACGGAATGTCCCTTAAATACAGGATATGCTTTCAATGTTTCCAGTGGTATTCTAAAATCCTTACCATTAGGTTCTAAAGAAAAACCACTTGGTTCTATGCAAAATATATAAACCTTTATGCCATATCTTTTGCATTTTCGCACAATCCGGTTTAATTTTTTGAGACTTAAATCTGAAAAAATTCCATATTCAGGAATAATTTCACTTTTACATATCTCGTCAAAATCGGCATTTATCCATAATGCGTTTACTCCCTGATACGCCAAAGTACTTAAATAGGCTTCGGGGTAATAGTCAAAATCATCCAGTAATTCGTTGCGGTATTCAGGATCATTGGCAAGAACTTCTTTCCAGTTAGGTTGCGATAATAATTTTTGTCTCGATACCGGAGGGCGTTTTTTAGGGCCGTAATAACAACGTGATATCCGGGTTTTGATAAAAGGCGTCCTTTGGTATGTTCTCAGCGGCAGGAAAGGGCCTCCGTTTTTGATAATTTCATCCATCAGAAAGTAAACTCCCCGGCGAACCCCTTCCAGGTCCGGGACCCGGATAAGAATCCCGTTTTCCCGGACCTCGATCATGAACTCTTCACTTGAGAGCAACGCAACAAATTCCACGGTAATTTCATGTTTACGGTTGTGAGGTATTCCTAAATCGGCAAGAAACCGCGCAAAGTCCATATACAGGGTCTCCAGTATTTGTCCTCTGTCCTCCGGTATTTCCTTCAGCCCTATCCCATCGGAAAAATCGAAGCAGGACTGAAGAAGTTTTTTCGGTTTCTTCCGCCATCTGAACGGAACAAAAGTCTTAAAATCATCAACGAATTTCCACGTTGACATATGAGGCGGTTCGGGCAGGTTATTATGAGCTTTCATGATTTAATAGCGCTCAATTATCCAAAAGGGCCCTTTAGTTTGAAATAATATTTTCCCTTGCCTATTAGAAATAGATATTTGAAAATAATAATGTCCCGGCATCAATTTGGACGGATTGAATGAAACAACAAATGAGGAAGATTTCATTTTTACAATTTCTTTTTTTCTGATCACTTTTTCATTACTATCTTGAATTGCGGTCGATATTGCCATTTCAGCTAATGGAACGGGCGGATTAATCATCGCTATATTTGTCTTGAACAACTTTTCATGATCAAATAAAATTTTGTTTTCTTCGACGACTTTTACTGAAAACTCGGGTTTGGATACGGTAATGGGATTCTTGATTATATGATAAATTTTACCGGATCGGGGTTCCGATAACGTTATTGTCATTGAATGCGTACCTGTTTCCTCAGACATTTTAACCGGTAAATCAATAGTCTTTTCTTCTCCGGCGGAAATATCGAACTTTGAACAGGACGTTGTTTCGGCCCCGGATGGAGCTGTGATTTTTACCGAGGCGGTCAATTCTCCGGTTTGGTTGTTTTCATTTTTAAGCTTTATTTCAACCCGGCGTTCCGATTGGGAAAACGAAAAATCCGTTATCGTGTACAAATCCCTTTTAAAGGCAAGATGACCGAAACAGGCGGGTTGATGAAATACCCCGGCAAGCGGCGACCAGCAACTGTTTTCCCGACGGGTTTTTCTCTCCCGGTAAAGATTAATTCCGGCAAGGCCGAGGTTATCATCAAGAGAAATTTCCTTCAGGGGAACGGCCATTTCCAAACTCCAGGAACTCCCAGTTGCCGAAGTCTTAGCCGTTACCTGGGGACTCCAACTGATATTCTTGTCAATATGACCATCAGCTTTCCTGGTATTATTACCGTCATATATTATTCCCCGGCTGTTGATGATAAAATGATAATACTGCCGCCGGCCGGGATTGGGAGCGATCATGATCTCGACGCAATCGTCTTCCCATACTTCGCCATCGCGATAAATTTCCCCGGCTTTTATTTTATCCAGGTACGGCTCCTGACAACAAAAGGCAATATACAGATTTTTATCATCATAAGTAAGCCAGGCATTGGTCTGCGCCTCGGCAAGTTTTTTCCCCTGGACGGTAAAACCATCAGCGGTCATGGCGTTTTTCCAGCATAAATCATTTATTTTTCCATCAATCAATGGGGGAATTGCCGTTTTACTGATAACCAGAGTCTTTTTTTTCTTCGGTTGCGCTTTATTCAAATGCGGCAGCTTTTCGAATACCAATTTTATTCCCGGATCGGCAGGTTCCGCCGAATCGGCAATGACCGGCTGAAAAGACAGAACAACACCTGATAATAAATATATAAATCTGTTCATTGTTGGTTCCTTTTTACTTTTCCCCAAGTGTTTTTTGCAATTTCATAATTTCCAGGGCAATCATCCAGCGATACCTGGCAGCTATGTCATTACTGAAATTGCCTCTCTGACCATATGAATTACCGCATTGGAAACTTCCGCCCCAGGGCACGCTGTCAATTAATTCATCTAATTTTTTCCGGGCTTCCGCAGCTTCTTTTTTAAATCCTCCGGCTTGGGCCTTTTTAATATATTCATTCAAAGTATGAATATATTTATAATCATCTATTCCTTCCCTTATTCCTTCCCATTGCAAGGTCGAAACAGTAACCTCCCGATCGGATATTCTGGCAGCCGGATAGGTAATGCAGGCATCTTTGCTTTCCCGATGCCAGGCATGATTGTCGAAATCCGTATCAGGGCTTCCTACAGGCCGTTGATAAGCCCAACTTACATGAGCCGAGGCCTTGCTCTTGTAAGAGAGGAATCCGGCATAATACCTGTCCGGCATTAGTCCTCCTTCCTGTCCGGTATAAATACCTCCGCCGAGGTAAAACAATTTTACATTATATTTTTCAGCCAGCAAACGGTATTTTAAGTTTACTTCTTCAGAACCGCCTATGAATCCAGTGACATCCGCATCCAAAACGGGTCCCAGCGCTTTCAGACTTTCATATTGATATACCGTACATGAAGTTTTAATCCCGGCTGCCTGAAGTATTTCCGCCTTTATTTTTGAGGCTTTCATTTTTGTCGGATTTGTTCCCGGCTCATCAAAAAGCTGACAGTAACAGTTAGTTAAATTCGATTCTTTCAGAAATGCGGCTTTATTTTCAACCATTTGTTTAAATTTATCAATAAAGCCTTCCTCATTAAGCAGTTTCCCCATCAGTTCGGGGCTCCACCATAGAGAAAGCAGAAGGGGTCCCTTGAAGCCGATTTTTTCAATTACTTGCAGATGTCTTTTATCGACATAGTCAATTCCGACTCCAGTGATGCCGTATTCTTTTATATCTTTAAAATACCGGTATAATTGAGTATCATTATATCGCTTTCTGCTATCAGAGTACATTATCCAATCCATATTATCAGGGGCGGCTAACTTAAAAGGGAGAACCTTGATATTGAAAGATATTTCTTTAACTTGTTTTCCCGTAGTGGATACGGATATTTTAGTCTTGTAATCTCCCGGTTGGGTGTTCCCGGGGATTTTTATCTGCAACCAGAACCCCAGATTCTTATTAGCAGAAAGATCAAGGTTCTCATTTTTCTCCAAACGTTCCGGAATAATATAGTAGTCGGTACCACTGAAGGTGGTTCGCTGCGGCCAGAATTTTATGGTTTTTATTTGCAGTTTTTCTTTGTTTATAGTATCACCTTTCGCATTGGTAAGATTTTCTATTATCTTAACGTTTATTCTTTTTAAATTTTCCAGGGAATACATCATAAACCAGGCTGCGGCATATTGCTCCGGACATGCGAAAGTCCTTATCCCGTTATTTATTTCTTCGGGCTGAGGAATGCTCTCAGGATAGAGATAACGGGGGTTTTCCCTCATATAAACAATATATCCCTGCTCTTTATTTGATTGGCAAAGACGGGGAGATAAAGCATTCTCCCTGGCTTTCCCATATCTCGGTCGGGGAAGAAAAGTCTGCCCGTTATAAGTAATAACATCTTGTTTTTGAATTTCTGATTTATTTAAATTTACCTGATCAAACCAAAGTGTGCCTTTTCCGTCATTACGAAGATAAATTCTCATTGCTGTTGCATCTTTAGGCGAAATGAAAGAAAAATCATATTCACTCCAATCATAAGTTCCTTTTTTAAAAGGGAAAAGCATTGGTTGGACATTTTTGCCCGGTCGATAAAATATACATACAAGTCTACCCGAGGTGGCATTTTCCGCTTTTACATGCAGCTTGATATTATAAAGTTTGTTCGGTTCAATTTTTATCGGCAAAGTGCACACATCCCCCTTACCAATCGTACCTTCATTGATTATTTTTACCGATCTTTTACCTTCATATTTTATCTTTGTGTCATACTTAACTTTGTACTTCCCTTCAATCCGGGATATCCCCCAATGTTTAAAATATCCGTTTTCAAAACCGCAATCCCGGACCAGATTGTCAGCTACGGTATTATCGGTTTCGCCCATACATAAATTTGACAGAGATAAAAATAAGATAATTATGATCTGAAAAACAGAAAGGCGTGAATTATAGAAATTATTTTTGTAACCCTGACTATTGGTTTTATTATTTGCTTTTTTCATGGTATTGTCCTTTATTAGGTTGTTTATAATGGTTTAGAATTTGCTTCCCCTGAAAAAAATCCGTTTTTTTCAGACTGGTCAATTTGGGTGTTTACTTTTTCCATAACCTTGTTTCCCTTTTTTGTTAAAGATTGTTATGATTTAATTTAATTACTTTTAATTCAGCCGGTTTTATTATTTGAATGGATTTTTCAAGAGCAGCAACGATACTTTAATGAGAAAGGCATCGCGTCCTAAATCCTGTTTACTGTTTTAAAAGCCCGGTTTGTATCTTTGCCAACTTTCTGAAATAGTAGTATGTTCTATTGTAGAAAGAATTAAACGTAAAACATGTCCCTCCAGAAAAAGCATATTACCTCCATTATTATGACGGAAAAAAACTCCGTGCGCTCCTTCTGCTCCAGTTGACAAATGGGATCCTCCATGGCCGTCCGCGATAAAGTATATCTTACTGGGACTTCCTTTTACAGTTGACAGTTTATCATGCTTTTCAGCAGGAGGATTTTCATAGGTTATAAAATAATTAATTCCGTACTGGGATCCTCGCCACCATTCATTATTCCATGGATCTTTTACAATTTTATAGTCTTCAGAGGGACAGGTAAATATACCATTATAATGTCCTGTTGCTCCTTCAGCATTATCTGTATAGTATTTGGTATTAGTATATCTCGATAAAAAATGCATCCAGAATGTTGACCCATGGTAGACCGGAACAATCCAGTCATCAAAATCAGTTGAATACATATTACTTGTGACTCCGATTTGTTTTAGATTATTCGCACACCGTATTTCTTTTGCTTTTTCCCTGGCTTTGTTCAATGCCGGCAACAGCATTGAGGCGAGAATCGCGATGATGGCGATCACAACAAGGAGTTCGATAAGTGTGAAGCTCCTAATCTTTTTGTTCAACATTTTGTACCTCCTGGGTTTTAAAATTCAACATTTTTTTCTACCGTCTGTTCTTATCAGTTTTTTTCGATATCATAATCTTTCCGTCTTATCTCAACTTTTATCAGTTAAAGGCTTGTGTTGTTTCTTCTACCCTTTCCAAACCAACCCAATTGTCTTGTTGGAATTCCTTATTTTCGTTGTATAATTCCCACATGGATTTTTTCGGAGCCAATCCTGAAAGAACCAAGCCAAATTGTTGCCAAAAATGCTCTAATTTTTCACTTTTCCGATGAACTACAGAATAAGAGTATGGGATTTGTTCCTTGAATTTATTATATACCTTGTGTTTTTCTTTTCCTAAACATTCTTTAATAAGCCGAGTGTCTAATGCTCTGACTGGAAGAAAATTCGCTTCTTTCAACATTAACAACTGCCACTCGGTTGATAATATTTCATGCAGAAATTCCATGCATTCTCTTTTCTTTTTCGAATATTTTGATACCGCCAGTGACACGGTATACATGGAAGTGGCTTTTCGTTTATGTGAAGGCAGTGAAGACAAACTCCATTTTATCTTGTCGTTCAGTATCCCGGTGTTTAAATGATAATATCCGAAAAAAGCCAGACCGGTTTTTCCGCTACGGAAAAGCTTTTCAGGACTGATCGTCATAGTGTAATTATTCTGCACGAAAAAAGCCGGAGAAGTAAAAATCTCATAACAGAAATTCAAAGCTTCCTCGAAAGCCGCTTTATTAACGGTCTCCGCTGAACTGAAAACCGGACAACTATTCTGCCACATGAACGGCAACCACCAGTATGGCCATATTGAGGTGGAAAACGCATAAACCTTATCCTTTATATTTCCGGTTGAAGCAACGCACTTGTCAAAGAAAGCCTTAAAATTTTCCCAGTTCCAATTCTTGGGAGCGGGAAATCCAACTTGATTTAGTATGTCATGATTGATCCACATCAGAAAGGGGGAGTACGTCAATGGAATTGAGCGAAGTTCCGGATCGGTAAGGTAATTTGCCAACGCGATTTGATTAAACTCCTTTATATCAATTTTCCCCTTAAGCGGTTCCGCATATTGTTTTTGTCTTAATAAAGGAAGAAACCCTTCTATCGGCAACACAATATCAAAAATTCTGAAAGCCTCTTCAAAGGAAGGATTTTGTTTTTCAAGGAAGACAAACTTCACTTCAAAAGGTTTTCCCATATTGTTCCATAGCTCTGCGATTTTGCAAAGCCCCTGATGGATCGGAAAGGGCTCATATGTACCTATCGTCAATATCGGCCTAGCAGCGTGTGAATTGACCACCACAGTACCTTTTCCCTGAATCCTTTCCACATAGCCGTCTTTCTGCAATTCCTCATAAGCTTTTCTTATGGTACCGATGCTAATATTAGTTTTCCGTGCAAGCTCCCGTTCGGAAGGAAGAGTATCACCAATTGCCAAATCTCCATTTAATATTTTTTCCTGATAATATTCCCTTAGCTGATGATACTTAGATAATAAACTGTTCTGAAAGATCATGATACTATTTTCCGTATGAGTTAGTGCTCTATATCATTTATTATAATATGCTATGATGATATTGTCAAGCAGCGCTGTATATTTTCCAGCGATAAAAAATCAGAAATAAAATTTTCCTACCTCAAAATTTTTCTGTGCTCTCATAAAAATTACGCGCCAAATACCCACTGGCGCTACGCGCTTTCAATTTTGCTGCGATTGTAACGGGGGTATGGGCTGGCTAACTTCGGAACAGGTCTGTCAGGATGAGTCCAGCCTGATTTGGATTTTTCCGAGAATCTCCGGGTTCGTTGCCAGTTCAGAAAACATCTGATTTCTGAATGACTCAGCCAGCCGCCGCACAAAATTCTTTATCGTGCGGAAATGCTTGAGTGTATTTTCAGCGACTACCGCCAGATATGCCTTTGCCAAATGGGGCAGTTTAGCGAATTTATGCAGAATAAATTTTTTCTGCAGTTTTGGAAACAGATCGCTTCTTACCATTAACTGGTGCAATAAGTGAGCAATCTGCAGCAGATAATAATAGTTTTTCATCGCAAATCCAATCGTTCCGTAGTTATGCTTGAGCTCATACCCACCGTTTTTCTGAATATTAAACATCTCTTCAATTTTCCATCGGCAGCGTGCCTCCTTTGCCAGCTTCGCGGCGTTTTTCTTGTTTGGACGTGAATCAGTGAGCCAGACAAAGGTCGTTTTCTCGATTCCTTCCGGCGAGACCCGTATTTCTTCACATTTGAGCAAATGACAACGCTGTTCTTCGTGCTTCATGTTCAGCGCCCATGAAAGATGTTGATAAATTCCCTCCTCGGGTGAATAATCAACAGAATGTCCGGGATAATCTTCGAACCGCCAGTTTGCCATCTCGTGAACAGTCGGAAGACATTTATCCTTTAAAGTAATGAAGTACCCCCATTGATTCTTTTCACAGATTTCCAGCACGTGTTTATTCGGATAAAGACCGTCAAGCAGGAAACATATCCGCAATCTTGGAAAACGTTTTTTCAAAATTTCTGCGAGGCGGTAGAAGGCTTTGAGCTCACAATCCTGTTTGACATATTCATCCTCGTTTTCAATAAAGATCGTTGCCAGTGAAAAACCCAGATTGTCATGGGTAACAAGCTTTGCCTCAAGCGCGTAATAATAGCTGCAAGTTTCGCCGCCGATTTCTTTATAAACGGCATTCGGATGCCGTCCTTTCTTTGTTTGGAGATGAACGCCGTCAACCGCCACCATAAATTCGCCGTTGGAATTCCGGTATTTATCCAGTACCCGGGAATAAATCAGGCGTTTTGTCAT
>Ga0172377_10005429_pt1 | contig 13102 bp, 11 predicted proteins | sample Pumphouse3metaG_FD_119749 | JGI IMG/M metagenome (GOLD analysis project Ga0172377, IMG submission 119749) | Leachate microbial communities from a municipal landfill in Southern Ontario, Canada - Pumphouse #3 metaG | ecosystem: Engineered > Solid waste > Landfill > Unclassified | place: Canada... | reverse complement strand
GAAACGCCGTTACCGGAATTTGTAAATTTTTAACGCAAATCATCATGATCAGTCCTCAGTATTATTTTTTTCAGGACTTGCTTCTAAGATCAACGTAAGATCGCTAAGCCCTTTCGGCGGCGGTTGCGGCAGTTCCCGTACCTCTCGAAATAAATTGATGACTGAAATGTCCACCGCGGTAACCCCGCTGGATTTGAGCAACTGCCAGCGTGTAATGACGCCGCTCGGAGAAAACCATATCTTAACTTCAACTTCAAGTCTATGTCCGCCAAGCTGATGAATACTCGGCGGATCCCATTCGAATTCCAAATATTTTCCGACATACTCGCCGTAACCAAGCCGGAACTTTTCGCCTTCCTGGTTATCTCCGGGTTTGCCCTGTGGCTCCGTTCTGGACACATTGCGGTTTTCTGGTGGTGTCTTTGGACGATTCATCTCCTGCCATTGCGAATCGGTAATGGGCTGAAGCTTGGGTTGTGGTCGCGACGGCGGCGAGGGTGGTTGAAGCTTGGGTTGTGGTCGCGGCGGAGAGGGTGGCTGGGGTTTGGTTTTGGGTTTAACCACTGGCTGCTTCTTTATAGAAGTCTGCCGCTTAACCGGTTTTATGGTTGGAGCCTTAACCGGCTTGATCGGCGGCGGCTTGATCGGCTGCGGTCTTACTCGCGGCTGCGGCCGGGTTGGAATTACCCTGGGCGGCGGCGGCGCGCCCCCTTTGGCTGATGAAGAAAATTCAGAAGGAGCATCTGGAAGCTGAGTTATCAGCCGGACATTAATCAGTTTTTTGGGAGGCGGATTGAATATCCTGCTGAAAAGATTCCAAACAAACGGACAGGCAACCACTAAAATATGAACCGCCAACACCGCCTGTAATATTTTAAAGCGGAGCCGGTTGGAAACCAGGGCAAAAACCTCGTCCAAAACTGAACGACGGCTACCGCGCATCTGATTGATTTGATTCATTTCCGTCATAATTTAAAAACCGCCCGTGCAAATAACATTGTAAAAACGCCGCCGCTCAATCCCCGGATTCCCCGGATGTTATCAATGACACATTCGAAAATCCGGCATCTCTGACCGTCTTCATCAACTCAATCACGTCATTGTATGAGCGTGTACCATCAGCACTGACCAGTACCACTGTCTTCGGTGAATTGAGTCGCAATTTCTGAAGATTGGCCAGTAAATCATCGCGACTAACTACTTTTTTATCAAATGTGAACTCGCCACGCTTGTTGAGCGCAATCGAAACCGTATTGTTATCAGGAATTGTATCGGCATTCATCTCAGGCGGAGTAACGTCGATCGCATACTCCAGCAACGGTGTAGTAATCATGAAAACAATAAGCAGCACGAAAGTCAGATCCAGCAACGGCGTAACATTGATCTGATCCATCGCGCCTTTTCTGTTCCTAGGTCGTCTTGACATTTTCTCTGCTCCGATTATTTAATTTGCAGAATCATTAAAAGACCCACGAGCCAGCGTATTTATTCCGGTTGTATCCGAATCCGGAGTAGGAACAAAAACTTTGGCCGGCGTCGGATTGACACGGTTCGGTGGCTGATAGCCGGTGGAATCATTTTGCGTTCCCGCTGTCGAAGCTGCGTTGCGTTCTTCTTGTTCAAGTTGTTCTACCTGAAGTTGAGCCAACATCTGATCAGCGAAATTTTCCAGATCAGAAATCAATGAACTGATCAGAGAAGTGAGCAGGTTGTAACCGATCAGCGATGGAATCGCAACCAATAGCCCGGCCACAGTTGTCAATAATGCGCCAGCCACCCCCGGTGCCAGCGAACTGATTTCGGCTCGCCCTCTTTCCGCCAACGAGCAGAACGCCAACATAACGCCCCAAACCGTTCCGAACAAGCCGAAAAATGGCGCCGCGCTGACGCAGGTCGCCAACATCCCCATCCGTGATTCCAGAATTTTGGTCTGCTCCGAAAGTTCTTTATCAATAATGGCGCGAACCAATGCAAGCTGCGCTTCTCCCAACATCGCGGGCCGAATTCCGGTAGCGGTCATAGCGGCGGCCTTGGCTTCGCTGACCCCGTACATTTCGAATATTTTCTCTGCTGCTGCCAGATATATTTTGGCCGCCGGACCGGGATTTTTTTTCGCTTCTATCATCGCCATTGCAAAATATTTTTTTTTGTGGAACGACTTGATAAAAGCATCGGAACTGCTGAACATGCGTTTAAGCGATATCCATTTTTCAAACATGATCGACCATGCAACAATCGAGCCCACCAGCATGAGCAGTACGATTCCCTTGCCGAACCAATCACTGTTTTCAAAAGCGTAATAAACTCCCGAGCTGGCCAAAAACGGCATCGACAACATATTCATAATAAATCTCCCGTAAAATATTTGATGAAAATCATATTAAGTAACATAGCAGAAGAAAATGAATATTCATAGCTTCAAGACGTTTTTTATGATCATAATCCAGCCCAAATATTGCTGGTTCCAATGTCTTTTCAACGATTTTGCGATTAAAAACAATCTTGAAGAAAACCTTTGCGGCGTTATATTAATAGTTTTCGTTTTATAATAAAATATATCTTCACTGACAGGTTTACTTCATGATTTCTGCTTCCAACATTTCCATGCGCTTCGGACAACAGATACTGTTCGAAAATGTTTCTGTAAAATTTAAAGCGGGTAGCCGTTACGGTTTGATCGGTGCCAACGGTTCCGGCAAGTCGACGTTCATGCGGATTCTTTCCGGGCAGGAACATCCCACAACCGGCGAAATCAGCGTAGATAAAGATTGCCTGATTGGTTTTCTCAAACAGGATCACTACGAATACGAAAATGCCAGAATTATCGACACTGTCTGCATGGGCAATGAAAAACTCTGGAAAGCCCACTTGGAGCGCGAATATCTTTATTCTCAGGATGAACTGACTGATGATGAAGAGGAACGCGCCAACAATATTGAAGGTATTTTTGAAGAACTCGGCGGCTATACCATGGAAGCCGATGCGGCAAAGCTGCTGGTCGGCCTCGGAATCCCTGAACAGAAACATCTGGAACCGTTATCTTCGCTGACCGGCGGATTTAAGCTCCGGGTACTGTTGGCGCAAGTATTATTTTTCAACCCGGATATTCTTCTGCTGGACGAACCGACTAACCATCTGGACATCTCCAGTATCGACTGGTTATGCGGATTCCTCAAAAATCATAAAGGCACGGTCATTGTAATTTCGCACAACCGTTATTTTCTGAATGAAGTGTGTACTGATATCGCCGACCTTGACTATTGTGAAATACGAATGTTCTCCGGTAATTATGACGACTTCATGACCGCCTGCGCCATTGTCGAAGAACGACTGCGCAAGGAAAACGCCAAGAAAGAAAATCGCATCGCAGAACTTAAAGAATTCATCAACCGCTTCAGCGCTAATGCATCCAAAGCGCGACAGGCAACTTCACGCCAAAAGGAGCTGGAAAAAATCCAGGTCGATGAAGTAAAACCAAGTTCACGCGTATCACCATATATCCGTTTCGTTCCGAAAGAACGGCTCGGCGATAAAGTTATTGAAACTGTTGAGGTCGCTAAAACCTATGAACATCAACTGTATAATGATGTAAATTTATATATCGGCAACGCCGACAAAATCGCGATCATCGGTACCAACGGCGTCGGCAAAACCACCTTGCTGAAAATACTGATTAAAAATATTGAACCATGTTCCGGTTCCGTAATCCACGGAGAAACTGCCAAAATCAGCTATTTCCCTCAGGATTCAGCCGATATCCTGAATATGGAGAAACGCGCCATTGACTGGCTCGCCACATTCAGCCCGCCGGAAGGTCTTACTGACGGCGAACTGCGCTCATTTATGGGCAAAATGCTGTTCAGCGGCGATGACGTAAATAAACCGGTCAAGGTTTTGTCCGGCGGTGAAAAAGCACGGCTTATCCTTGCCAAAATGATGCTGGAAGCCGGCAATATTCTCGCTTTGGACGAACCGACCAACCACCTCGATCTCGAATCAATTGAAGCACTCAACTACGCGCTGACGCTGTTTCAAAATACCGTGATCTTCGTCAGTCACGACCGCGAATTCATCAGCAGCCTGGCCACCCGGATCATCGAAATTACGCCTGAAGCAATTATTGACTACCCGGGTACCATTGAAGAATACGAAGACTGGAAAAAACGCAACCGTAAAAAATAAGCTTTTTACTGAATCCCTGAAAAAATCATTGCAACCGATTCAGAATTTTTATCTCACCAAACTTTGTCTAAAATTTGCGCGCGCATAATGCGCGCGCGAATTTTATCTATCCAACTTTACGGCGCGCGAACAAAAAAAAACGCTTCCGACAATAATCGGAAGCGCGATGGAAAAATCAGATATAAGCGAAGTTATTTCGCGGCACTATTGAAAAGCTTAGTCAGCTGCGATTTCTTATTCGCAACTTTATTCCGGTGAATAGTACCGGCCTTGGCAACTTTATCGAGCTTGCTGCAATATTCACGCAAAACAGACTCGGCGCCGGAGTCGGCGCTGCTGATAGCGGAACGAAGACGTTTTTCAATGGTCTTCAGCGCGCTGATACGGCTGCGATTTATTAACTGAGCTTTTTTACTGTTACGATCTCTTTTTGCTGCTGACTTATTAATCATCTTTAACAATCCTGAACTTAATATGTTTCTGTTTCCGGTTTAATGTAAAGGACATACAATACCATATCATTATCAAGAGTCAACCCGAAAAAAAACTAAATTTCAGGAATTTAGCATATCTATTCACTGAACTCATGCCTTGATTTCGCCCAATATTTCGGTCTGGCTGAAATGTTCCCAACCTAAATCCAGATAATGCATTTGAATTGATTTGGCGCGTTCCGCGATATTGGTCAGATGGTCGGCCACCTTTTCCAGCTCTCCGATAAGTTCAATATAAATTACCCCGACAATGGCATCACAAAGACCGGCGCGAAGCCGTTCAATATGATTTGCTTCGAGTTCGTTAGCCAAACGGTTAACCTGATTTTCCAGGTCAAGCGCCTGGCTGATATATTCTTGATTAGAAGACTCCAACGCGGCAATCACGTTCAAAGCCAGTGAGCCAAGATAACCGCACATCTGCTGAAGATCGTTGCGCCCTTTTTCCGAAAGATTGCCGTCTGCATTCTTAAGGCGCACGGTCAGCGCCATAATATTGGCGGTGTGGTCGGCAACGCGTTCGGCATCATTGGTACAGTGCATCAGCAACGGTATAATTTCAGATTGCGGCTCGGTCAACTCGCGCCTGGTAATCTGCACCAGATAATTGGTAATCTCGGCCTGAAGTTGGTCGATACGTTCCTCACGGTCATCCAAGTCCTTAAACTTTTCCTCGTCGACGTAGGAATTTATAAAATGAACATTGACCGCCTGATCAATCATCCGCCATGATTCCTTGACCATATAACAGAGCGAACGTACGCTCTGCTCCAGTGCCACGACCGGAGTATCCAGCAAATAAGGTTCCAGGTATTGGTACTTGACTTTCTCTTTTTTCAAGGGCAAGACCCATTCGCAAAACCTCGCCACCAACGGAATCGCAGGCACCATTACCAGCGCGGTAATAACATTGAACAAAGTATGCGCATTAGCAATGTGACGCGGTAAATTCTGCGGCACCGCGGCAAAAGCATCACCGGCAGTAATTTTGTCAATCAGAAAAAGAAAAGCCGGAACTCCGCTGTCGCTCCAGCGCACATAAAGCAACAGTGTAAAGAGCAAAACACCGAAGACATTGAACACCGTATGAGCGACCGCGGCCTGTTTACTGATACGGTTAGTCGGCAGTGATGCCAATAACGCCGTAATCGTCGTTCCGATATTGGAACCCATAATCAGCGGAATGGCAGTATATAAATTTAACAGCCCGCTGGCACCGAGCGCCAGAATTATCCCGGTTGTCGCAGAGCTGCTCTGCAATACCATGGTTACCCCCATGCCAATACCAATCGCACCCAATAAACTGCCAAACGGCATAAACCCGCCTTCGACTGGTGCACAGTCGAAAGAGCGGAAAAAACTGACAAACGATGGAAAATCTGCAATCAATTTCAAGGAATTGCCCATCATAACCATGCCGAAAAAAAGCAGACCGAATCCCATTATTGTTTCGCCCCAGCCAGATAGTAATTTCCAGGTGCAGAACAGCATCAGCAAACCGATAATAATTGCCGGCAATGAAAGTTTAGAAACATCAAACGCAATAATCTGCGCCGTAATCGTCGTACCAATATTGGCGCCGAAAATAATGCCAATAGCCTGCATGAGGTTGAGCAACCCGGCATTCACAAACCCGATCACCATAACCGTACTGGCGCTGGACGACTGAACAACCGCAGTCACCAAAGCTCCGGCCACTAAAGCCATATAGCGGTTGCTTGAGAAGAAATGGAGAATCCCGCGCATTCTGTTGCCGGCCGCTTTCTGAAGCCCATCGCCCATCATTTTCATACCGAAAACAAATATCGCCAGCCCGCCGAAGATGGTTATGAACAGCATATAGAAATTAACCCCGAGCTGCTGAACCGTAATTCCCCGGGCAACCATGGCATTGCCTGCACCGCCCACTTCAACATTAATTTCGTAATGGCCGGTACCATCGCCCATTTTAAGATTATTTTTCGCCTCACCGTCAATGTCAGTGACAACCATCTCATGAACCAGTTTGCCGCTGTCTTTACCGGATGGCGATGACATAAGATTAAAAAAGACCGGCACACCTGCTGCCGGAGCGCCATTTTCCTGAACCAGCTTAACTGTCATTGGCTCGCTCAAAATATTGCCGGAACGCGCCTCCTGAGATACTCCGCTGATTTCAATTCCAGTGGTAAACCGGACGCTGATCGCTTTGGATGGCGCGTCAACCGGAATTATTTTCAGATATTGATCGCCAATTTTGCGACCGGCAGTAACAAAAACTTTTACCAGCCCCCCATGGTCTGCAATCCCCTCACGAGCTGAAATCAACAGATCGGAGTCCTGTTCAACTTCAAATATCACTTTGCTGCCGAACGCAGAAGGACGACGCCCTCCCCCGAACCAACCGGTCGAAGGCTTACCGGACAATTCGACGATCAATGGCTGAGCAAACGGTTTTCCCGGGAGCGCACATTGACCACTGCCGCGAAAAACCCTGATTTTGTCCATTGTTACCTGTTGGGTGCCGTCGCATCCGGTCAAGAAAAAACCGAGCGCCATTACCAGCAGCGATGCTGAAAAATATCTTTTAAAAATCATTTTATCCCTTCCGAATTAACTGGATTTTAGCAACTTTGCATTAAACTCTATCCGGAAAGAGTATACATTTTATTGACAACCAAACAAAAATAAAACCAAAATTCTAACACAATCCTAACATTTGGCAAGATATCATAGTTTCGAAACCGTCATATATTGTTTTCGCAATTAAATGTGCTACGTTAATGACATTATTCTCTAATTAAAGAAGGAGACATATTCACTATGAGTACAACCGGTAAAATTTATGAAGGGATGCTTCAAGCGTCCGGATTGCGCTTCGGGATTGTGTGTGCGCGTTTCAATGAGTTTTTTGTTTCCAAGCTCCTCAGCGGAGCCATCGATGCGATAGTTCGTCACGGCGGAAACGCCAAAAATATCGAAACAGCTTGGGTTCCCGGTTCTTATGAGATTCCGCTGATTGCCGCGAAAATGGCTAAATCCGGAAAATATGATGCCGTGCTTGCGCTCGGTGTCGTTATTCAGGGCGCAACACCTCATGCCGGATATATAAACAATGAAGTGGCAAAATCGCTGGCGCAAATCGGTATGGAGACCGGCATCCCGGTCACCTACGGAATGATAACCGCCGATAATATTGAACAAGCCATCGAGCGTAGCGGTACTAAAGCCGGCAATAAAGGCGCCGACGCCGCGATGGCAGCCATTGAGATGGCCAATCTCATCAAAAGCATGTGAGGACTTGAATGGCGTTTGAGGATGAATTAGCGGACGGCAAAATACAACTTCATTCAAGAAGGCTTGGTCGCGAACTTGCAATGCAATTTTTATTCCAGAATGACCTGGATCACGAAGAAGTGAAACCGGACGTTCTGGATAAATTTTTTGAGAACTACGGTTCCACTTTCGAAATTCCAGAAAACCGTAATTTTCGCAAAGGCAAAGAATATGCGGCACAACTGATCAATGGCGTCATTGAACACCACCTCAAAATTGACGATACCTTAAAGCATTTTTCCGAAAAATGGGATATTGCGCGCATGTCGATTGTTGACCGCAATATCATGCGAGTAAGTATTTACGAAATGCTTTTTGTCGCCGACGTTCCGCCGATAGTCAGTATCAACGAAGCAGTCGGGATTGCCCGCGATTACAGCGGTGATAAATCCGGCAATTTCATCAACGGTGTTCTTAACGGACTGAAAGATACTTTGACACGCCCGGCCAGAGATGCCGTCAAGGAGCTCTAATGTCTATTTTTTCGATTTTCAAAACCGGACTCCAGAAAACTACTACCGCAGTCTCCAGGGTTTTTGCCGCGTTGGGCGGAGAGAAAGCCTGGACGGAAGAAACTTTTGAAGATCTGGAAGCAATGTTGATTTCCTGTGATTTCGGAGTCGTCGCCAGCCGTAAAATCGTCAAAAGCATTCGCGACCGTTATCAACGCGGTTTGATTCAGACTTCCGCCGATTTGAAGAATATCGCCCGTGAAACCGTGGTCAGCATCATGACGCAGAATACCCGCGAAATCAATTTTGCCGAGACCGGCAAGCCTACTGTAATTCTTATGGTCGGAGTCAACGGAAGCGGCAAAACCACTACTGCCGGCAAGCTGGCATGGATTTATCGCAACCAGGGGAAAAACGTGATGCTGGCGGCATGTGATACTTTCCGCGCGGCGGCGGTTGAACAACTCAAATTATGGGGCGAACGCACTGACTCCCAAGTCATTGCCGCGGCTCCGAATGCTGATCCGTCAAGTGTCGCTTTTGACGCGGTAAATGCGGCAATATCGCGTAAAGCCGATATTCTGATCATCGATACCGCCGGTCGTCAGCATAACCGCAAAAACCTGATGGACGAACTGGCAAAAATTCATCGGACTATCGGCAAAGTATATCCGGACGCACCGCATGAGGTCTGGCTGACCGTTGATTCAAATCAGGGTAGCAATGCCATCAATCAGGCTCGTGAGTTTTCTAAAGTCGCCCCTATCTCCGGACTGGTGCTGACCAAACTGGACGGTACCGGAAAAGGCGGTATGGCGGTTGCTTTGAATCAGGAATTCGGCCACAATGTATTTTTCGCCGGTTTCGGGGAACGCCCGGAAGATTTGCAGGATTTTGATCCGCAATTTTATGCTGACGCCATGTTTGGAGAATAATATCTGTTTCGTGAGTTCAGTTATTTTGTTTTTTCGATAAAATAGTTTTTTATTAATTATCTTTTCTAACAGGAGTGCGAGAAAAAAATGAAAGTATTGGTAGTAAATGCGGGAAGTTCATCCGTAAAATTTCAGGTTTTTGCGATGGGCAAAGAAATGGTGCTGGCCAAAGGTTTGGTCGAACGGGTCGGAACTGACCAGCCGTTGCTGAAATACAAACGGCATGATGGAGTGGAACACGAAACTACACCGGAAAAAAATGATCATGTCGGGGCATTGCAAAGTATTTGTGCCTGTCTGACCGACAAAAAAATCGGTATTGTCAAAAAACTCAGCGAAATCGAAGCTATCGGACACCGCGTCGTCCATGGCGGCGAACGCGCCACCAAGCCGGCGTTGATCACCCATTTGATCAAAGAAATCATTCGCGATTGTTATGCGTTGGCACCTCTGCACAATCCTGCTAACCTCGCCGGTATTGAAGCCTGCGAAAAAGCTTTCCCCGGTGTCCCCAACGTTGCAGTCTTTGATACCGCTTTCCACCAGAGCATGCCGCCGGAATCATTTCTTTACGCGGTACCGTATGAATTATATACTAAATACGCCATCCGCCGTTACGGTTTTCACGGCACTTCGCACAACTTTGTCGCTAAAGCTGCCGGAAGCATGCTCGGCATGCCATATGAACGTTTAAAACTGATTACCTGCCACTTGGGCAACGGCTGCAGCATCGCCGCCATTGATCACGGCGTAGTTATCGACACTTCAATGGGCATGACACCGCTGGAAGGGTTGATGATGGGAACCCGCTCCGGCGACCTCGACCCGGCTGTCGTGCTGCGTCTTTTTGAACTCGGCAAGACCCCGGCAGAAATTGACAAAATGCTCAACAAAGAGAGCGGTCTGCTCGGCGTCGCCGGCATCGGCAGCAGCGATATGCGCGATATCATCGCCGCCGAAGAAAAAGGTGATCAGCAGGCGCAGCGCGCCCGTCGCATGTTCACTCGCCGCGTAGTCAAATACATTGGTGCTTATTATGCGTTGCTCGGCGGTGCGGATGCTATAATTTTCTGCGGCGGAGTCGGCGAATGGAGTCAATATTCGCGCGCCAAAATTGTCCGCAAACTTAACGGACTGGGCATTGAGCTGGATGAAAAAATCAACCAGCAGTGTTCAGGCGTCAAGGACATCATTTCCAGCCCGCGCAGCAGTTGCAAAGTACTGGTGATTCCGACAAATGAAGAATTGATGATCGCACGCAGCGTGGTGACCACTGTAACCAACGATGAAGTTCCCGCGTTACCACGTGAAACCGCCAAACACAAATAACAATAAACAGCAACAGACCATAAGGATATTGATTAAAAATGTATGCCATTGATTTATTCGTAAAAAAAGCTCAAAACGCTTCAAAAACTCTGGTCTTGCCGGAAGGACAGGATCCACGCGTAGTGGCCGCCGCCAACATGATTGTTGAAAACCGCGTCGCCTCCGAAGTAACGGTACTCGGAACCGAAGAGGAAATTGCCGCATCCTGCCAGAAAGCCGGAGTAACGGAACGAAAATTCAAAACCCTGGATCATCTGAAATGTGATTTTTTTGAAAGTTACGCGGCTCAATTCGCCGAACTTCGCAAAAAGAAAGGCATCACGATTGAAGAAGCCCGCAAAGCCGTCAGCAACCGGATATTCTTCGGCAGCCTGATGACGCGCAATCATAAAGTTGACGGTCTGGTTGCCGGAAGTATCGCTTCCACTCCGGACATGCTAAGAGCGTCATTCAACTGCATCGGCACCGCGCCGGGCATTTCGATTGGCAGCAGTTGCTTCGTCATGGATCTGGCTAATCCGGCTCCGAACGGCGAACGCGTTCTGCTTTATGCGGATTGCGGAGTTAATCCGAATCCGACTGCCGACCAGATGGTGGATATTGCTTACGCGACTGCCCTGACTTATCGTTCATTGCTGGGCAAGCAGCCGAAAGTGGCATTCCTGTCGTTCTCCACTGCTGGCAGCGCGAAACATGAAATCGTGGATAAAGTGATTGAAGCCGCCAATAAATTCAAAGCCAAAATCAAGGCGGAAAACCTTGATATCGTCGCGGACGGCGAACTCCAGGGCGATGCGGCTCTGGTTCCCACAGTCGCCGCTTCCAAAGCTCCCGGAAGTGAAGTCGCCGGACAGGCCAACGTCCTGATTTTTCCGGACCTGAACGCCGGTAATATTGCTTACAAGCTGACCGAACGTCTCGCCGGCGCCGGCGCTTACGGCCCAATTCTGCAGGGACTGGCACGACCGCTGAATGACCTTTCACGCGGATGCAGTGCTGAAGATATTTATGCCGTTGCCGCCATCACCGTTTGCCAGGCAATCGGATAAAAACTTCGTAACTTTGCTTATTGGTAGGAGACCGCCCATTATTTGAGCGGTCTTCCTCTCACACCACCGTACGTGCCATTCGGCATACGGCGGTTCGACAAGCCGATAATTTGCCGCCGACTTCTTTCAGATTCCACCTCACGATGAACACTCTTGTCTTAAGCTAACAGTTCCTACTGGCAAGTCTATAACGGACTTTTACCGTCGAGTTATCGTCCATGCCGGGCATACTTAAACTTCGCGCGCGCATCATGCGCGCGCGAAGTTTAAGACGCGTGAAAAGGTGGTAAAATAACAAGAATGATGTTTGCGGGATGTTCGAGAGGTGAAGTGGTGCTCCCAGAAGGACTCGAACCTTCGACCCGATGATTAAGAGTCATCTGCTCTACCAACTGAGCTATGGAAGCAATTCAGGGTTTTTAATATAATCGGATGCATTTTTTTTTCAAGAGGATATTATAATTTAAGCGTATAAAATACTTCAAGAGATTCGGCACAAATTTCAAAGACCACGGAAACCGGGCTGATTTTTGGTTGCAACACGTTTATTTATAAATATTTATAGCATAATATCAGGCAACTCTGACATAATGTTTGGAGATAAATTTGAACAGTGTCAGCGCTTGATTTCCAGGCGGTTTGTGCTATTGTCAAAGTTATATTTTACAGCAGAAAATCGGATGATCATGGAAAACAAAGTCGTTAATTCAGATATAGATATTTTACCCGATAACAGTTATACCGGCGATCATATCAAAACTTTAAGCTCGCTCGAGCATATCAGGCTGCGGCCAGGGATGTATATCGGGCGTCTTGGCGATGGCTCGCACCCTGACGACGGGATTTATGTCATGCTCAAAGAAGTTATTGATAATGCCGTGGACGAGTATATCATGGGAGCCGGACGGCGCATTGATATCAGCATTGAAGACCGGATTGCCTCGGTACGCGACTACGGGCGGGGAATTCCACTGGAAAAGCTTGCAGAATGCGTGTCGCAAGTTAATACCGGCGGTAAATTCAATGACGATGTCTTTCAATTTTCAATCGGCATGAACGGAGTTGGTATTAAAGCGGTCAATGCGTTATCGCAGAATTTTACGGTTCGCGCCATTCGCAAAGGAACATATCGCGAAGTGTTATTCAAATCCGGCGTGCTCGCCGATGACTGCAACGGCGCTACCGAAGAACCGAACGGTACGATAGTGGCTTTCGAGCCGGATCTATCGCTGTTTCCCAATTTTCAGTTTCACCTGGAATATATTGAAAAACGGCTTTGGATGTATGCCTATCTTAACAGCGGCTTATCACTGGGGTTGAACGGCAAACGTTTTTTTTCCCGCAAT
>Ga0172377_10005428_pt1 | contig 13104 bp, 10 predicted proteins | sample Pumphouse3metaG_FD_119749 | JGI IMG/M metagenome (GOLD analysis project Ga0172377, IMG submission 119749) | Leachate microbial communities from a municipal landfill in Southern Ontario, Canada - Pumphouse #3 metaG | ecosystem: Engineered > Solid waste > Landfill > Unclassified | place: Canada... | reverse complement strand
AGATAAGGCGGTTCGTGCTATCCCTGGAGTTAGAGACGTTATGGCCATTGCCGGATTCAGTATTCTCGGCGGTGGTGGCGAGAATACCGGCATGATGATTGTCACACTTGAGCATTGGGACAAACGCAAATCGCCAGATTTGAGTATTGATGCTATCTACGCAAAAATTATCGGAGTTACTTCACGAATTGCCGATGCGCAAATCAACTCTTTCAAACCACCGGCAATTATGGGTTTGGGGGTGACCGGCGGCGCCAGCATGATGTTGCAGGCAACTGAAGGTCAGACCCCGCATGAGATTGCATCGACTTTACGCAGTTTTATCGGCAAATCGATGCAATTGCCCTCGGTGATGTATGGATTCAGTTCATATGATGCGGCAACACCGCAGTTGCAACTTGATATTGACCGCGCTAAGGCTGAAGCCCTCGGTATTCCGGTCAGCAGAATTTTTTCAACTTTGCAGAGTAAGCTGGCATCTTTATATGTCAATGATTTTAATCTCTACGGCTACTCATATAAAGTTAAAATTCAAGCCGACGCGAAATTCCGCAGTTCAATCAGTCAGGTCGCAGAGATCAATGTTATAACCGACAGCGGGCAAATGGTTCCGCTAAGCGCGATTGCGACTTTGCGCAGGATAGTCGGACCCCGCATTATAAGCAGATTCAACCAGTATATGGCTGCCGACTATAATGCGATTACTAAACCAGGGTTCAGCAGTGGATTAATGATGCGCCAGCTTGAAGAATTGGCGGCCCGCGAGTTGCCCAAAAGCTACCGGATTGCCTGGACTGATATGAGCTATCAGGAACGCAATAACGAAGGGAAAATCCTACTGCTGTTATCACTTTCGTTGCTATTCGGATATTTATTTCTGGTAGGGCAGTACGAAAGCTGGACTCTGCCCGTTTCAGTAATTCTTTCTATCGGCGTAGCGATGCTTGGAGCTTTACTGGGTATGAAAATATGGGGAATGCCGTTAAGCATTTATTCGCAGATCGGCCTGGTTATGCTGGTGGGATTGTCAGGTAAAAATGCCATTTTAATTGTTGAATTTGCTAAGCAGTTACGCGAACAACGCAGGTCCATTTACGATTCGGCGATAATCGCCGCCGGAACTCGATATCGTGCCGTTTTGATGACCGCGTGGTCTTTTGTACTCGGGGTCTTCCCCATGGTGATTGCGACCGGGGCAGGCTCAGGCAGCCGTCAAGTTATCGGGGTTACTACTTTTTGCGGTATGATTTTGGCGACTGTTCTCGGCATTATTTTTATTCCCGGGCTTTATGTGTTATTTCAGAGCCTCGGAGAGTGGACGGTCAAACTATTTCGCAGGAAAGCGCAATAACTTAATGCAGTATTAGACGCTTCTTCTTTGAACTCACCGCAAATATCTTTGTTTGCTCAAAATAGCTGCGCTGCCGTAGCCCGATGAATCGACTGTTTTTCTCTTTAAACTTCGCGCGCGCATTATGCGCGCGCGAAGTTTAGCAGATGCATTTATGGCAATATACATGTATAAAATTGAGCCGTTTGATGTAACGGGCAGGGCAACAACAATTACATTCCCCAATGCAATCGTTTTTTCTGATAGCGGCTATGCCTGAAGTGAGCGCCAGAAAAAGTTGCTTTTGCCAAACAAATTATTGGCTTCTTCCGGGCCATCACTGCCGGATTTGTAGCTGAGCAGCGAATTTTTATCAATTTGCCAAGCCTCTAAAACCGGAGTAAACAAACGCCATGAGGCGGCAATAATATCACTGCGGATGAATAATGTCTGGTCGCCAAGCATACAGTCCAGTAACAACCTTTCATATGCATCCGGAATATTGGTGCCGAAAACATTGGCATAACTGAAATTCAACGAGAGGCTGCCCATGCAAAGTTTCGGGCCTGGCTGTTTGGCTTGAATTGATAGAGTCATCCCTTCTTCCGGCTGGACATTCAATACCAGAGTATCCGGTTCCAGATCACTGGGGCGTAACTGTGGGAAAATCGAATGCGGAACTCTTTTGAAAGTAATAGCAATTTCACTGACTTTACGGCGAAGACGTTTGCCGGAACGCATATAAAACGGCACACCTTGCCAGCGCCAATTATCAATCATTATTTTAGCGGCAACATAGGTTTCCGTGACAGAGTCCGGGGCAATTCCGGGTTCCTGCCGATAACCCGGCACAGAATCTGAGGGCTCATATTGGGCTCGAATAATATATTTATCCAATTCGTCTTGCGGGAAATGCCGGATTGACTGGATAAGCTTAAGTTGTTCGTCGCGCAATGAATTGGCATCAAAAGCAGCGGGAGCTTCCATCGCGACCAATGACAGCATTGCCAGCATATGGTTTTGGAACATATCGCGCAATAACCCGGAGTGATCATAATAACCGGCACGATTTTCGACACCGATTGACTCGGCAGCGGTAATTTGTACATGGTCGATGTAGTTGCTGTTCCATATCGGCTCAAAAATAATGTTTGCAAATCGAAGCATCAAAATGTTTTGAACAGTCTCCTTGCCCAGATAATGGTCAATCCGGTAAATCTGCCGTTCCTGTAATGTTTTGTGAAGCATCCGGTCAAGCACCATCGCGCTCTCAAAATCATATCCGAACGGTTTTTCGAGAACGACATGGCGCCACGGCGTTCCCTGATAATTTTCTGCGGTAAGTCCGTGCTCACCAAGTTTCGGCACAATATTGGGGTAGAGCGCGGCGGGCGTCGATAGGTAAAAGGTTCGGTTCAGTGCGTCCAACCCGGTTTTCTGCTCGAGCTCTGCAATTTTTTTTTCGAGTTTTTGGTAAGTGGAACTATCGTCATAATCACCGGCTAAATAAAAAATCTTTGCCAGAAAACTGTTGACAGTTTCAGTATCTGCTTCAGGAATAAATTCTTTTAGACTATTGCGAAAATCCTCGTCGCTGATTTTGGAACGCGCGCAACCAATGACGAAAGACAGAGGATGAAATAAGTCACGTTGATATAATCTGAACAGCGCTGGAATCAGCTTGCGCCGCGTCAGGTCGCCGGATGCCCCAAAGATGACCATAAGATTGGGAACCGGCTTCATTTCAACGCACAGGTTGGCTTGCCAATAATTTTGATTTATGCCCATATTAAACCACTTTAGGCAATGCGCGGGAAATCACCGCGCATTGCACTGTTGTGTAATCCTTGTTTTTTATCTTACGCGTTTTTTGACAAATATTCGGCGACACCTTCAGCTGAAGCTTTCATTCCGGATTCTCCCTGGTGCCAGTTGGCCGGACAAACTTCGCCGTTTTTTTCGAAAAACTGCAACGCATCAACCATGCGAAGCGCCTCCGCAGTGCTGCGTCCCAATGGTAAATCGTTTATCACACTGTGACGGACAATGCCGTCACGATCAATTAAAAACAACCCGCGTAAGGCAACCGCATCATTAAGCAGCAGACCGAATGAACGGGAAATGTTTTTAGTGATATCAGAAACCATCGGGTATTGCAGATTGCCGACCCCGCCCGCGCGCGGTTCGGTGTTTTTCCAAGCAAGGTGGGTATAAACAGAATCCACCGAAACAGAAACAACTTCCGTATCGCGTTTTTTAAATTCCGGCAGGTCTTTGTTGAAAGCAATCAACTCAGACGGGCAAACGAAAGTAAAATCCATCGGATAAAAAAATAAAATGACATATTTGCCGCGATAGTCTGATAATTTGAAATCTTCGGTGATAGTACCGTCACCCATGACTGCCTGTGCGACAAAGTCTGGAGCGGGATGGGTTACTAGAGAACAATTGCACATTTCCATCAGTAGAAACTCCTTTTTTAAATTTTTTTCATTGCCGAGTTAATTTAAACGGTAATTTATTAGACTACTAAGGTTGGAAATTTCAAGTTTGCAATTTTTACATTATTTTCCAATGACTAGTGCTCGATAAAATATTTCAATAAAAAACTTGCCGCAAAGTGGTTGAGAAATTTCAAGATTTTCAGCACACTGGTTATTCCGTTGCCATGATAATAGAATTTATCTATTTTTTAAATGGCAGTTTTTTACGGAATTTATTGATTTTCATGTGGTTACAAGATTGTAATGTGATTACATAAATGTATATTCAAATCCTTTTGTGTTTAATATTTTAACCGAAAGGAGTTTTGAAACATGAATGAATACGGCAGAAGAATACTGGAAGATGTCATCGCAAAAAATCGGGATCAGTTAGAGTTTATTCAAGCTGTTCGCGAAGTTATTGAGTCTCTTTCACCGGTTTTAGATCGCAACTCGCTCTATGAGCAAAATGCCATTATTGAAAGACTGGTTGTTCCGGAAAGAATTATTATTTTCCAGGTACCATGGGTTGATCAAGCCGGCAAGGCGCATGTCAACAAAGGTTATCGTGTTCAATTCAATAGCGCCATCGGGCCATATAAAGGCGGACTACGCTTTCACCCGTCAGTCAATCTCAGTATTCTCAAGTTTTTGGGATTTGAACAAATTTTCAAAAACAGCTTGACCACTCTTCCCATGGGAGGCGCCAAAGGCGGCAGCAATTTCGATCCTAAAGGTGTGTCGGACATGGATGTTATGCGTTTTTGCCAAAGTTTTATGCGTGAACTTTACCGGCATGTGGGACCTGATTGTGATGTGCCGGCTGGTGATATCGGTGTCGGCTCACGGGAAATCGGCTATCTGTTCGGACAGTATAAGCGTATCGTCAATGCCCACGAAGGGGTTCTGACCGGGAAAAATATGAATTGGGGCGGCAGTTTAATCCGTCCTCAGGCAACAGGCTTCGGCAATGTTTATTTTATGCGTGAAATCTTAAAAACCAGGAATGAAACCATCGAAGGCAAGATTGCCGCGGTTTCAGGCTCTGGTAATGTTGCCCAGTATACGGTAAAGAAGATCAATGAGCTGGGTGGCAAGGTGGTTACACTTTCAGATTCGCAGGGCGCAATTTATGACGCAGACGGCATAGATGATGAAAAACTGGAATTTGTCATGGAACTTAAAAACGTCCGGCGCGGACGCATCAAAGAATATGTAGAGAAATTTACTTCAGCCAAATATTATCCTGATGCCAAGCCATGGATGCTTGCTCCTGTGGTGCACCTGGCACTGCCAAGCGCGACTCAAAACGAACTCGATTTGGAAGATGCCAAAGCATTGACCGCTGCAGGCTGTATTTGTGTTTCAGAAGGCGCCAATATGCCTTCTACACCGGGGGCAGTTGAATACTTCACGAGCAACAATGTGCTGTTCGGTCCCAGCAAGGCGGCAAATGCCGGCGGCGTGGCCACTTCCGGTCTGGAGATGTCACAGAATTCCATGCGTATTTCTTGGACATTGGAAGAAGTAGACAATCGGTTGCAGCAAATTATGGCTAGAATTCATCATTCCTGCATCACGGAAGCTGCCGCTTACGGTATGCCGGGCAACTATGTGGCAGGAGCAAATATTGCCGGTTTCAAAAAGGTTGCTGATGCTATGATTGATCAGGGAATTTAAAGAATCGGTCAACAGATATTTTCTTCAATGTGGCTGCCCGATATTGGAAGAGTATAAAAATTGACGGGTTCCGGACTCCTGCGGCAAGTTAAATTCTGGCGATAGTTGCCATTGTAAGCCATATTTGAGAGTTTCATTATTCATGACCTCCAAATCATTCATTGCATGTTCCGGCGTCTTATACAAAATCCAACGACCGTTTTTATTGAGCATCCGGTTGGTTTCGCGATAAATAGTCATCGCGGGCGCGACAGCTCGTGCCGTAATCAACTCAAATCGGCCCTGCCATTCCGGTTGGCGGTTCAATTCAATTGCCCGTCCGTGAGTGACGCGAAGATTTTTCAGTCCAAGTTGTGTAGCCGCCATTTTGACAAAAGCACTTTTTTTGCCGGTAGAATCAATCGCGGTAATCAGCATTTCAGGGAAAGCTGAAGCCAGCACCAGCGATGGGAATCCGGCGCCGCAACCAATATCAGCGACATGGATACGGGTCTTCGCCAGTTCAGGAAAATATCGGGCGATAGCCAGCGAATCAGCAACATGTTTGATCCAAAACCCTTCCGGACTACTGATCCTGGTCAGGTTGTAAAGACTATTAGCTTCAGTGAGAAGTTCAAAAAAAGTTTAGTGCAGCGCAGCAGAAAATGATCAATGTCCCGGACATGACATGATACGGCAAATGCCGCAACATCAAAAAATGGAATCGACTGTTCGGTCATGATGCGGCATGATTGGCAAATTCCAGCAGTCCGGCAACTACAGACCACAATCCGTAAACAAACCAGAAGCAGCTGCCGATAAAACGATAACGCTCGTCAGCAACGACCTTGCGCAAGTAATCGCGTACCAGATGCGGTTTTGCGGCAATGAACATGCCGCCAACAGCAATAACCCAGGTCAACCCGACCAGCCATGATGAGCCGGGAGTGTGTCTGGTAAACGATTCCTGTGCGATATAACAACCATAAAGGATGAAAATTCCGCCGATCGCACGTGGCAACAGGTTTTCCAGATAAAAATATGCCGCGATACTGAATATCACTGCCGCCGGCAACAACCACGGCAACATCCAGTCCCAGACAATTGGTCTGGCATGGGGAATACACCACAGCAAAGCCAGCAACGCCGGCAAATAGCCAAGATTGCGGTTGCGCAGTTTCTGTTCAAGATGGCCTATATATTCTTGCCGGATTTTAAAATGTCCGACCGCAATCAAAAAACAGAGCAACCCCGTGCCAAGCAGAGCAATTTTATAGATAGTTGGTTCACTGATCATTTAATTAGTGTCCTGCTTCAACGTGAAATTGTTGCTTTATAATCTTTTCCAGCCGGAATCATCGGCAAAACATGCTCTTCATAACCAGTGTGGATGTCCAACAGGAAAGAACCGGGACTATCCAGCATTTCTTTTAATGCCGGCTCCAGTTCATCAAGCGTATAAACTTCCCGGGCCGGAATACCATAACCCCGTGCAATGGTAGCAAAATCGGGATATGGGCGATCCGCCAACGGATTTTTTAGAACGGTATTGCCGCGTCTGCCGCCGTAGAAACGATCTTCCCACTGTGCAACCATCCCGAGATGCTGATTATTAAGGATCACCATCTTAATCGGTAATTCTTCCATTTGGACGGTACCGAGTTCCTGAATATTCATCTGGAAACTGCCGTCGCCATCAATATTAATAACCATTTTATCCGGGCATGCCGATTTAGCTCCCATCGCCGCAGGGAGACCGAACCCCATACTGCCAAGTCCCCCGGAAGTCAGCAACTGCCGTGGAAACTTAAAGTTATAATACTGCGCAGCAAACATCTGATGCTGTCCGACCCCGGTAACGATAACGGCATCACCATTGGTCAGAGTGCTGAGCATCTGGACGACTTTTTGCGGCTGAATGGTGGCAGTTTTATCTTCAAAAGTCATTGGAAACATCTGTCGCCACTCGCTGATCTGAGCAAACCAATTGGTATATTCGCGATGCAGCGGTTTTTTGTTCAGCTCGGCCAGTATTTCTTTTATGTCAGCAACGATTCCAATATCGGCAAATTTATTTTTATTGATTTCCGAATGATCAATATCGACATGGACAATCTTTGCGGTAGTGGCAAACGTTTGTGGATTACCGGTGACGCGATCATCAAAACGAGCCCCGAAAGTCAGGAGCAAATCACATTCATTAGCCGCGTAGTTAGCAAAAGTGGCGCCGTGCATCCCCAGCCAAGTCAAATATAGCGGGTGCTCATAAGGAATAGCCCCGACTCCAAGCAGAGAGCTGACCGCCGGAATATGATATGATTCCATGAATGTACGTAATTCTGCAGATGCGCCGGAAGAAATAATTCCGCCGCCGAAATAAATACACGGCTTGTTAGAACCGGCAATTGCCGTGCGAATGGCTTCAATATCCGCAGAATCGGCCGGAGGCGGAATTTTACCGCCAATCATTTTATGCGTTTCAAAATTTGGAGTGCAAAGTTGTTGCTGAACATTTTTAGGCAAATCAATGACAACCGGACCTGGACGTCCAGATGCCGCCAATTCAAACGCTTCGTTGATTATCTGCGGCAAATCATTCGCGTCAAAAACCAGATAACTGTGCTTGATGATAGGACGCGTCATTCCGATAATATCGATTTCCTGAAATGCATTTTTTCCAATCATTGAAGAACCGACCTGTCCGGTGATAAAAACAACCGGAATTGAATCAGAATAACAATCGGCAATACCGGTTAGGAGGTTAGTTGCTCCGGGGCCGCTGGTAGCCATACAAACACCGACACGTCCGGAAACACGGGCAAAGCCGTCAGCAGCAAATGCCCCTCCCTGCTCATGACGCGGCAGAATTACTCTGATGCCCGATCCAATTAAAGCCTGATGAAGATCAATGGCTGCGCCGCCGGGATATGCAAATACGAGATTGACACCTTGTCGTTTCAGACATTCAATGACGATTTCGCTTCCTTTCATCATAATTGGTTCGTTTTTTTCAGGATTCATGAGTTTTCTCCGATTTAGGTTTGCGGCCAAGCAGAAACCTGGCGAGGCGGGGAATATTAGGCTGTTTTAATTCGGTTGACTTTGTCAAACTTAGTACAACAGAAAAACTGCACAATGAATCCCCCGGCCACGCCGGGCGTTATACCAGTACCAGTTTTTTTGTTGAAATATTCATTATTCCGAATTTAAATAAAATTTCTATTAATCAGTAGCTATAGACGCAAAAAATAACGCCTTAGGCTTCAATTTCAAATATACGGTTCAAAAAAAACAAAAAAAAGATAAGATCTTTGCTTAAAGCTAAATTGGGCGTTTGGTGGATCTTAAGACGGTAAGTGGGTGAAGATTATTTCAAAAGCAGGTCAACCAGTTGTGTTGACTTCATCAACCCAAGCTTGCCGGTTAAGGCGGTACGCTCTGAAAATTTCGTAATGTCATCTTGGTCAATTCCATGGCCGCAAACCGCGACCGGCACCGGTGTTGCCGTATGTTGACGCAATTTTATAGGTACCGGATGATCGGGTAACACCGCGAAGCGCACATCCTGTCCGCGTAAAGCGGTTATCACGGGGACAACAATTTTGGCATCAAAATCTTCAATGGCCATCAGTTTCATTTTTAAATCACCAATATGAGAACATTCGTCAATGGCTTCCACATGAAGGTAAACCAGATTATGGCGGGTCAATGCGTCCAGCGCGGCGGCGGCTTTTCCCGCATAGTTGGTGTCTATAAACCCGGTGGCTCCCTGGACTTCGACAACTTCCATTCCTGTGCAACGACCGATTCCCTTAACCACATCCACCGCACTGACGATAGCCCCTGTACACCCCCGGTAAAGTTTGCTGAAGGAAGTCAAAGAAGGCTTACCGCCGGGACTCCACGGCCAGATATCGGTAGCACCAGATTGCGGAAAATGTTTTGCCAGAAATTCATGCACTGCGGCAGACAAATCAGTTAAGAAGCGTACAGTATATTCTGCTTTCATGGACAGCGGCATCAAACCCAGTTTTGTAACCTGAATCCCCTGTGAGGAATCGGGTTTATGATAATCTATATCGGCCGAAAATTCGGTTCCGTGAAGCACTAAAATATTGCGATAACTGACACCAGGATAAAAACTTACCTTTTCAGAGCCGAATTCCTTTTGCAATGCGTCAATAATTTTTGAAGAAACCTTGTTATCAATATGACCTGCCGAATAATCAGATAGGATTCCATCCGGTTGAACAGTCACCAGATTGCAGCGCCAGGCAATATCATGTTCTTTAAGTTCAATTCCCTGGCTGACCGCTTCGATGGGACCGCGTCCCGGATAGTTCAGTTCCGGTTGAAATCCCAGAACAGACATGTTGGCTACGTCTGAAGAGGTCGGCAACCCTTCGGGAAGCGTCAGGAAAGTACCAGATGATCCGGCTTGCGCTATCGCATCCATACCCGGAGTATTTGCTGCTTCAAGCGGGGTTCTGCCGTTCAACTCCTCCAATGGCTCATCCGCCATGCCATCTGCCAAAAAAATGATTGCTTTGGACATTTCCTCTTCCTGTCTGCTACTGATTTTTGATTATAATTATGAACAGATAAAATAATGCTTTAACCTGATTTTCCAATGTACAACCTCGATTTTTCGCGACAGAGTTGACTTAATGGCATTGGGAAGTATATTATGAGCTTCGGTCCGGACTTTATTTCCGGTTTGCCGTCAACAACATAATCATAACAAAACAGGTTTAAATATGTCGTTATTCAGCAGCGGCAAGTACACAACTTTAAAACTTGAGACTAATGGTCACAAGAAGCGTGAGATACCACAAGGGCTTTGGCTGAAATGCAAGAAATGTTGCATGACTGTCTATAAAAAACAGCTTGATGAAAATCTCAATGTCTGTCCCCATTGCTCATTCCATTGCCCTTTAAATGCAGAAGACCGAATCACGATGCTGACCGACGACGGGTCGTTCACGGAGATGGATTCTGCACTGATTTCAGTCGATCCGCTCAACTTTACAGATTCACAGCCATATAAAGAACGACTTGAAGCCAGTAAAAAGAAAACCGGATTAAATGAAGCGATCAGATGCGGGATTGCAACCTTAGACGGACGAAAGTACGGACTCGGCGTTATGGACTTCCGTTTTATGGGCGCAAGTATGGGCTCTGTCGTTGGTGAAAAAATTGCCAGACTGGTCGAGGCCGCAATCAAACAAAAATGTCCGGTGGTTATCGTTTCTGCAAGTGGCGGCGCCCGCATGCAGGAAGGGATTTTGAGCTTGATGCAAATGCCGAAAACCTGCGGGGCATTGCAACGATTGTCTGTTGCCGGACTTGCCTTTATTTCAATTTTGACCAATCCAACTTACGGCGGGGTGACGGCCAGTTTTGCGACTGTTGGAGATTTAATTCTGGCGGAACCCGGAGCAATGATCGGATTTGCCGGTCCGCGGGTAATTCAGGAAACCACCAACACGAAGTTGCCGGAAGGTTTTCAAACGGCAGAATTCTTATTGGAAAAAGGTTTGATAGACCGGGTTATCGACCGGAAAAATTTGCGCCATGAGCTTTCGCTCTGCCTTGAATATTTTTCAGGTTGATGTATGTTGAACATCTTCGGCGCAAAGTTTATTTTTTTGACGCCGCCGTGCCGGACCCTATGCGCTGGCATCGTGCTAATCGAGTCAGATGGGGAACCAAGCAGCTCTATGCAATGATCCAGGTGCTGTAGGAGAATCTGGTTTCGGCGGCGTCTTTTTTTTGATGAATATTATAAAAGCAGGAAGTAATGGAAAGAAAAGACGGGCGACTGCCTTCCCAGCTCCGCTGGGTCAAGGCAACCAAGGATTATTTGAGCAATCCGATCTCATCGGTGTTAATTGAATTCGGAAAAACTCGTGTACTTTGTGCCGTTTCAGTTGATTCGAAAGTTCCCGGATGGATGCGGGCACAAAAAGTGTCCGGCGGCTGGCTGACCTGTGAATATGGAATGCTGCCTGCTTCTGCTCATGATCGGATTCAACGTGAAGCTTCTTCCGGCCGACAAGGCGGACGAACTGTTGAAATTCAAAGACTCATTGGGCGCAGTCTGCGTTCCGTAATTGACCTTGAAAAAATCGGTCAGAATACCATTTATATTGACTGTGATGTTATTGATGCCGATGGCGGAACGCGTTGCGCGGGCATAACCGGAGCCTCACTGGCACTTCAACTGGCTTTTCGCAGCGCCAAGTGGCAACGCATGTTCGGCGGTGTCAATCCGATGCGCGAGGGAATTGCCGCAGTCAGCGTTGGAATGGTCAATGGTCAGCCGATGTTGGATTTGTGTTATGAAGAAGATTCCAGAGCAGACGTGGATTGCAATGTTATTATGACTGAATCCGGAAAATTCGTTGAAATTCAGGGCACTGCTGAACGTGAACCGTTCAGCAAAGAACAACTTGAACAGATGTTGTCTCTTGCCGACTCCGGTATCCGTAAAATCTTTGACATTCAGAAATCTGTTATCTATGGATCTGATAACAAACCACATAGCCGCCCTCGCCCGCCCAGCGAAATCAACTCACTGGCCGATGCATTCAGCGGTATTAAACTTTAAATTTCTGCGGAGTTTCAGATGAGTGAATATCAAGTAATCGCACGCAAATGGAGACCACAGCGCTTTTCTGATGTTGTTGGGCAGGAACACATTATTCAAACCCTTAAGAATGCCATACGCATGCAGCGCACGGCTCATGCATATCTGTTTGTCGGCCCGCGCGGAGTTGGCAAAACCACCACCGCCCGAATTTTTGCCAAGGCTTTGAACTGCCTTAATCCTGAAGATGGCGAACCTTGCTGCAAATGCCGTTCCTGCCTGGCGGTTGTTGCCGGCAACAATATGGATGTTATCGAAATTGATGCCGCCAGCCAAAGCGGGGTTAATGACGCTCGCGCTATCCGCGAGGAAGCCATGCATATGCCGATTAACGGACGCTACAAAATTTATATAATTGACGAAGTTCACATGCTTTCTAAGCAGGCTTGGAACGCACTGTTAAAAATAGTTGAAGAACCGCCGGCACATATCAAGTTTATTTTTGCCACTACTGAAGTTCATATGGTGCTCGGAACCATTATTTCCCGTTGCCAACGTTTCGATCTTCAGCGGATTTCAACGCAAACTATTGTTGAACGCCTTGAAGGTATCTGTCAAGCTGAAAAGGTCAAGGTTTCAAAGAACGCAATCATGGCTATTGCCAGAGCTGCCGACGGCGGTATGCGTGACGCACAGTCACTGCTTGATCAGATGATTTCATTTTTCAGCACGGATGATGGTCAGGAAATAAGCGAAGAACAAGTGCTTTCGTTGTTCGGACTCAGTGCCATTGCTGAAATTGATTTGCTGATTACCGCATTGTGTACTAATGACCGCGCCGGAGTAGTCGCAGCGATTCACCGGTTTGCCGCCAAAGGTAAAAATCTGGAAACATTATTCAGCGATGTGCTGATGCGTTTGCGCGGCATTCAACTATGTTATTTGGTGCCGAACCCAGAGGAAATTCTTGAAACTGATGCCGAAGCCGTTGCCTCAATCCGGCAACTTGGTGATCAGACGACTTTAGAAACCATTCAGATTTT
>Ga0172377_10005425_pt1 | contig 13108 bp, 7 predicted proteins | sample Pumphouse3metaG_FD_119749 | JGI IMG/M metagenome (GOLD analysis project Ga0172377, IMG submission 119749) | Leachate microbial communities from a municipal landfill in Southern Ontario, Canada - Pumphouse #3 metaG | ecosystem: Engineered > Solid waste > Landfill > Unclassified | place: Canada... | reverse complement strand
CCTGGCTATGGTCTGCAAAAGCTGCGTCATCCCTTTGGCGGGAAGATAATGGGCTTGGACCGGAATAATTACGCTGTCCGCGGCGGCCAGGGCGTTGATGGTCATCATGCCCAAGCTCGGCATACAGTCGATCAGCACATAATCATATTTGTCTTTGACGATGTTGATGTAGCTGCGTAACACCGTCTCCCGGCTCATGGTGTTGACGAGGGATACCTCAATGGCTGACAATTCGATGTTTCCCGGCATGAGGTCAACGCCTTCCGAATGGGAGAGAATACCCTCGTCAGGTTCATACGGTTCCTCCAGCATTGTTTTAGTAAGGATAGTAGCCAGCGAAACGGGTAAATTGTCCGGTTCCCGATAACCCAATGAGTCTGTCAGGTTTCCCTGCGCGTCCGCATCCACCAGTAACACTTTTTTGCCTTGTACCGCAAGGCCGATGCCCAGATTAACTGCCGTTGTTGTTTTTCCGGTGCCGCCCTTTTGATTTGCCAAGGCGATTACTTTTGACACTAGAAATTCCTCCTTTCACGCAAAAAAGCCGCCTGCTTAATCTGGTCATAAAGCAAACGGCTTCTTTTACTAATTTCTATATGAAAAAGAACATAGGCTCAAATGCCCGTGTTCCCTTGTTCATCCGATCGATATATCATGATTTGAGAAATACAGATGTTATTGTAGTACTTTAATATTCCATCCGTTAAGAATTATCTTATCCCTTGTTGCTTCATCTACGGAATCAACTGGTAGGGCCATACATAGTAAACCTTTCGCTCGAGTTAAGGCAACATAATGGCATTTGATGCGTGTTGCATTTTGAATACCAGTTTTTTTGGGGGGTGTTTTGCAAAGCCAAGGCAATAGCGACTGAATGTTTGATTTGTGCCAAAATGTATCAATTACTAATGTTGATAAGTGAGTTCTTCCTTTTACGGAATGAATACTACCAAATGTTAATTGGACGCTTCTATGATTCTCCCTGTCATTATAGACATAGGTATTATAGGCTTCGGCATTAACTGTGTTATCCGGAATTTCTTGCCATGCGAGCATGTCATTCCTTGTTGCTGGTAGTTCAAATATCTCTATCATCAGCGTTTGGATTTTGCCTGCAACAACAAGCCAACTATCCTTATTGGATATATCGAAAAACATGATGGAAAAGAGCGCATTACGAAATTCTGACTCCTTGGATTCAGACAGTAATTGGCACATTGCTCTAAAGGCGTTTGTAGTAGAAGGAATCTGATCAGCTACGTTCATATTTATATATCGTCTTAATCCCCGTGAGATCCAATCAACCAAACCATAAGTACTTTTTTCTTGACAAAAAGCCTGATGCCCAAATCTGAAATACTCTACCAAATATTTCGGATTAGCTGAACGTCCAGATCCAGATGGATTATAAACACCCCAATAGTCACACACGCTTCTTGGAAACTTTGCGGGATCAACAACAGTTTCATTGATCGAATGCACCATACCGATAACATGACACCCATATTTTTGGTTGGCCATCAAAATTTCATCTGAAAAACACTCAAGAACAAATTGAGCGTAAGTAGGAATTAGAGAACCAATCTTTGTCTTGTCAAATAAAAATATAGTGTGTTTATCGCTTAAATTGTCAAACTCCGTTGCTTCGCCTATCATGCCAGATTCCATTAACGACAAGGGGTCTGCCAAACGAGCAATGCTGGCATTGAATCTTTTACTATTAGCAATTGTCAGTGCATTTTTTCTCGGGAATTCTGTTATCGCTTCATCCCATTGATACGAGTTAAAGATAGCTTGATTACTGTCACCAAAACTTTGTCGAACCGAAAGGCAGCTATTCTCAGTAAAAGCAGACTTTATTAAGGCCCACTGATCAATGCTAGTGTCCTGTGCCTCATCAATCAGCAACATTGGGAAACGGCTTTGAATATTTTGTGTCAGCGATGGATTGTTTATAAATGCATCTGAAGCATATAGTAGCATCTCATTAAATGTGAATTCACCTTTAGAATTGGATTCTGCGATTACAGAAATCACATCCTTGTATGATTTGGTTGATTCCCCACAACCAATATTGATTTTCAGCGGTATTTGTGTAGTTTGACAACAAGCAGCTGACAAATTATGATTGCTCAAATATAGTTTTGTTCCATATGAAAGCTTATGCCAACGGCTTTCTAGCACCAGGTCATTATCAATTATTTTGATCCGAAAGCCATTTGATCGGAGCCAAGGCATACTAACAAATGTATCAAAAAATGAATGCAGTGTTCCAATAAAATGAGGATAGGATAACAGTTTTCTTCCTACTGGTGTTTGCCCTAATCTATCCTCAATTTCCTCACGTGCAACATTGGTATGTGAAAGTACGCAAATTCCTCTATTGGCATATGGCCACTTTCGGGCAAGGATGGCAATTTTAGCAATTAAAACGGTAGTTTTACCGGTTCCCGGAAACGCCTGAATGTCAACTGCATCCATATTTTTAATTATATTGCGCCGACATTCATCAAATGATATATTTCCAAGGACTGCTTCAATCCAGTCAATATCATCATCATTTATTGAAATGCTCTGCAATACATTTATGCTCATAGGCACCTCACTGTTCTGTTACATAGCCAATTGCATTTACTATGTACTCTGGGAGTTTAGCTTTAAATTCTGGGAGCTTGCCTGAGTATCTTTTTGATAAAATCAATGCTAAACACTGTGCAAATTCTGCTTTTGAAGTAGAATTATCATAGAAGTAGCTATAGAAAACTGCCGCTTTCTCTTCGGATGTAGTTCGTTCATCTATTTCGTTTTTGATTTCTTGCAATTTTTTTGCTCGGTTTTGGGCTTGATATCTAACAATTACCAAGGCATCTAACATATCATCCATCAATCCAGCGTAAGCCATATCATATTCAAACGTCCAATGACCAGACACGAATGTTTTAACCGTTTGCCCGTCTGCCTTTGCTTGTTTATCCTGTATATACTTTTGCTTATCATTTTTAGAGGCAAATTCTGATTCGGTTTTCCAATTGCGTCTCTTTTGTGGGTATTCAACAACAGATGTATATTTTTCATTGATGCATATAGCCGGTGCGCAATCTGGCATAATATCCCTATCTGTAATGCAGGCAACAGGTATTCCTAACGACTGGCTTTCATCTTTTCTTTGAAAAATGCGGGCATATCGCCTTAAACCAGTGCCACGCACATTTACTATAGAAACACCATATTCTGTTAAATCTTTCCCTAACAACTTGGCGATTGTTGGTAGCAATAATTCTTCCGCAGGTCCCTCTACAACCACTATACCTTTTGCAAAGAACAGATTGGCTTTGGTTGCATCAAGATAACGTTCAAGATAAAGATAATCATCACCATCAAGCAAAGTTTGCCCCTTCGATAGAGAAAACGGTTTACTCCCCCTCATAATCGTAACATTTTCCAATGATACTACAGACGCTAATAGGGGGGAATGCGTAGTCAAAATAATTTGATGTGAATTTTCAGCTGCTTCATTTTGTAATGACTGAATTAAGCGAAGCTGGCGTTGTGCATGAATATGTGCTTCTGGTTCTTCTATTAACAAAAAAGAACTGTGTCCTTTTTGCGCATTGTTACTGTTAAGCAAGAGTTCGCATGCCATGCTCATAATATTGCTTGTGCCAAGCCCGACACGTCCTTGATTTTGATAATCGGCCTTATCAACCGTCAAATCCAATTTTTCAAGTAGTGATACCAATTTCTTTGTTTCAAGAGCGTTAGTGCCTGATACCTGAAGTTGTGTCGTTAGTCGGTCGCTTTTAAGAAACATTTTATCTTGAAGGATGCTAGTTACATCTTGATTAGCCTTCTGTAATGCTGGATGTTCCGAGAGCAACTTGTTAGATAAGTCGGCAATGCCGGTAATCGATAGTTCATTCAGGTCCATTCCTTCAGTGTATTCGCCAGTACCACTGTTTAAGTTAGGGATGCTTTGAACGATTTGTGAAAGACGTGAATTCCGCCCAGATTGCATATCACTATATGCATCGCGTAATGCCCTTAAGTAGGTTACCCGCAACAATTCTCTTGCATCAGCAGCAAGTTGTGGTCCATCACCTGTAAATCCAGTAGTAGTGCTGGTTGATGTGCGTGGAGGTGTAATATTGAGAAGATATTTGCACTTCCAATGCAAATACAAACACGGTTTGTTTTCACTACCATCATTCACATAGGATAAACATTCCAAAAAGGAGGCGCACTCTGTGACACTCAAATCTTCAAATTTACATATTATTGCTATTTCCTTAGATTTGTCCTCGTTATGAAAATCAGAAATATCAATACGATACCATCCTTGATCTGTTGTACCGAGGACAATTCTTATTGCGTCTATAACCGCAGATTTTCCGGAATCGTTTTCGCCTACAAGAATATTCAGCCCATTGTGAAACTTAACTGTTTGCTCTGCTTCACTGAAACATCTGAAATTCTTAATAATAACTTCAGAGAGAAACAACTTGATCACCTCCGAATTTCAATTTCATATATAACCATCATACCGGACGTCGCTAAACTTCCAATATGAGTCTACGAATCTTTAATGGTCTTTTCCATACTCGTATTGGTAGATGTCATCGCCTTGTTTCTCTCCGCTCATATTCCAAAGTGTATAATCTATTTAGTCTCAGAACTTTGTTGATAGTCACATTCATGCATTCACCACATCATTCCTAAAATTGTCCAGCATCCCTTTTAATGCACACGCGTTGGCATATTGTCGCTTGAAAGCGTTCATATTATATCCATCCAAATTGGGGAAATGCGGTAGATGTACCTTTTGGGCTAAGTCTGCAAGTTTATCTTGGTGCGAAAGTACAAACCATTCAAATTCCTCTTTTTCTCGTTTAGTTTCAAAAATTAATACACATTCCAAAAAGCGATCATGAGAATGCCGCGCCTCGTCTCCATCATCCGCATAGTAGTAACAATGAACGATATACTCAAGAGTGCCTTTTATAAAGTATTTGTAGTAAATATCAGAGTCCATAGAGCTCTGGTTAAATCGTATTCCTTCTGTTTTCGGCGTTGATGTAAAGTAGCGTCCCCCATCCAACGCAGCGCCACCAAGCGAAGCAATAACCGTTTGATGGAACCGAATGTTTATGTCGTACCAATGTGGAGTACGGTCTGTTTGGTTGAATAGATAATATTCATAACCATCTCTATCCTCACCAGCGGAGCTGTGCTCAATCGTGTATTCTGGGTAATATTTGTAGTACTCAATTGACGAAGTTTCCGAGTGAGCATTCAGCCAATCCTTGCGCATGGTTAGATAATACAAAACACGATCTATAGGGCTGGCATCCAAACGAAAATGCTTTCTCCAAAGGTACTCAACATGGGTTCTATCAGCAGAGGCAGTTTTTGGCGTATTGCTATCCATCATTCGGATGTAAATGTTGTTTGCCAATATGCCCTGATAGCTCTCTGTTAAATAAAATGGGGTATTATAATCATTTTTTACAACTAAGACATCAATAGTTTGGCCTTGTAGGTAAGTGGGTTGAACATAAACAGTTGGACGAATACCGCCAGCAAATTTTTTACTGCGCAAGAAGTCAACTATCTTTTGCGTGTTTTTCCTGTGCCCGTCCTCGGCAGTATCAACCACCGTGTAATCATTTTCCTCATCAATACCGATGATGATATAGGCATCTCGGCTTTCAAGGTTGTTGGCCATGCAGATGATATCATGGAGCAAATCAGGAAGGGTGTGATGCCACTCTCGTTTGAAATCCCAATAACTGCCTTCCTGTTTCAAGGCAATCAAATCAATTATTTCTTGCTCGAATTCATATTCATATGATTCCATATGTCACACCTCACTGTATGGAAATCTTGTAGTTTTTGTAGATGGATGCTTGGTATTATCTAATCGGGCACACATTTACTACAAAAGCCATTTCCACCGTCATTTTTAAACGTGATTTGACATCCACAAGTTGGGCATGTCGTATAACCTATCCATTCTTCGTCGGGACCATTAAAGGAGATATCGTCAACCCGTTCGCTATTAATCAATGTCTCCTCGTCAAGCGAGAGGGAAAGTCTCCCATCTTCTACATCAATCGTATCTATATCTATTGTATCGTCGAATAGGCTCAATAAAATGCGAAAGGGAAAACGCACCAAATGCTCCTCGTTGACTTCCCCAATATGCTGATAGGCATATTCGTGATCAACGGTATCATAGACGGAATTTTCCTCATCAAAAAAAGTGTAACTAATATTGATATTACATTCAGCCTCCATCGAAACAGCTGCCGTTTCATTATCAATTTCGTCGATGGTATCCAATCTGTATTTGCTTGAATTGACGGCAATAACCTGCGCATCATCAAATAAGTCAATATCTGGTGTAACAGCCGCATCAAATAAGACTTCTTCCAGCCGATTCACAATATAGCGCATTTCGTTTTGCTCATTTATATATTCTTTTATTTTAATATACTGATCAGCTTTTACCTTTGCATTCACTTTGTTTAGCATATCCTCTATTGAAGTAAAAAGCAGGAAATTGACATCTCCTTCTAATGCCTTGCGAAAGCCTGTATCATCACTAACCGCCCATATAGGTATTGACAAGGCTTGTTGGTAATCGCGTAGCGAATAAAGAATGATTGAATCCTTAAATTCATCCTGCTTTTTTGTTTCAAATGGTGGACGCATGGCAAATAGATCAGAAAGTACATTTTCGACTTGGACGGTACTAGTGTCAATTATCGTGCAATGCGTATCCTCTAAAAAATTAGAGAACTGGCTAAGTACCTTTTCAACCATTGTTTCAGCGGATAAAAAGGCCAAAAAGCGGAAAAAATCAGGCTCACTTCTTAAAGCAGCAAGTCGCCGTTCTGACAGTAAGTGCTTATTGATTTTTTCATAGCATTCTTGTAGGTCTTTCTTTATATGGGTTTCAACTTCCCTGCAAACAACCGAACTGACGACCAAATCAATAAATCCTTCATCGCAATAACGTCTTATAGTGGCCAATTTTCCACTTTTAAAATTATACGATGCCTTAATGAATATGTTTGTATCTAAAAAAACAATAATTCTTTCATTCTGCATAGTTGGGTCTCCTCTCCAAGGATATGCTTAGAGATAAACTATTCAATCTGTTTCTACTCAACGGGAGTATAATAATATATTAAATTTGATTTATTAATTCATGACTCGATGAGAACGAATCAAATGTTCACGTAGGAAATAAGCCCCTGATGAAGCCGTTTCAATTATTGCATCAAGCAAAACAGAACAAGATTCATGCAAATCTCTTGGCAATGGCCCAGTATTGTCATGCAATAATAAGCGTTGAATGCATCTTTCCAAATAAAATGCGGTATTAACCCTAGAGAGCAACTTAGTTCCCCCTGCCTTTTTTTGATGCTTTGAAAGAATAAGTAAGCCAGGATTCAAGAAGATGGTAGGAAAATGGAAAATAAGTGAAGCCATTGCTCCAAAAACATCCGGATTTTCCCCTGCATTATTAACAAATTCTAGGATTAAATCCTTCCCTAAAGCAATATCCTCATTTTCATAATCAACTTTTTGCCATGGTGTATCAGCATGCAACATGCTCCGGATTAATTTGACTTTATCATCACTACTATATCTTGATTGATTTTGGATAGATATTGCTATTTCTTGAACTTTTTCAGATAGTTTAGCCCAAAACTTCCAATATAGCTCCTTTTTACCCATTTTTTCTGTAACGAGTTCCAAATATAGCAATAACCAATGTATAAAATCAGGTGCAGTATCGCATCCATTTCGCAACTGTTCAACAAATATTGGGGCATCAATATCGGATATATTTAATAAATGCTCAGCCAACTTTTTAGAGAAGTTCATCGGTAACTCATCAGAGATACGTATTTTTTTCTCAGGATAATCTCTGCTATTTGATTCTTCCGCTTCGAAGATGAGATCAAGCATTCGAGAAAGCAAAGCGATATGAGTGGATTCGATCGACCCATCCGGGATCATTAGACAGGGACTTAATATATGCCATGAGCTATGAGAATTGAAAGAAATATTCTCAATGTTAGCGGTAACTTCTTCGCTGGCAAGCTGTTCACGAAAATGCTCTAACCAAGCTTCAGGTAAATACGATTCACCTATTTCTTCGTCATCTGAATATTCCCAGAATCCGGCTTTTTTGCTTTCCTCTAATTTCAATCGCGCATATTCAATACCTCCTATAAAACATGACTGAGCAAAATCGGGATCAACTTGCCATAGATATTTATTAATACCATTTGCTGTGCCTATTCTGACATTTTCATTTGCATGCGTGAGCGCAGTAGCAATAATTCTTTTGATAGTAACTCTATCATTATCTTCATCTGCAAAATTAAATAATATAGGAAGAACCGAAGCCGACGCTGCTGCGCCATCAAGGTCTGTCTTATCTGCAATGGTTATTGAGTCATTTGTATCGGCATCTGCCAGAACCGTCTCAACGACAAGTTGAATGCACCAAGACAAGTCATCTTCCTTTAACTCTTTAGAATGATCTCGTAAAAAAATGGCTGCGGCTTTTATGACACTACCAAACTGCATTCGCAATAAATCGTTCGCATTTCCACTTGTTACTATCTCGAAAAGATTTTTCGCTTCTGTAAGAGCATCATTCCAATTTGCATAATAAACACTTTCCAACGCTTCTCCTTTAAAGGTTTTTTCTGACCATAAGAACATTGCGGAAAAGCGATTAGTTAATGCCATATCTTCTTGTGTCTTTTTCTGTATTTCTTCCAAATCAGGCTCCAAGTTTTCATTAGTGAAAATAATCCGATTATTATCATTGTCTAATTCCGGTTTCCAACCGCGGCTGTCTATCCTATGAAAGCGGAAATGCCATTTCTCTTCATTTGGAGCCTTAGACCGCAATTCATCTATGACAGTAAGTGCTTCGTTTCTTAAATCTGAAAACTGAAGACGTACAATCAAATCCTCCAAATGCTCTTTTCGCCATGATCGCAATGCTGCCAAACGTCTTTCTTCGGAATAAATATCCGCCAAGGGTTCGCGATTAAATCCCGTTTTATGCCAATCAATTTCGTTGCCGCCGCGTTCATGGACTGTGCGTTCTAATTCATAATTATAAAATTCCGGTACTCGCAAGATAGGCAATGCAAGCTTTCCAACCTTATCGGGGTAACCTGTTGCCACAGAAGCCAAAACTGCCGTGGGCATGACGGAATTGCTGTTTCGCAAAATATAGTCAAAAATCCATTCCAATTCTTCTTCGGAATTAGAATATTTTACTTTGTTAATCAGCCAATTCTCCAGTGCCATGAGTGCTGATTGAAGTAAACATGGAATTACAGAATGACTACGGTATCCCAACCACAGCCGGCTTGAACAAAATTGTTTCACATTGGTTCCGTCATTCAACCTTATTTCAACTTGTTCAACTCCCGATTGATTAATATTAAAAATTGGGAGAGAATATCTCCCAGGCGAGTCAAGATCGGAATGAGCGTATTTCTTTGCAGTTATGTTGAAAAGTTCCAGAATAAAATCCAAGCCTTTTCGGGGACTGAAACGTAATAGTTGCGAAAATGGGCCTTTCGCCCCACTGGGAGGAAAGAATCGAGATGCTTCTCTGAATGGATAAAGACCGAAACATTCTTCAACCTCTTTGCGATAACTGTAAGAATGATGCCTATCTTCCTTTGATTCGTCGATTATCCATTCATGAAAAGCAAGCTTAATAACTATATCAGGAGCATTTTTGCACAAATAGACGGTTTCAATTCCCGTCAATGCCATGACACAAAAATCTTTCACATAAGGAAGCCGTCGTCCATCATCGTCAGTACGGAATATATCCGCTTCCATTAGGTCTTTGAATTCGTTAAATATAGCAGGAACAACTTTGATTATAACGGTAATTAAATTTTTCCTGTAACCTTCATCTCTATAATCCTTAACCATATTGAGCAAATACATAGCAAGTAAACCGGCTTCACGGGCTGGACTTGGCAACTCTTTTTCAATATGCACCATAGAAGACCAATCATAAAGAACAGCCGATATGTGGGATATAAGTTGTGGTGAAATAGAATCCTTATTTTCAAATAAGAAAAGAATGATGTCTTCCCAGCCGGAACCATATGGTTTAAGATACAGAATATCGGATGCTTGCAATGTTTGATTATCTGAAAGCAGTTTTATTATTTCGAGATCCAGTGTCTTGCAGGCTATACGAAGAATAAAGCAAAAACGTTTTAACAATTTGCCGTCATTCCCGAATAATTGGTCCTTAAGACTGGTAATAAACTCATAAGAAGTGTTACTAAGGAGTATTGCCGATATAGTTTCATCCTGCCAACAACTTTTAATGTTTTCATCATTCAAAATATTAAGAACCAGATGAGCAACATTTTCACCAAATCTTATTTTTTGATGGAGCCATAAGCGGAATGCCCGATTCATGGCTGGTTCATACCCTACAGCATTAAGAAAACCTTTGATATTGTCAGTATTTGTTTGAGAAACCTCTTCAATATATCGCTCAAGTGCCCAATCCTCAAGAACATCATGTGCCGGACTAACCAAGCCGTTTGATTTATCCCGGTATATTAAATTATCTTCCTCAAGCCTTAACAGAGCATCAGGATCAAATCTTACTTCGGACACTCCATAAACCATTTGTTTGGCTCGCTTTAAAGCAATGTCAATAAAGGTTTGTTTCCTTCTCAGTGGCATACCATTTGCCCGTATATGCTCTTTAGAGATTACATCTCTCCAAACGGCTATCTGAAACTCCTTTTCTCCGTCTCCACTTGAAAACTGAGTCCCCGTTTGTGCAATTCTGTAGGCTAATTCTGCATAGTATGGCTTTTTGAGAAGTGCTTTTATCGATTCATTATTCGATAACGGTTGTAAAAGTTCTATACTTTTACAAAGATATTCAACATCATCATCGCTGAAGTCCTTTATCAGTAGTGATGAATAATGAATGCCAGTTGGCTGGAGAAAATGCAAAGTTATTTGTTGATAAGCATAATCACGTCCACTAGCAATAATTGTCCATCCGGGATGTTTGGTAATGAAGTAGATCAAATCTGTGAAAGCAGCGGTATTTTGCAGTTCAAGTAGTTTCTCCAGTGATTCTATCAGTAAATATTTCTTGGGCATCATAGCGAAGCCTGCTTCAAGATCACTAATTGAACTTGTTAAACCAATTGCTGAAAACACATTATCGAGATGTGCCCGATCTAGATCTTCGGTACGAAGGCAAAAAACAGGAACACGATCTCTTATATATTCAGCAAACTGTTTTACCAAACTGGATTTTCCACATCCTCGTTCTCCTGAAAGAAACACAAATTCAGCGCTTTCAGTAATTTCTAAAAGTTGATCAAAAAAATCGGAACGATTGATATGCACTCCAGCAATATTTTTTCTTATACCATTTATAATGTAATCCCCATGGTCCCTTAATCGGCTGACATCGGAAATGAAACGAGTATTTTGCCGATTATGGAATGCATTAACGATATCGTTAGGCAAAGTCCTTAAAGTGATAGTTCCCGAGGTTTGGTTATACGATTGCACAGCACCAACAACCCTTGACCATAAGGAGGAGGCCTCCCCGTTGGCACTTTGAGCAATTAATGACTGGAGCAGTGAAAGGGTAGTTCCTGATTCCGTATCCAAATCATATCCTAGAAGATAAAAGCTTTTTAGAAAATTCCAAAGCTGTTCATCAGAAACATCCGTTCCACCGTTGGCCTTGTTCAAATGTCTTTGGAAAACCTTTAACTTAGCTCTCTTCGCATCATTACTGAAATTAGCCAAGTTAACTTTATGAAAGAACTCTTTTTCATCATCGGAGTGGCGTGCCCATTCCAATAAAATACGGGTGTTGTTAATATCAGTAGCATTTAATGGACCTGTGATAAGAGCAAATACATCGTTTCCGACGGTAAATATATCTGGATTACGGAAATCATTCCAAGCAGCTTGAATCACTTCGCCAAATATATCATTTCCTTCCGTAATACTAATAGCATGCTTTATTTGAGCTAGAAGCTTGGCCTCTTTTTCTGTTTGAGATTCTTGGGTAAAGATAATAAAATCATCTGTGTTGAAGCCTGCGTAACGCCCCTGGAGTTTTATCTTTGTAATAGGCCATGGTGGTAAGCAAGGAGCTACCTGACCTGTCAACACAAGTACAACAAACGCAGCTTGTACACGGGTTTCAAAAATTGTGCCGCCGCCCCCTGTAGAAAAGGGATTGCTTTGTTCTTTTGAGTCTGTCATTTTTAAGCTCTTACCTCCAGTAGAATTGATAGTAGTATGAGTAACTTCCTCTAATAGATAAATTACGCAACTCAAGTAACTGGTATTATTAACCTAACTGACTATTCTGTTTTAATCCTATATCTTTGCTGTCCGGAAGAAGTCTTCTCAATCGCCCGTATCGAATCCTTTGACGTATTCACATAGTTTAAAAACAATGTCCCCAGCAGAAGCCGTTCACTACGAGAAATGCGGTTCCATTCATAGCCTTTGAATAAATCTCTTACAAGGAAAACTTCTCCTTGATTCAAGTTCTTTGTTTCTTTAATTGCATTATTTAAAAGTTCATTCACATCCGGCATCAAGAAACCTCCATATAATATCAATGAAAACAACGTTGTTGATATAAATTATATCAGCGATATGAATTTATTTCCATAAAAAGAGAACATAAGCGCAAACCTATGTCCTCTTGATCATTCATTTTAATTATTGCTAAACCTGTACTTTTAGCTCTTGGCTGTATTGGGCGTAGTGGTCGCTTAATACATACTCGATAACCCATACTTTAGGTATCCTATAGGCACTACGGATAAAAAAGTACTTTATATGTTTCCCGTGCAAAATCTTTCGTGCCGTGGTTTCTCCGATGCCGCCCAACATGGCTCTAAATTCGTCCAGTGTAACGACATCAGGATACGGCTCAAAAAGCTGTTCGTAGTATTCTTGATTTTTCACAGTCATCAACTCCTAAAAAAATTTGTCAATGGTAGGATGACTGTTACCGTATTGGATTTTGATTGCCACACGT
>Ga0172377_10005420_pt1 | contig 13113 bp, 8 predicted proteins | sample Pumphouse3metaG_FD_119749 | JGI IMG/M metagenome (GOLD analysis project Ga0172377, IMG submission 119749) | Leachate microbial communities from a municipal landfill in Southern Ontario, Canada - Pumphouse #3 metaG | ecosystem: Engineered > Solid waste > Landfill > Unclassified | place: Canada... | reverse complement strand
CAAGCAGGCCGGCTTTCGATGAAAGCGGCAAAAAGCAACATTATACGGCCTGTCAACGTTGCATCTCGCCGGTCTCATCGAGACGCGGCGCTACTACTTTTCTCATCCTGTATTATCCTGTTAATCCTGTCAAAATAACAAATTCCCATACCATCAGACTACAGCTTAAACGTTTTCCGCGTTTTTTGCAAGTGCGGTTTGATTTTTATCCGAAACAGTATTATTATGTTAACGTTGAGACAAAACTATCATTTTCATTAATATTATGGCCAGTTTAAAGGATATATCCGTCAGGACAGGTTTGTCCATGAATACTGTCAGCCGCGCGATAAGACGCAGCGGCTACGTCTCGGAACGAGCACGGGAACTGGTTGACGCCGCCGTAAAGGAATTGAATTACCAGCCGAACCGGGCGGCTCAAAGTCTCCGTTCCAGCCGGAGCTATGAAATAGCCGTAATCAATATGATCGGGGAACCGTCTTCCAACTGCGATTCGATGGCTATGGACAAGGTGTTCGGGATAAAGGAATACCTTGCGACCAAAAGCTATGAACCGAATATGCATTACATGTATTCGTCCCCGGAATACTCCAGGGAGAGCGAAAAACTTTTCAGCAATATCCTGCGGCAGAAACCGGCAGGAATAATTTTTCTGGGCGAAGCCCCCGGCGCAATGAAATTTTATGACCTCGCGGAACAGTCCGGAATACCGGCAATTCTGGTATCTTACTCAGGGAGCAGCAAATACGACAGCGTTTACGTTGACCGGAAACAAGGCGTTTACGACGGGGTGAAATATCTGGCTTCCCAAGGACGCCGCAACATAGTTTTTGCCGGTCAGGACAGTTGCCGGCAGCGTTTCCAGGGCTACAGCAAAGCGGTTGCCGAAATCGGGATCCCGTTACGGGTAGTAATACCCGCGCCCGGTCCCGGCGGAATCGATACGCTTTCTGAAACAGGCCGAAAAACTGCTGAAAAAATTCTCCATGAGTACCCGGAAGTTGACGGCGTGATCACATATTCCGATTATCTGGCGGCCGGCATCATAAACGGTTTCCAGACAATGGGACGCCGCGTCCCCGAAGATATTGCAGTCATTGGTTTCGACAACCGTGAACTGGCAATTTTCTGTTTTCCGCCCCTGACGACAATCGCCCAGCCCAACCGCCGACTCGGCAACCTGCTCGCGGAAGCCCTGTTAACCAAAATATTGTCGAAAAATCCCGAAAAAATACGCATCAAAGTAAAAATGGAACTGGTTATCAGAAAATCAGCTTAGTCCGTCAAATCCGGGTTTGAATATTTCCGTCGTAAACGTATCTTATTTATTATGGATACTTTAGCAAAACTCGATCTGCTTTCGGAAGATTCCCAGTACGACCTGGCCTGCGCCTGCGCCACGACAAAACATGAGCACAGGAAGCGGGGCAGTGACGGCAAATGGCTCTATCCGGCGCCGCTCAGTCGCGGGGGGTACGGCATCATGCTGAAAACCCTGTTGACGAACACTTGCGCCAACGACTGCAAATACTGCCCGCTGCGCAGTGAAAGCAATGTCCGGCGCTGTTCGCTCACGCCCGATGAAACCGCCAAAGTTTTCATGGAGTATCTGCGCAAAAGATACCTGATCGGCATGTTCCTGAGTTCCGGGGTAATCGGCAATCCCGACCGCACTATGGAAAAGCTCAACGCCACCGCGGAAATCCTGCGCCAAAAATATAAATATCGGGGCTATATTCACCTGAAAATCATCCCCGGAGCTTCGCAAGCGGCGATAGAAGAATCCATGCGTCTGGCTTCAGCCGTCTCGCTGAATATCGAAACTCCCGGAAACAAACATTTCCGGAAACTCTCAAATTCCAAGAATTTCGACCGGGATATCGTTTTGCCGCTGAAATTCATGGCCGAACAAACCGCCAAAGGACAAAAGTTCGCAAAAATAAAATGCACCACTCAATTTATAGTCGGCGCTTCCGACGAATCGGATTCCGAGATCGTTAAATACATGGACGGCATCTATAACCGTCTCAAATTCCAGAGAGTCTATTTCTCGGCCTACCAGCCGGGGCTGGGCAAAACCGATATACCGGGAGAGCAGAATTTCCAGTTGTCGCCCGACGACCGTTTCACCCGCGAACACCGCCTGTACCAGACTGACTTTCTCATGCGCTGTTACGGGTTCAAATCCAAAGAACTGATCTTCCGGGAAGACGGCAACCTTTCTCTGGACATGGACCCCAAGGAAGCATGGGCCGTAAATCATCCCGGATATTTCCCCGTCAACATAAATACCGCGGCCAAAGAACAATTACTGCGGGTGCCGGGGATTGGCCCGCTCACCGTTAATAAAATCCTGAAACTGCGCAAAATTCACCGTCTGCGCGACCTCGAAGATGTCGGGGTAAAAGGCAAATTACGGACCAAGGCGTCCCAATATACTGTATATTGATCAGTTATCAGTTCTTCCCACTTCCCACTTCCCACTTCCCACGGCCTACGTCCCACATTCATTTTCAATTTTCAATTTTCAATTTAATTGAAATTGTCTCTGAAGCGGTTATATTTTGTCTGTTATTTTTAAATCAACCGGCAGGTGTTTCATGAAAAAATATTCTTTTATCCTCGTTCTCGCGGGCATACTGATCCTGATGACAGGCTGCGAAACTTTTAATTCCGGCGGCTCCCAAAGCCAATATGTTTCAAACCCGGATATCATCGAGCTGAAAAACGAAGTCACATTGCTGAAAAGAAAAATCCATAATATCCAGAACAGCAATGCCGGCATCGCACAAAAACTCGCTTCGCTTCAAAACCAGATCAATTACGTAAATGAGCAGAACCAGCAACAGGCCAAAGCGCTGAATTCCTTAAGCCGCGAAATCAGCCAGGAAAAAGTCCAACGTCAGCAGGCGCTCGACAAAATGGTCGAAACCGTCGCCGACCAGACCGCAAAAACCGTCAATTCCATCGCGGCGCAAAGCGTTCCGAAATCTTCCCCGGCTTCGGCCCCGGCCGCCGGAGCGTATTACAAGCATAAAGTAGCCGCCGGAGAAACCCTGAGCGCCATCGCCAGGGCCTACAAAGTATCCGTTACTGAAATCAAGGAAGCCAATAATATAAAAGGCCATATTATTCGTGTCGGACAAATTCTGCATATCCCCAAAAAATAAACTTACTCATCTCCTCGAAAAGGAAAATTATTAATGAAACGCAGTAATGAACTTCTGCATTCCGGCTGGATGTCGTTGTTTACGGCTTTTTTTCTGAGCTCTTTTAATATCTGCGCGTTTTTCATGCTGGTTAATTTAAGTTTTTCGCAAAACCTGGACAAACGCACAACCTTCGTTTTCTGGAGCTGCATCGTTTATCTTTCTCCGTTTTTCATATTGTCCGGCCCGGTACGCTACATGCTCAGTTGTTTTGCGCGGCGCAATCTCATTGTTTTCGCCCGTCTCGGTGAAATCGCGATCATGGCCGCCGGCTGCATAGTTCTCCGTTTCTTTCCGGAGTCGATCAGAAGCGAAGCGGCTTTATTCATAATATTTCTGTTCGGCGTCGAAAGCGCGTTCCTGTACCCGGCGGTTCAAGGTGTGTGTTCCGACCTGTTCAACCCCGCACGGCTCGGAGAAATATGCGGTTCGAAAACCCTGCTGGTCTTTACCGGGGTATTCACCGGCTGCACGGGCGGAGTTTTTATTTATTACAACTCCCTCCGTCACCATAGCGGTTCAAGCAACCTGCCTGCCGCATTATTTATCATGTTGAGTATTTTCAGCCTGGTCCTGACGATGAAAGCCCCGGCCGGGATCGCGGACAAACCGCGGGAAAAATTCAAATTCAGCCTGTTCGGCAATTTCCTCGACAACCTGCTTGACGCCTCCAGGCTGCTGGGAGGCAAACGCTCGCTGCGGATAATCACTTTCAGCGAATGCTATATCCTGTCAGCCCTGATTTTTGTCGAAGGCATACTCATATGCTTCGCCAACAATAACTTCAGCCCGGAAATAAATCTCTGGCCGTCATACGCCATCATGCTGCTGGCTCCGCTGGGGGGAATGGCTTTCGGGGCGTTTCTCAGCGGTTTCATCGGGCGCAACGGTTTTGAGCTCGGCATGACCCCGGTCAGTTTCAGCGGGTTCATTTTGTTCCTGCTCCTTGCCGGTTTATTTCCCGGCACTCCGCACATATATTTTGAATGCGAAATTTTCCCAAAGCTGCTGATCTTTATATTTTTATCCGGATTCTCCGGAGGCGCCGCCCTGCCCCACCTGCAAGCCTGGCAGTTGAGTTTCGTTTCACGCGAATACCGTCCCCTGTTCTGCATGGCCCGCTACGGGCTCTTTTGTCTGGCCGCGGTACTGTGCGGAATAACGTGCTACGTTTTGAGCGATTATTATCTGTTGACGACGACTCCCCTGGTGTATTTCGCGCTACTTTCATTTATACTGATGCTGGTGGCCCTGTGGCGGGAGCCGCAGTTCGCGGTCCGTTTTGCGGTTATGCTGCTCACTCATTCAATATACCGCCTCAAGATAACCGAAAAATACAATATTCCTCTTCACGGCCCCGCCCTGCTGGTGGCCAACCACGCGTCCTTCGCCGACCATCTGCTTTTGACCTCCTGCACGGTGCGTCCGATCCGTTTCATGATGCACGAAAGCTTTTACCGCCGGCGCTGGATTTATCCTTTCGTCAAATGGCTCAAGGTCATTGAGGTTCCCGAAGGCAAACCCAAAAGGCTCAGGGAAATGCTCAAAAACACCCGGGAAATGTTCGATAACGGCGAACTTATCTGCGTTTTTCCGGAAGGCTACATCACCCGCAACGGCATAATGTCAAGCTTTAAAAAGGGCCTCAGCCTCATGCTCCCCAAAGACAAGGAAGTGCCGGTAATTCCGGTACGTATCGGAATGTTGTGGGGAAGTATTTTCTCCAATTTCTACGGGAGTTTCAAACTCCGCTGGCCGAGCGAAATTCCGCATCCAGCCAGTATAATAATCGGCAAACCGATAAGCCCGGATTCATCCGGATACGAAATCCGGCTCATCCTTTCCGAAATGGCCGCCGAAATCGAAGCCATTCCCCACGACCGTGAACGCCCGATCCATACCCAGTTCGCCTACATGGCGCGAAAACACCCGTTCCGCAAAGTTTTCAACGAATATGACGGCAGCGACTGGAAGGAATACAGCAACTTTTCAGTTATGGTCAAAGCGGTTATCCTGAGCCGCGAAATCAGGAAAATGGTACCCGAAGACAGCGAGTATGTCGGGGTAATGCTGCCCAATACCGCAACGACGATAGTTGTCCTGCTGGCAATTCTCATGGCCGACAAAACCCCGGCAATCCTGAACTTCACCGCTTCCCGGCCCGCCGTAAAAACCTCTATGGAAAAAGCCGACCTGACCTGCGTCCTCACCAGTGAACGCTTCCTCAAAAAAATTGAGTTCGAGCCCTGGCCGGAAATGTTCATGCTGGAAAAACTCGCCGGGAAAATATCCCGCGCCAGGAAAATCGGCGCCGTTTTAATGGTCGCGTTCTTCCCTTGGCGCGAACTGATGAACATAATTTCACCGTTGAGCTACGACAACGTCAAACGCACGCTCGTGATCATTTACTCCAGCGGCTCGACCGGAATTCCCAAAGGCGTAATGCTTTCCCACCACAATATCAACAGTAACATATATTCCCTGATCAGGATAGTGAACTGGACCGCCGCCGACAGCGTTCTCGGCAATCTGCCGCTCTTTCATTCCTTCGGTTTCCTGATAAATTTCTGCCTGCCGATAACCAAAAATTCAAAAATAGCGCTGGTACCCAATCCGCTCGACGCCAAAATGGTCAGCTATGCCTTGAGGCGGCTGAAAGCGACCGTGATGCTGGCGGCTCCTGGATTCCTCCAAGCTTACATACGCCGCTGTACGCGGGAAGACTTCACTTCGCTGCGTCTGGTCATCACCGGGGCGGAACGGCTGCGCCGGGATATTTCCGATAAATTCAGGGAACTGACCGGCCTGACCGTCGCCGAAGGTTACGGATGCACCGAACTTTCCCCGGTAGCCTCCGTCAACGTGGCTGAATCAATGCAGAACCTCGGCACAAGTATCGGCAAACCGGGCAGCATCGGAACCTCGATGCCGGGCATAGCCACTAAAATAGTCAATCCCGAAACTTTCGCGACCATGCCGCCTGATACCGACGGCCTGCTGCTGGTAAAAGGCCCGAACATCATGCAGGGCTACCTCAAGGAACCAGAAAAAACCGCTGAAGTCATGCACGACGGCTGGTACATTACCGGCGACATCGCGCAAATGGACCCGTCCGGCCGCATAACGATTACCGGACGAATGTCGCGGTTCAGCAAGATAGCCGGGGAAATGGTCCCGCACGAACTCCTCGAAAAAGAGATCAACGAAATAATCCACGCCACGGAATGCTGCATCGGGGTCTGCGGAACCGAAGACGGCAAAAGAGGCGAAAAACTCATCGTCTTTTATTCGCAGCCCGATTTCGAGCCGGAAAAAATCATCCAGGAACTCCGCAAGCGAAATCTCGCCAACCTCTGGATACCCAAGGCGGAAAACTTTATCAAAGTCGACCACGTACCCATTCTCGGCAGCGGCAAACTCGATGTCGCCGGAGTAAGAAAATTATGCGAGGAATTAATAAAACAAAGCGAATAGGAGGAGCTGAATTATGAGTGACTGTATTTTCTGTAAAATTATTGAGGGCGAAATACCTTCGACTAAAATTTATGAAGACGAACTGGTTCTGGCCTTTATGGACATCTCCCCGATCAATAAAGGACATGTCCTGGTAATCCCCAAAGAACACCACCCGGCTTCATCCACCATCCCGGAAGCTACCGCCGGGCGCATGTTCCATATCGGCGGCAAAATAGGCGTCGCATTGCGCCGCGCCATGGACTACGACGGGTTCAACCTGCATCTGGCTGACGGCGCCTGCGCCGGACAAGTGGTGATGCATGCGCATCTGCATGTCGTCCCGCGCGGCGTAGAGGATGGTTTCCACTGGAACTGGCGGCAGTTGAAATATGCCGACGGAGAAGCCGCCGAAACAGCCGAAAAAATCAAGGCGAAACTCAAAATATAACCGGGCGGAGGGCTTTATCATGCCGGAACGTAAAAGAATATGCATCCTCACTTATGCCAGCAGTTGGAGCGCGCTGGCCGCCGCCAGGTGCCTCGGCGCCGCGGGCATCGAAATAATCGCCGGTGATCACAATATCCTCGCCACCGGCTGTTTCTCAAAATACAGTAAACATTGTTTTCTATACAAAAACCCGGAGCTTTACCAGCGGGAATACCTTGAAAAACTCATCGAGGTTGCCAAAAAATACGGCGGCCCCGACGTGGATCTGGTGATTATGCCCATGCATACCGACTGTTTCGTGCTTGCCGCCCACCAGGAGCTTTTCGACGGCGTCGCCAAGCTGGCGCTGCCGACTTTCGACCAGATAAAGCTCGCCGGCAACAAAGCCCTGCTCGCCGGGTTCTGCCGACAGCATAACATCAACATACCGAAAACCAGTCAGCCGAAAAGCCTTGAAGAATTCAATGCCGATATCGATAAATTCAAATTCCCGGTCTTCATAAAATTGCAAGAGTCAAATGCCTCCATCGGCTTGAAAAAAGTCTCAACCCCGGAAGAAGCGCGGGATTTTTTCATAAGCTCGATCAAAGAACACAACTCCGCTCCCGATGAATATCCCATTATCCAGGAAGCCGTCGCGGGTGAAGACTTCTGTTCCACATTCATATTCAGCCACGGGGTTAAGAAAGCCTCGATGACCTATCATAATATCCTCGATTTCCCGCCCAAAAGCGGCATGGGCGTACTGCGCGAAAACGTCAGCGCCGAAGAAATGGAAAAAATCGGCGAAAAAGTACTCGAACTGATGAACTGGCACGGCGTCGCCGAAGTTGATTTCCGCTGGGACGGCAAAAACGCCCCTTACCTGATCGAAATAAATCCGCGTTTCTGGGGCGGACTCGGACAATCCATCGCCGCCGGCTGGGACTACCCGAACATGCTGTTCCAACTGGCGCTTGACGGGGACATTCCGGTAATAAAGCCCCGCCCGAAAGATATCAAGACCTTTAACCCGTGCCTCATTTTTCTGCTGCTGGCGGAAGAATTCATGGAAGCCAAACATCCGATCAAGGAAATAGAGGCGGCTTTCCATACCCTGAAACTTAATTTTAAAAAACATCATTTCCATTCCCTCGAAAAATTCATAAAACAATTGGCAAAGGCGGTAAACCCGGCAGACCGCTTCAAAGCGGCCAAAAGCGTTATCGAACAGGCCCACGGCTCAATAAACGAAATGTTCAACTGGAAAGATCCGCTCCCGGTGCTGGGCCTTCTCTATCCGTTGGCGGTATTCCTGAAAAACGGCAAAATTTCGCCTAAAATACTGGTCTCGGAATCAAAAATCCAAAAACTTGATTTCGACAACAAATAACGTCTATGCACAATATATTGATTTTACTGCTGGCGCTCTGCGGGCTGCCGCTAATGATTGTTGCGCTGCCGCTGATATGGCTGTTCAGGTTCGGAAACCGCAAACGCGGACCCCTGATCGCCGTGGCGGTATCCAGCCGCTGGCCCTATTTCCTGCAATATCTCCGTATTCCTTATGATTTCGCGGTCTGGCGGGCGGGCGGCGCAACACTTACCGTATGTCCTGCCGATATGGACAATCTGGAAAATATATTGAACCGGGCTTCAGGGATAATCCTTACCGGCGGGCAGGATCTCGCACCCCAGCTCCACGACGGCCTGAAAATGACTTCCGACCTGCTTAATTTCGAGCGGGACAAGTTGGAATTGCGAATATTGAAACTCAACGAAAACTACAATCTGCCGATGCTCTGCGTCTGTCGCGGAGCGCAGCTCCTGACCGTGTTCAACGGCGGCAAACTGGAATGTTATGACGAACACCGCGACAAGCTGCGCCGCCACAGTTCGAATCTTTTCAGACTGGGCAAACACCATACGAAAATACTGCCGGACACTAAACTGTATAAAATCCTGAACCGGGACGCAATAGAAGTAATGTCATTTCATCACCATGCGGCCAGACACCCCGGACGGCTCAAAATAAGCGCCTTCGCCGTCAACGACGACTGTATCGAAGCGGTCGAGGACCCGCAAAGAGACTGGACTGTCGGAGTGCAATGGCATCCCGAACTCCAGGCGCCGTTCAGCAGAACGCATCAGCGTCTCTTTGACGCACTGGTAAAAAAAGCGCATTCGCATTTGCAATAAACGCATTCCGGGCTTAAATATATAAGGGTCGCTACTAATAATGTAGCGCAACCGTCCCGGTTGCGTATATTCTCAAGCGAGACGCTTAAGCTACATTAGTTTAGTACCGCCCACTCTTTTAATGAAGCAAAATCAAGGCGTCAAGAATGGCATTAGTGGAAGTCAACGATCTGAAAGTCTGGTACCCGGTAAAAAACGGCTGGTTCAAAGCCAAACAATTTGTTCGGGCGGTTGACGGCGTCAGTTTTGAGATCGAGGCCGGAACCACCATGGGACTGGTCGGGGAAAGCGGCTGCGGCAAAAGCACTTTGGGGCGCGCACTGGTCAAGCTTGAGGAGCCCTGCGGCGGCGGGTTTACGATCGGCGGCGTCAACCTCGCCGAACTCAAAGGCGGGGAACTGCGCAAGGCCCGTAAAAAATTCCAGATGATATTTCAGGACCCTTACGGTTCCCTGAACCCGCGCCTGACTATATTCTCCGCCATCGACGAAGTATTGCAGCTTCATACCGCTTTCGACCGGCAGCAGCGGGTTGACCGGGTCGCCGAACTCCTCGAACTGGTCGGCTTGGAAGCGGACGTCATGCACCGTTATCCGCATCAGTTCAGCGGCGGCCAGCGGCAGCGGATCGGCATTGCGCGGGCCCTGGCGGCGGAACCGGACATCATTATCGCCGACGAACCGGTTTCCGCGCTCGACGTAAGCGTCCAGGCCCAGATAATAAATCTCCTGATCAAAATCCAGAAGCAGACCGGAACAGCTTTTTTATTCATCGCCCACGACCTGGCGGTAGTTGAACACATCAGCAAAAATATCATCGTCATGTACCTGGGGAAAATAGTCGAATCCGGCCCGGCCAAAGAACTTTGCGCCGCCCCTGTCCATCCTTACACCCAGGCATTGCTCTCCGCCATACCGACCATTGACCCGGAAAGCAAACGCAAACGGATCATTCTGGAAGGCGACGTCCCCTCCCCGATCAATCCGCCCGCGGGCTGTTCATTCCATCCGCGCTGTCCTTTGGCAACGGACATATGCAGACAGCAAACCCCGAAACTCGAAGAAGTTTCACCTTCCGGGCAGCGTTCCGCCTGTTTCCGCAACGAAGAAAGCAGAAAAAAATGGAAAAAAGATTAAACGTGGGACGTGGGACGTAAGACGTGGGACGTGGGACGTGGGAAGATTTGAGGAGGAAAAGAAAATATCCGGCAAATTACACGCCGTTATATAACAAAAAAACTTTTAGAGGAGAAAAATTATGAAAACTTTGGGGCTTGATCTGGGAACGAATAGTATTGGCTGGGCGGTTGTTGAGAAAAATGCAGACAAATGCCAATTATTGAATAAAGGGGTGCACGTTTTCCCGAAAGGCGTTGGGGACTCGCAAAAAGGAGAATATTCTTTAGCCGCGGAAAGAACAGGTTATCGTAGTGCGCGCCGCTTAAAATATAGACGAAAACTCCGTAAACTGACAGTATTAAAAATATTATCTAGACATGATTACTGTCCCTCTCTGTCTTCTGAAGAACTCAGCGAATGGCGTTACCAGAAAAAATATCCTGAAAATAAAAGCTTTCGTGGTTGGTTGCTGACTGATGACGACACCAATAAAAATCCGTATTATTATCGTAATCTGGCTGCAGAAATAAAACTTGACCTTAATGATAAAAAATCCCGTTATATGCTTGGAAGAGCATTCTATCATTTAGCCCAAAGACGTGGATACAAGAGTAACGCCCTGCAAATCCCTGATGAAGCAAACGGTGAAGTATCAAAAGCAATTGAAGCCCTTCAGGAAGCTAAACAAGGGCTTACGCTGGGACAGTTCTTTTACAAAGAATATTACGGCAAGCACGGCAAACTTGATAAAAACGCCAGTCTCGAACGTATACGTAATACCTATACAAGCCGTGAACAGGACTATTTGGATGAATTTGAAAAGATCTGTGAAAAACAGAAGTTGCCTGAAAATTTTGCAAAAGAGTTAAACAATGCATTGTTTTTTCAGCGCCCTTTAAAATCCCAGAAAGGAAATATCGCTAAATGTCCATTCGAACCTAAAAAACAACGTATTGCCGTATCTCACCCTATTTTTGAACGTTTCCGGATGTTTCAGTTTATCAACAATATAAAAATCAAGACTCCGGGCGATGAAATAATGCGTTCACTGGATACAAATGAGCGCAAAGAAATAGAAAAACTGTTCTATGTAAAGGAAAGTTTTAAATTTGAAAAGATAGTTAAAAGGCTCTGTCCCGCGAAAGCTAAGGCGGCATATTACCGGGACAAAGATGAAAAATATGATTATCTTTTCAATTATCGCTTCGACACCCTGCTTGCTCCATGCCGGACAACAAGCCAGCTAATGAGCTTGTTTGAGGAAACCAAGGGGAACTATTGCAAATTACTCGAACAGATAAAAATCAATTATCTGCATGGTAACAATAAAACCGGAGAAGAATGCCTGATCGATATCTGGCATGTATTGTCTACCTTTGAGGACAGTTCAAAACGTTATGAATTTGGAATGCTTAAACTAAATTTAGATAAAGAAAGAGCAAACAAATTTAATAAGATCAGCCTTAAACAAGACTACGGGCAGTTAAGCCTTAAAGCCGTCAGAAAGTTTATGCCGTTACTTGAACAAGGTATCAAATATTCTATTGCCGCCTTTTTGGCTAATATTCCTGAAGTTTTAAAAGACTACGGGCCTTTCGACTGGGAAACGCTGTATGCTGAATTGTCTGAAATTATCAAATCCAACTCTTTTGATAATCAATTAAGGGAAGCTGTAAACGTCTTAATCAAAACCAGCAGAGAAGATTCAAAACCATGGAACTATAATGCTGATTCGATAGGAAAATATAAAAGCCTGGCGGAAAAATCCTTAAAACAAATTTTGAGTAGTAGAAAATGGGAAAAATTATCGCAGGAAAGAAAAAACGGTGCAATTGAGGAAATTATCAATATTTTCGAAAAACAGCAGGAAAAGAATCAGACTCGCGGAGAATTTATTCCAAGAAAAACAATAAAAGAAGATATAGGGGATTTTTTGAGCAGAAAATTCGGAGTCGGCAAAAATGATATCGAAAAGATATATCATCCCTCCGCTATTGAAGTCTATCCGAAAGCCAACCTTAATGAAACCGGATATTTTCAGCTTGGCAGTCCTCGCCTTTCAGCTGTTAAAAATCCGGTTTTTATGCGCACCATGTTCAGGCTGCGCGCTTTAGTAAATGAGTTGCTGAAACAGAATATTGTTGACCAGGATACACGGATTAACATCGAAATGGCCCGGGAACTGAACGACGCCAATTGGCGTAAAGCGATAACAAACTATCAGCGCAACAAAGAAAAATTACGGGACGGTTATCGCAAAAAAATTGAGGAGTTTTATAGGGCGAAAAATATCAGTCGGGAAATTTCTGATACCGAAATTCTCAAATATCATTTATGGGAGGAACAAAACCACTTGTGTCCATATACCGGAGACAATATTGGAATAGAGGATTTCCTTGGAGCCAATCCCGGATACGATATTGAACATACCTTCCCCCGTAGTCGCACTTGTGATAATTCGCAGGAAAACCTGACTCTGGCAAACCGAGAATATAATCGCCGGATAAAACGTAATATAATTCCGGCGGAATTGGCAGAACACGAAATAATTCTCCAACATATTGAATCTTTCGACTGGCAGAAAAAAGTTGACGGTCTGCGAAAACAAATAGAGAGAATATGCCCCGGCACGGCTGCAACAAAAGAAGAGAAAGATAAACGTATTACCAGAAGACATGAACTGCGTCTTGAGCATGATTATTAT
>Ga0172377_10005418_pt1 | contig 13118 bp, 22 predicted proteins | sample Pumphouse3metaG_FD_119749 | JGI IMG/M metagenome (GOLD analysis project Ga0172377, IMG submission 119749) | Leachate microbial communities from a municipal landfill in Southern Ontario, Canada - Pumphouse #3 metaG | ecosystem: Engineered > Solid waste > Landfill > Unclassified | place: Canada... | reverse complement strand
ATCTACGCCCCGGCGTTTAGAGACATTGTTGTGCAGCATGCCATCTACCGGCATATTTATCCCATATTTAACCGGACATTTATTGACCAGACGTATGCCTGCCGCAAGGGTGGCGGCACCCACAAGGCCAGCGACTATACGCAGGCCGCATTGCAGACCAGTGATCCGGAAAGTTACGTGCTCAAGCTGGATGTGTGCAAGTTTTTCTACTCCATCCCCAGGAAAATCTTGTGCGGATTATTTGCGCGAAAAGTGAAGGACACCAGCTTGTTGCGGGTGATGGCAATGTTTGTGGATATGCCGGGAGATGTTGGGATACCTATCGGCAACCTGCTGTCACAGCTGTATGCGCTGATTTGCCTCAACCCCGTGGATCATTTCATCAAGCGGGTGCTCAAAGTGAAAAAATATGTCCGATATGTGGACGACATGGTGCTAATCGGCCTGACCAGGGCGCAGTGCGTCGAGTATAGGGCACAGATCGGGGAGTTTTTGCGTGGCAATCTTGGGTTGCTGTATTCGCACACGTCTATTTCTCGCGTGAAACGAGGTGTAAATTTCGTGGGATACCGGACATGGGCAGGAGTTCGATTGATCAGAAAATATAGCCTGCAAAAATTTAGACGATCCGTTGTTTGTTCAAAATTAAAAAGTGTTGTTTCACTCATCGGTCACGCGAAAGACACGGCATCACTTACATATATGTTTAGAATCATCATTGGATTGAATCCGTTATTATTTAACCGACTGCCGCAGTCGCATAAAAAAAGGTGGATGCTATGTCAGAGCTTACAGCAGATCAACAGACAACAAAATACGGTTGCGTGCTAACAGGTACCGAAACGGATCTCGACCTTGCACGACTGTCCAGGGTCCAATACCTCAAAACAAAAATGCGCCGAAAACTCGCGCAGGATATCGGTGACGGGCCTGACAATATCGCGGACATTCAGCGCGCCATAATTCTGGGATGTGCCATAGCCGAGGGCCTGGTGACTGATGCCCAGATTATTACGCGGTATCATTTATACATCCAGGACCTGGTCCAGGATTACGGTGGAGCCGAGGCCATTATGGACGTTTTGGAGTATGATAAAACCGCGCTGGAGCAGCACGTTGTTGCAGGATATTTTTTTGCAAAACAGACGATTGATGAGGCGGAAAGCGAGGAAGAGGTGCGGCTGGTTGATTTGCCGGGTGAGCCGGTAGGTAATGACGAAATGTAAGATGTTTGACAGACAAAAAGGCCGAGCGTGTTGCTCGGCCTTTTTGTCTGCACGATCACCCATTGCGCCACCATGCCCCAAACTTTGCGTAAAGATACAGTCCAACCCCAAAGAAAAACATAGCAGCACCCAACGCGGGGGCGGGCATGTCAAAACTTCCGATGACGAAAATAACGCCGAAGATCTTGGCCAACTTGTATCGCTTGTGGGTTTTTTCGATTACTTGTGATTCTTCCATGGCATGCATTCCTCCTGTAGGATTTTTAGGATGTATGTATGTCATGTGTTGCGTGTGATGCAAGGGGTTTTTTGTTTATTTTTCGGGCTGAGGGATACGCGCTCCCGGATCTCCGGGCTCGGTAATGGGTCGGCCCTGGTGGTCATGCCCCTGGCTTTTGTAGTCCATCACTGCTGCGTGTACTCTGTAGATAATGCGCTCTGATACGCCCTCTGACACCAGCTCCCGGGATACTGACCGCAGGATGCGCTCCTGCTGATCCACGAGTTCGGCCTTGAGTCTGCTTGCGTGGTCCCTGGCTTCTATGGCCCGTTCTCGTTCGTCTAGATATTTGGACTGGTATTTTGCCCGTGTTTCGCGCACGGCGGCCTGGTCATCCTGCAAGGGCTCGCCCTTGTTTGTGAGCAGCCAGTGTGCGGAGAATCCAAAAAGCTCAACAAATTTCTGGAGGTCATCGGCTGATGGCCGCTGGCCCTTGATCCATGCCGTTGCCTTGTTTTTACTCACGCCCATATATTGCTCAAGCCCCGCCCTGGAATAGCGCAGGCCCATTTGTGCCATGGCTGTACGGAGTATGGGGACCATAATTTTAAACTGTTTTGTCCATGTCATACTTTTATCCCGTCCACTTTTTTTATACTTTATTTTTTCTTAATAATCAGCGGCTTAAAAACTTTTTTAGTCATACAGCAGATTTTTTCCATAAATCTCTTGACCGAATCCAGAAAATACGTTTATATGTAAACCGAACTCGACGAGCAAAAACACAACCCCTGCAGGAGTTGAATAGTGAAGCGTTTAGACGTAAACGGAATCGAGCGAAAAGCCAAGATCAAGGATTGGCTTTTTCGTAACGGGCTGACACAGGCGCAGATTGCCCGCGACCTGGGAATAAGCCCCCAGCGCATGGGTCATGTCCTGAACGGGCAATGGCCGACACAGAAGCAGGTTGACAAGCTACGCAGTCTCGGGATGCCCGAGGATCTGCTGCCGATAGTCAAAGAATAGTAGACGGTGAACCTGTAACCCCATATTGAGGCATGTGTTCTCAATGTGGTATTTCGGAGGAAATCGTACTATGGGAGGAGGTGTCATCATGTTGGATCTTACAAAAATATCGTTTCCGGCAGCCATGACCCTGGCGCTGTATAAGAGCCAGAGGAGCCTGGACGATATTGCAACCGAGATGGGCTGGAGTCCGAGCCAGTCTCAGAGATTTTTTAACGAGTCCGATGCATATTGGCCAAATCTGCCGTCCGTTCCCCGACTGTGTTGCGCCATGGGCAACACGGTGATCATTCAATGGCTGCTGGCCAATGCCCAGTGTATGGGTATGGGAGAGAACGCCGCACCGCTGGACCCCACACGGTTTATTCTTGCTATGGGGAATCTGTTCCGCGCCATGGGCCGTATCGCAACGGACGGAGGCCACGCCATTGAGGATGGCGAAATCTCACACGATGAGGCCCGGATGATTATGAAACACCTGGGCAAACTGGCAGTAGATTTAATGGATTTTATGGCCTCGACCGAGGCCGCGAAGGAGTTGTCTGGCAGAAACTAAAAATGACCGGAAAGGATCATGGATTCACCGCCAAGTAAGTCATGATCCGATTCCGGCCAAGGAGAAACTGCAGTATGCAATCCCTGACCGCGTTTGTCAATAAACGAGGACCGGCCCCTGCTAGCCAGGGCCAACGTGTCTCCTGCTCATTTAACGGCGAGACATTTACCGCACAACAATCATCATTCAAAGCCGGACGTTTTATCTTCGGCTACCAGACACCGACAGGCGCACATATCCGCGTGCGCTGTTCCGGCCCCGTGGAGCTTCGCCGTTGCCTGTCGGCCCTCCATTCCTACGGGCTCCTCCCACTCCCCCATGGAGGCGCGGCATGAGCCATACCCACAACCCACTCATTTGTACCGACCAGGAACTTGAGCAGCTCGAAGACCGGTTGCGCATCTTCCCCGATCTCCCCGTCGATCCCTCTGTTGCCCAGAAGCTTCTGGATACAGCCAGACGTGCCCGTCACTCATTGGCCAGCCTCTCCCGTGGTCCGGTGTGCCGGTCAGCGGTGCGGACTGCTGCTCTTATCCAGTACGGGCTTAGGGAGACGTGCCGTGACTAGATCCAGGACAGAATCATACTATCAGAGCACCCGAGCACTGAATCACGGCTATCATCGGGTGTGCCACGATTGCGGCAAGCCCTGCCATGATTATCGATGCGCCGAATGCTGGCGCAAATTGCGGGCAGAGGATGATTACTACATGGCCCCCCACAGCGGGCAGGCCGATAGCATGGAGGTGGCGGGGATATGATTACAAACCAGGCGATTATTGACGCGGTTAACCGCATTATGACTTTGGCCCTGACGACTGAATCGGATCATATTTTCGTCGAATATTCTCCGCATGTTCAGCAGCTTCTCGTCCGGTGTCATTGCGGCGGATGGATAGAAAACAACGATGATACATGGTTGCGACGGGCATATCTGGACCAACCCGACGCGCTGGAACGGCTTGTCCACATTGAAAATACCATCCGGACTAAAAACAGTACCAAGATTTGCGCTGGAAACGTGGAGATATCCGAGGAGCGTGCCCGTGAGTAGCTCATTCTCTCTGGCCAAGCGTCAGCAGTGTTTTGCTCTGGACCTACTCCAGTCGGTGCTCTGGCAGTATCCGTTCATGGTCCAGGGCCCTGTCCCTAAAAAATCAAAAAACGCAATCCGGCGCATCGAAGACCGGAGGCTGCTGCTCATGGATATGGCAGTGCATGTCCCCTTTGTCGGCGAGATGAGCATCCAGCGACAGAAGCAGTACGAGAGTATCCGGCTCCGGTCCAAAAAGGTCCTGGATAAACATTTTGCCGGTGAGGGCGTGGACGGGACGGCCCTGATAAATGCCGTGTTGGCCATGATTGAGGATGTCTATTTTGACATCCCGCAAGAAAAAAAGCGCATGAAGCGTGAATGGGATTTCATGCGGGGCAGCGTGGCCACATTGTACCGGCATAGTGACCCGGAGATGGATAGTCCCTGGCAGGAGCTGGGGGCAGAAGTTGCTCGAGATATGCGGTTGGCAGTGGCTGATGCGTTGCCCTGGGGGTATGGGAAGGAGCCACTCGGCGTGGTGAGGTATCCGAGGATAGTTGGGGCTGCATAAAAAACACAAGGAGGGTGGAAGGGTTATGGTCGATATATATTTTGAATTGGAAGATATGATCACAAGGCAACAACTCCCGGCAAATAGAGGGTTGAAAGCACGCTTTGTTGTGGCAACAAAACCATTAATTGAGTTGTTGCAGGTTATGAATACGCACAACCGGCAAACCAAGCAACGCCATGTTCAATTTTTAGCAAAAGAAATCATTGCGGGCAGATGGCAGCCAACAAATCAGGGAATTGGCGTTACAGACACCGGCATAATTATTGATGGAGGGCACAGGCTAGAGGCCATCCGACTGGCTGGGTATCCACCGGTAAAGCTGCTCATTGTAACGGGATTACCAATGGAAGCACAGAAGTTTGTTGACCAACACGCAAAGCGTTCAATGACCGATACATTAAAGCTATTCCTAAACCGTGATGTCTCTTCAAGAATTGTTGCCGCAATGAATGTTATTCACAAGGACGCTACCGGGTGGAACAGTGGGGCTCAAAGGATGGGGCCAGACGAGACAGCCGACATGCTTGACGTTTATACCATGAAAGCATAAACGCAATAATGGGAATTTGCAGAATTTCCAAAATGCTTTCGTCGCCAATTCTGGCGGCGCTTATCAAGAGGCACCACGAGACAAAAAGCGAAAGGATCATCAGACTTGCTACCGACATTGTTAACGGAGAATTGCTTACGAAAGGATCCCCTGCGTTAACGTTTCGCACATGGATGCTTTCGGATAAAAAGAGAGCGGGCGGCGGCGAGGTGCAGAAAGAACGTTTTGCAAAAACCATCTCGGCAATAAGGGCAGAACTTGACGGGAGAAAAATTACAAGGCTCTGCACCGCAAGGGACTGGTAGTCAGAGATGCAAAATATAGCTTGCGAAGAAATGACAATATCCTGCGGCCATTGCGGCGGACAGTTCCCTGCCGAGGACTTCGGCTGGGGAGAGACGGGCAAGCCCCTGCCCACGGACTATTTCCGCTGCCCCGGTTGTGGGTACGCATTTTATCGCCATCACGGCCAAGGGGTCGTGTCTCGGGATGGATCATTTTACGTCCCGGGAGACATAGAAATTCGGGAAACGCCCACCGCCTGGGCAAACACCCCAATCGGGAGGCTGCTATGAAGCTCGAAATAAAAGTCCCTCGCAGATCATCGATGAAAGAGGCCCTGGACGCGGTCAACGCAGCCATTGACGTCAGAGTCCGGCCAAATCGCAGGGACTGGTCAGTGTCTTTCCTTAAAGTGCTGGTTCGCGGAGAATTGCTGATTTTTCACTACGACATCCACGCCACGGCATCCGTATGATCCAGGCCGCAATTCTCATTTTGTCTGGTCTGGCTATCTGGCTGGTGACTCATAAATCGGCATCGGTCCGGCGATGGGGATATCTCGCCGGGCTGGCCGGTCAGCCCCTCTGGCTCATCACGACATATCAGCATGAGCAGTGGGGGCTGGTGGCATTGTCAGTCTGGTACACCGTGGCCTGGGGGCGTGGCGTGTTTAATTTTTGGATTAAGAGGCTGGGATGCTGATGGATACAAATATATACCAAGAGGCGTTGGAATGCTGGGGCATCAAAGACCAGCTAATGATGCTGGCCGAGGAAAGTACAGAGCTGGCGACGGCGGCCCTGCATGTCCGACGGGGCCGAAAGGAAAAAGACAACCTTGCCGAGGAGGCTGCAGATGTCGAGATCATGCTGTCTCAGTTGCGCCAGGTACCAGGGATGCCAGATGCCATTGACGACTGGAAATTAAAAAAACTGATTAGGTTGCGGCGGACAATCGACATGCAGACCGGCGCGTGGAAGGTCACAACGAATGACGCAGCAGCCCTCCTGTCTCCGAGCCATATCCGCTATGTCTGCCAGTGCGGTCAGTCCGTTCAGGTCCAGACCCTGGGGGACGGATACGACGCCGTGCTGGAAATATCCTGCCCGTCATGCAAAAGCCGCATGCGTCCGGAGGTGAGCGATGACCAAGGATGAATATCAAAACAAATACGGCCTTGCTGATGATGTGGCCGCGTGTGTGGCTTCCTGGGAGCAGGCATTGCCGCCTATGATCGCGCGGAAGCAGATCAAGTGGTTCCTGGGCGGCCTTGTGTCTACGGCAACACTCAATGCTGAGGACTCAAGAGGGCATGGCCCCGCATCTAGGATTCGGGTGGGCAGAGAGGTCATCTATCGCACGGAAGAGCTGCTGGGGTGGTTGGCCGGTCGCAAGGGGATTACTCTTTTGACCCGAGCGTTGCCGAGCAGGGGAATTGCACGACCTGCCCCCGGGCTCCCGGGATGGGTAGCAGGGCAGCCGCATCCTTTTTCCCGGAGTGCTGAAGATGGGCATATCTAAGCGTCATTTCAAAACTACGGTGTCTGGCCATCTCTTTGACGGTGGCCAGATTCACCCCGGCGATAACCAGCCAGGAAACAAACGTATGACGGATCGTATGAAACGTTACGCGGTATCTGGGATCATTGATCCCGACGTTCAGCTCGGTGAGGTCGATGATCGTTTTGAACCTGGAGGATATGTTGTTGTTTTTCCCCCCTGTCCCACGCGACGGGAAGAGCATGGCCTCTGGGGGTCTGCCATCGATCCAGGGCCGCAAGACGGCCAGCACATGCTCGGGGCATTCTACGGTTTCGGACTGGGCGCCAGATTTGGGATCGAGGATGTGGATGATACCGGCCAGGGAATCAACATGCCCAACGCGGCATTCGGCTATTTCGCTCCGCCGCATGCCCGTATACAAGGCCAGATAGGCGATATCGTGGGTTTGAGGATCATGTTTTTTTGCTACGGTCAGCACGTTTTCTGCCTCATCGTATGTGAGGTAGCGCATGCGCCGATTGCTAACCCTCGGCATCTGGTATTTTGTGCCGGGATTGCCCGGAACCTGCGCGGTCCATGCTTGGGCATATCTGTCCTGTCCCCAGTTCCAGATTCTGCGAACAAGCCCGAGCGAATGCACTACCGATGCCGGGGCATATGCTTTCTCCAGCCGAGCGCGGACGGTATCCAGGGTGTCCTGGGTAATGTCCTCCAGGCGCATGCCGGAGAGCTGGCCGAGCCTGATCTTAATGATACGCCCATCGTCTTTCCATGTGGCCTTGTTGAGTTTGGCCCACACGAGATATCTGGCAGACAGGTCATCCCAGGTCAAAGGGATACGGGCTTGAGCAGCAGCCACCCGGGCACGTCCTGCGCGTTCTTTGTCTGCAGCGGCTCGGATTGCGGCGAGGCTGGTCGGTCCGTGCCCCGTCCGTTGGTTTCGCTTGACCTCGGCCAATACCTCTGCAGCCTGCGCGGCAGACGCTCCACCAGACGCCCAGCCAACGGATTCCTCCAGCGTTTTGCCCTGATAGGTGTGACGGATGACAAAGTATCTGTCCGGCCCCGGTCCATGCTTCCTGGTCGCATGCTCTCTACAGCGCACGCCAGGGTATTTAGTTTTGCTCCATTTGATGCCCATAGTTGTCCCAATATTGTCCCAAGTTTTTGTCACGTCAATATGTGCCTATCAATACTTCTGCACATTGGGAATACATTATTACGGGCACTTGCAGCACCCAACAGCACTAATATTTTCACCCCCAACGGATTCCTAATCCCGGTTAGCCCAAGTTCGAGTCTTGGCGGGGGCACCAATAAAATCAAAGGTTTACCTATAAGCACACGCTTATGGGTAAACCTTTTTTTGTGCACTAGGGGGTTTTTGTCCCAACCCTGTCCCAAGTTTTTTGCACATACCCCCAACCTGGTCTGCCATCCGATTGATGCGACCGCAGGAAGCGACCTCAAAAAAGGCCATCTGCGCAGCTCCCCCCCCTCCCCTTTTTTTAAGATAACAGCCCAACCGTCTAATGCCCGTCGTGATCTCAGCAAAAAAAGTTGGGTCCTTCTAGGCGGTTCTGTAGCACGGGTAAGAAAAGCCCCAAAAACTGTGCGCAAATTTGTTTTTGGTTTGGAATGGAAACGGAATGGGGGGCGGAATTTTGGATTTTTTTTGAGGGCGTGGAAAAGTTGTTGTGATGTTGATGGTTTGGCGGGGGGATTATGGGCGGCATAGATGATCGGGTTTCTGCTGGTGTAGATCCGGCGGCTCCAGATGTTGGCAATGTTTCTCCTGGTGTGGGCATGGCTCCTGAGTTGACCGAGGAAATTTTGGCGGCGGCTGAGAGTGAGAAGGTGGCTGTGGCCGAGGCCCAGGCGGCCAAGGTTGCTCCGGGGCCTGGTGGCAAGCATATTGATTTTAAGCAGCTGGCCCAGGACCTCCATGACAATTATGCCGGGGATGCCCGGCGGTATGTGGAGCGGTTCCAGGGGAAATTGCTTTTCGATAATTCGGACGAACAATGGTACCGGCATAACTGCACCCGGTGGATGCCTGACAAAAAGCGGGATCATCTCCGGTCCGTTGGGGATCTGGCTCCGGACTATGAGCACCAGGCGACCTATTGGTGGAAACAGGCTGCGGAGGCCGCGAACCAAAAGGCACCCAAGGGCGAGGTCAAGCAGGTGCAGGACCGCGCCAAAAAGTATGCGGCCAGGGCCGAGCGCATGAAAGATCCCAGCCATATGAAAAAAGTGTTGACCTTGGCCAGCGCTGGCGAGGGTTCCCTGGGGATTTCTGGCGAGGAGTGGAACAAGCACCCGTCACTCTTTGCCTGCAAAAATTGTATTCTGGATCTTGAGACAGGAAAGGCCCGGGACCCTGATCCCAATCTGTTTATTAATCAGGCATCTGCTGTGGAATGGCGCGGGCTCAATCAGGAGTCTCCGGATTGGGATGCGTTTCTCTCCCAGATATTTTTAGGGGACGATGAGCTGATTGATTATATCCAGACCTGCGTGGGTTACTGGCTGACCGGGCTGACGACCATTCAGGAATTTTGGACGCTGTTTGGCCCTATGGGCCGCAACGGTAAGGGCGTATTTTTCCGTACTATCCGGGCGATCATGGGGGAGTATTATGCATCCATTCCCTCGGCCATGCTCACCGAGAGCAAGATGACCCAAGGTTCTGGCCCGTCTCCGGAGATGGTCAGCCTCAGATTTGCCCGGCTTGTCGTTGCCTCCGAAGCGTCCAAGCGCTCCCGGATTTCCGAGGATGCCCTCAAGACATACACCGGCGGAGATCCTATATCCTGCCGGTCCATGTACTCCAATACTATCCTGGAGTTCATACCTATCCTGAAAATCCTCTTTGCATTCAACCGCATTCCACAGATGGACGGGTCCGACACTGCGTTCCGGTCCAGGTTGAACGTGATCCCGTTCCGGTCCCATTTTACCGCCGACAAAAGCCGGTGGTCAGACGAGGACCATATCTATCCCCTTGATCCCATGCTTGAGCTGCGCATCCACACCCCGGATATTCTCTCCCAGATATTGTCCTGGGCTGTGCGCGGCGCTGTGCGTTTTTTTAGAGAGGGTGCCCCGCAAAAGCCAGACATTGTCCAGAGCGAAACCAACGAGGCCATGGATGAAATGGACCCGGTGGGCGAGTTTATGGCTCAGTGCCTGATCGTCACCAAGGGCGATGATAAATATAATCGTACCCAGGCGTCGGCTGTGTATGACTCGTTCGTGAAATGGTGCAAGGACGAGAAACGATTGAGCGACAAATATATAAAATCCATGACGGTGTTCGGTGGCGATTTCAAAAACCGGCAGGAGATCCATGTGGTGCCGCCAAAAAACGTGCGCACCTACAATGTGACCATCAAGCCAGAATGGGTAGCTGATATTTTATCGGACAAGGATTAACCCTCTAAGTGTCTAAGCACCCTCTTCGATGGTTGCTTATATGGTTTGATCCTTTATTTCCAGCCCTTTATCCTACGGGGGCGGGGACAACTTAGACACTTAGACACTTTCACCCTTAATTATTTCAATCCAAAAAAAGAAATATATAAAGGCGAGTGTATGCATACACATGTATAAAGGTTTGGCCTTCAACCCTCTAAGTGTCTAAGTTTGGCATGCAAGGTGTTAATATGATAAATAAAAAAACCGTGACCCCCGGGTCTAAGAACCCTCACGATTTTGGATTAACCCTCTTCCTTCGACCCGCAAATTTTGCCGCGAGATTCTGTAATGGTCGCGGGCGGGAAAAAATGGAGGGTGGTTGCCGTGGGTAAAGCGTTGGAGTGGTTGGGGGCGGATGGATGCCGGGCTGTTGCGGAAAGTCTGCTCACCGTGACTGAGCACAAGGGCGGGGAAATCTGGGCGCATTGTCCCTGGCACGAGGAGTCCACGCCGGGCGGGGCGTTTTCCTACTCACCGGAGAAGGACGTGGCTACGTGTCTCAGCTGCGGCCAGTCCGGGGATTTGATCGCAATTTATTCTGCCCTGCATGGATACGGGCTGGATAGCTCCGACGGGTTCCGGGAGTTCCGGGATAAATATGCCGGTGATGCAGGCCGCCGTCCTGTTCCTGCTGCGGGTGGTCGGCCTGCAAAACAGGAGTGGTCTCCCAAGGAGACGGGCACGGCTCCGGCGGACTGGCACGAAAAAGGGGCCTTGTTTGTGGCTCACTCCTGCGAGCGGTTGGAGAAAAATACCGATGTCCAGGCCCAGCTGGCCGCGTGGGGGATCACCATGGAGACGGCCCGGCTGTGTCGGATCGGGTGGAACGATCGGGACAAGGCAGTGCCCAGGGCCGCGTGGGGATTGCCCGAGATGATCAGCGAAAATACCGGCAAGCCCAAAAAGATCTGGCTCCCCGAGGGGCTGGTGTTGCCCATGTATTCTGGCGGCACGCTGGTCAAGATAAAGATTCGGCGGCCAAAGGCGGAAACATCCTGGGGCGCGGATCTGCGGTATTGGGAAGTACCCGGCGGCGAGAATAAAAGATTTCACACCTACGGTCGGCCGCAATGGACGGCGTGGGTGCTGGTGGAGACCGAGAGGGACGCCGCCCTGATCTGGCAGGAAACGCGGGGCCTGCATGTGGGGGCCATGGGGCTGGGCGGAGCGACTAAGCGACCCACTACCGAGGCCGCAGAAATCCTGCGCCGGGCGGATGTGATTCTGGTGGCCCTGGATGCAGACAAGGCGGGCGCAGAGAACTGCTGGAAGTTCTGGGCGGGCGAATTTCCCCAAGCCATCCGGTGGCCCGTGCCGCCAAGTATGGGCAAGGATGTGGGGGATGCTGTGCGAGATCACGGGCTGGACGTTGCCGCATGGGTCCGTTCCGGAATTCCCGGGCACGTCCTGCGCAGGCTGGATAAAGCGGCCTCCAGGGCGCGCAAGGCTGCTGCACCTCCTGTTATGCCGGATCTGGAGGGGGACGATCGGTTTGAGGATCAGTCTCTGCCTGTACCACTGCGGGAACTGCTGGGCATCCTGCGCCAGTATCCCCTGCAGGTGGATGTTGATCGCGCCCAGGTGCTGGTGGATCAGCTCTGGGTCCGGACGGACAAGGAGCGGTGGGAGGTATACCGTCGGTGCGCATGGCTGCTGGAGGCCGACGAGGTCAAGGCGTTTATGGCTGCATGTCCCGGGATGCGGATCAATGCAAAAACGGCGGACGCTGCCCTGGAGCAGTACCGGGACGACCATGCACCGGATGGAAATGACGGCGTGTCTCCGCTTGTCCAGGAGCTGTACGACCTAATGAGCAAGGGGCCGCTCCAGCTGACAAGGGACAACCTCCGGCTGGATTATGACCAAAAGTGGGCACGGAAAAAGGCCCATTGGGATATGATTTTGCGGATCTCCAACGAGCTGGTGATGGAGAGGGACGTGGTGGAGTGGGTGGGTGGCCATCCGGATGAACAGATCAGTGCAGGGAATTTTTGGAGGAAAGGATGATGGAGGGATTTATCGTTTTCACGATGGTATGGTGTGCGCTTGGTGGGCTAGGAAAACTTGGCTACGTTGTTAAGGACAAATATCCACGACCAGCTCAAGGAAGAGGATGTGATGCTGGCGACGCAATTATTGATCTTGTGATGCTTGTGTGGGGCGGGTTTGCACTTTTTTACTAGGGAGGAAAGGATGATAAACAACGCAGATACCGAAGTAATTATCGACGGCTTGCGCAAAGCGGCCGCCAGGACTCAAGGAGATGAACCTGCCAAGGCGTGCATGCTGGCTGCGGCCAATAGGCTTGAGACGATGAAGCAGACTGCAACGCGGTTTGAGTGGATGCAGACAAAGGCAGTCCGTGCGCTCATGGCTATGGAGAGCCCTTCTGGCGGCCCGACATGCCCCATGGAATTTGATTATTTGGACGAGGAACGCATGTATGTTGAGGATCGTCTTGATTTTCGCTGTGTGCACAGAAAGTTTGACGGCCAGTGCCCGTTTGAAAAAAAGGATGAGGGGGCCACAGAGTCAGATATCTATCTCTGTTGGCTGGCCTGGCTGGACGGGAGGGAAATAGGATGACGTGCGGAAAGAAAATATATCTTGCGTGTCCATATTCGGACGATAACGACGATATTATGTGGGGAAGATTTTGGCAGGT
>Ga0172377_10005417_pt1 | contig 13118 bp, 14 predicted proteins | sample Pumphouse3metaG_FD_119749 | JGI IMG/M metagenome (GOLD analysis project Ga0172377, IMG submission 119749) | Leachate microbial communities from a municipal landfill in Southern Ontario, Canada - Pumphouse #3 metaG | ecosystem: Engineered > Solid waste > Landfill > Unclassified | place: Canada... | reverse complement strand
CAAGACTTTTGAAAATATCTTCCCAGTAGAAAATGAAAAGGAATAAAAACGCATTTTCCCACCATAAATCGAGTAGGAGGCGGCTGACGCCGCCGTCCTCTCACACCACCGTACGTACCGTTCGGTATACGGCGGTTCAATAGCTTAAGTGCAGTACCTCGTAGCGTTTGGCTATATCATCATAGCCCAATTTTGCGAGGTATTCGTTTGTTAACGACCTGGTTAATATAAAACTATGGGCTATTCTCCAGTAGCCTTTCCTCGTGTTTGCCCATTCCCAAGCTTTGTTTCTTGGTATACCCAGCAGTTGTAAATTCTTGAATCTTGCGCTGATTTTCTTCCACTGTTTCCAGATATACATCCGTATCCTTCGTCTTATCCATTCGGAAAGATTTTGGATTTTCGCTTGCAGGCTTGCTATTCCATAGTAATTTAGCCAACCCGTGGTATACAGCTTTAATTCTTGAAGCACTTGGCCTATTGCTCTGCCACGTTTCCTGCTGGTTATTTGCTTAACACGCTCCTTGAATTTCTTCATCGGCTTCTCGTGAACACGTATACCTGTTGATTTCTTGCCCCTCCATAAAGAGAACCCAAGAAATTTGAGTCTTAGTGGACTTCCCACCTTGCTCTTTTCTACGTTCACTTTTAACTTCAGTTTCCCTTCAAGGTATTTCCTGCAGCTTTCCAATACCCTCTTGGCTGCTCTCCGGCTTTTAACGTATATGTTACAGTCGTCTGCGTACCTCACGAATTTGTGGCCTCTACTTTCAAGTTCCTTATCAAATCCGGTGAGATATATGTTGCTGAGTAAGGGTGAAAGGTTCCCACCCTGCGGTGTTCCTTCCTCCGTAGCATTGACTATCCCTCTCTCCATTACGCCGCTCTTTAGAAACCTACGTATCAGCTTCAGGATGGGTTCGCTCTTGACTCTCTTTCTCAGCATTTCAATCAACAGGTCATGATTTACAGTATCAAAGTATTTCGCAAGGTCGATGTCCACTACGTGAGTGAAACCCTGCTCATGATATTCTTTTGCCCGTTTTATGGCCTGATGTGCGCTGCGCTTTGGCCTGAACCCGAAGCTTGAATCTGAAAATGTCGGCTCAAATATCGGTTGAAGTACTTGAGCAAGCCCCTGTTGCACCATCCTGTCTACGACCGTTGGTACACCGAGCATTCGTACTCCACCATCCGGCTTGGGTATTTCTACACGTCTTACCGGCTTGGGTTTGTACTTACCTGTCAATATTGACTCAACAATTTCAGTGTTATGCTCCTTAAGGTAATGCAGCATTTCCTCGACCGTCATACCGTCTACTCCGGCTGCTCCGCCGTTTTGTTTAACCCGCTTGTAGGCTGCGTTCAGGTTATCCCTGTCGACTAGCTTTTCAAGCAACTCGTTTGCACCGTCTCTGTGGTCATTCTCCAGTGTACCGGCACTCCGCGCTCCCCTGTTACCTTCGGGTTCCACCCTATCCTCGCAGGGGCAGCCTGTTTTCACAGTATTCTGCTCTCCTAACACCAGTTCACCTTCCTTTATTTCAAAGACTTACTACTGTTCAGCCCTTCCCGTGTTTCCACAGTACTATGGCCTCTGCTGACTTCTTGCAGTTCACGCCCGCATCTCTGCGGGCGTTGTCGCTGTGGGTCATGCGGTTAGCTATGTCCCTCTTGCCGGCGACCACTGCAAGATCTCCACGGGTAAGCGTGCGTTCTTTCCTCCCATATACCTGCTGCATTTACACCATAAGCCTCGAATAGCATAGGACTTTGTCTTGTTTGGCAGACTCGTCCGACTTACAAATGCCTTATATGCAGTTCCTGTTCGTCAGGCCGAGATTTTGCCTCCGGCTTCCTTCAGATTCCACCTCACGATGGACACCCTTGCCATTGGCTAATGGTTGGTGCTATCAACCTCCATAGCGGACTTTCACCGCCGAGAACGCGCGCATGCCGCGCGCACCAAAAAAAGCGCGGGGCATGGCTGAACAGCCAAACCCCGCGCTTGCTGGTTTATTTTGCGACTTCGATATATTTTTTGTCGAACAAAAAGGCAATCCACGGCGCTACCTCCTGGGTACCGCCGTTAAAAGGGCGCACGGAATACACCCACCGTTTGCCTATTTTTGAAAAAAGAAAATGGCGGCTTTTTTGACTTTAAAGCCGTCGTTTTCTGTAATGATATTTGGGTAGTATATATTTCTACTCAAACACGGTTACAGGGAAAGGCGGCATTTTACTGCAAAAAGCAATGTAACGCAATTTTGCCGCCTCCTGTCTCTTCTTCGTTATTGAGTCAACGCTGTCAGCCATTGTGAAACAGGCTTGGCCAGCAACCGCGCGTTTAAGTAGGCCATTTCGAGCGTCAAGCATGTGTTGCCCAGGTAGTACCCGTCCATGATCGTCAATGTCATGGCAAGGTCGGGCTGCTGCATATCCGTCAGACAGATGGGCAACAAATACTGCACCTTGCCCTGATACCCCTGTGGGGATACGATGCTCGGTTCGACAACCGCCCTCCTTCGCGCAAGCTCAACAGCCGTTTCCAGCAATAACGGTAGGTTTTTAGCTGCGCGAAGCTCGTCGGGAATGCGTTCCAGATTCTCCGGATCACCCAAAATGTGGTCCACGTTAACTCGGATAGACCATTCGGGATTGTAGTTGACGCCATATTGCGCCATATAGTATGTAGTTTTTTGGGGAAGCGGTTCGATGTACTTCATACAAGGTGATACTTCATCGAAGAATCCCCGAAAATACCAGTCGAGTAAAGTGTCCTTTTTCTTATTGCGATCAAAACAGGCATAAATGGCTTTATAATGTCGCGTGAATAATCCGGTGTGAAAGCAAGAATACTCGTTGCGCATATAAAAGAATTGATCTCGCCGACTTGGGGCAGGTTCGTTGTTAAAATCGATGGCTTGTTTTCGGAAAACCGTGTGAATGTATCGCTCTAAAATAGGGGTGTCTGGATTCTTGGTTAAGTAGTTGGGATTCCGAAAGCGCCACGGCTCCGGCAGTGCTAACGCTGCTAATGCGTCGAGTTGTGCATACCAGCTTGGGACGTAAGCAAACGAAAACAGGTCTGGTATCAGCATCATTAGCGTTTCCTCCTTTTGCTTGTTGTTGAGACTCATTACGGCTTGTCTAGTATTCAATTGTGATCGTGCTCCTTTCAAAAAGTCGACATGTAAGGAATGTTCTGCAAACGCATCTTACGTGTAGGGACAAGTAGGCGCACGTTTTTACAATTTGTCAAGTCAATCTCTAAAAATCCAATATTTGAACTTTCTCTTTTTGTTTACTAGAACACATCTCAATGCCTCAAACCGGAAAACTGAGGCTGTCGAAAAAACAATAAAAAATTCGAATGATTATATCAACTCCTTCCATTTCTTGATTTCGTCAGCAAGTTTTAGTTGGAGTTTTATTTTCATGTCTAAGTCGATCTCTCTCCGGACGATACCGTTTTCATCTTTGATTTCATAAGCACATAAAGCATCTATGTAATGATCATAGTAACGCAGAACATCGTTTAACGCTTGATGATTGCCTTGAGTTGCTTTACAAATTAGGTCGTAATCTAATTTCATGAACTGTTTCCTTTCTCGAAAGTATCTCGGATAGCCTTAAAAGCACGCTGCCGCAAGTTATATACCGTTCGAGGGGTAGCTCCGAGATGTGTCGCGATTTTTTCGTCTGTCCAGTGGTACCAAAAGTCCAGCATGAGCACCATACGCTGATTCTCTGGCAGCGATAATAGCGCTTGGTATAGCAGGTCGTTGAATATCACACAGGAGAACTTGTCCGCCCGAATCACAAGCTGCTCGGACGGATATGTATCCTCGTGGCTCTCTGTGTCAAATAAATATTGCATGCTCTCATTTACGACAGCCTCACGCTTCATTCGGTTTGCAAGTGCCCGCTTTTCGTTCCTGCTGGCATTGCGGAGCACGGTTTTGCAATATGAATCGAACATTGCGCAGAGCCTTTCCGCCTTATCGGAGGGATCCGGCATGTGAATTCCCCTCCTTTATGCGGTTTTGAGAAAGACCGGTTTTTGCTTTACCTCCTTATCTACTAGAACACATTTCGATATCCCAAATCGGAAAGGTATCGGTGATAAATTTGAGAATGCATAGTCCGATATATCTTGACAAAGTAAGGCGGCAGCCTGAATTTTTAAGCTGCCGCCAGTAAATTATTATATGGACAGACAGCAGAAACGAAATTTCTGTGTCCAAGCCGCCTTCGGCCATAGAATGGCTTTTACACATGGAGTATTGCAAATCGCGTATCCGTGTATTTACGGGAATAACAGTTCTAACAATCATGAACCTTTTTGCCGGTGTATGGAAAATTTCGTTTCCATACCATTGAGAAGCCGCTTTATGTTTTCACGATGCCGGACGACCAAAAAAACTGCGCTTGTGATGGCTATTAAAAGCTCCCATATCCCACCAAGGCCGAGTAGGCCGACCAAGAGCGGATAAGAAAAAACGCCAATAATAGCACTAAGCGAAACATACTTTGTTAGAAGTAAGAGAATGAGGAACATTCCCCATGCGGCCAACGCAATGCGCCAATCGATGAAAAATAGGATAGTTCCCATTGCCATAACACATTTTCCGCCTCGGAATCCATGGTTGATCGGAAAAGCATTGCCGATCATCACGCATAGGCCAGCAAATTCGCGGCCCAAAATTGCATAATCGCTGACATACCCAATTAAATAACCGCCGATGAGGACAGGAACTGCATTTTTCGAGATGTCAATCAGAACAACCAGCGGGACACCGACTTTCCCGAATACACGGTAAAAATTTGTAAGGCCCGGATTGCCGCTACCAAAATCGCGGATATCTTTTCGGTATATACATTTTGAGACAATGATTGAACCGTTAACTCCCCCGAGCAAATAGGCTGCTAATCCCGCTACAACGAATACAATCACTATCAAGTTTATCATCCTCCATGCCTGCCTGTGCCTATAGGGCGCGATCTTTCGAGTCAAGGAACAACCTTGCTTCTGAAATGGTCAAACCGTGCGGTTCATATCACTTTATTGCGGTTATCGCGCTTTTTCAGTAACAAGAAGTATATGAGTATAGAACCGACAGCAATCATCAATGATATGAACAGGGGTAAAATAAACTCTTTTGACAGCGGATTCATAGCGGCTTTTCCCATGAAAATGACGGGGAGCATACCTGGCGTCAATCCGATAATGGATAAAATCAAGAATTTGCCGTACTGCATGTTCAACGCGCCGAAAAACATGTTGGTTACTTCGGTAGGCGGGCCTGGAAGCAGGCGCATGATAAAACAGGCAAAGTTGCTGTTTTTATCTGCCGCATCCAGTACCCATTTTCCAGCCTTTCTTTTTTTGATTTCGTCCATGACGCGGAATTTCCCCATGTATTTACCCAAATAAAAACTTAAGGTTAAGTCAAGTATCAGTCCTATATAGGTAACCGCAATCGCAGGCCAGACAGGGAGCAGAAAGCCCGCGCCAATGTATAGGACGTAAATCGGAATGATCCATACGACTGTTTTTAGGCAGTAGAGTCCTATTATCACAATAATTACAGTAATCGTGGATCCTGATACAAAATTCCAAATGCCCTCCCAGGAATATCTCCCTCGATATCCAACATAAATGGCAACGTTTAAAGCCAAGATCAAAAGAATCAAGACAATGTTTCGAAGCAGTCGATAGTTTTTCATATTATCATCCATTACTCGCCGAAGCAGTAGTAAGCATGTTTCTTCCAGTACCGTTTGGGTTTGATAATTCAACCAATGCGGCCTATTCTTTTTCTGCGTTTAAAAAGAATCCCGAGAGTATTGGGTCCACAATGACTGGATACCGTGCATCCCGCAGGCGTTTCAATAATTTCATCAAAATGAGCATATCGAAGAATCGTATCTTTTACCCTTTCAATGGTCTGAGCTGAGCACATGGGATGCGTTATAAACACCCTGCTATAATCAATATTTTGTTTGACATACAATCTATCTCTTATGTACTGTTCAAGGCAATGATCAAAGCTCCCCTTGTATTTCTTACCGACAGTCATTTTTCCGTTGGTAACTTCAATGCAAGGCTTTATATTAAGTATTTTTGCGCCAAGCATTTCAAGTCCTGAGCAACGACCTCCCTTGTACAAGTAATCCATACGGTCGATAACAAAACTTGCATCTACTCTAGGGATAAGCTCCGAAAGGCTATGGCAGATATCCTCAACGCTGGCTCCAGCTTTTGCCATGCAGGCGGCTTCATAAACTATATGACCGCTCCCAGAAGAGAGGTTTTGAGAGTCGATCACATATATATTTTTGAAACTATCCGCAGCTAAGGTCGCATTTTGATAACAGGATGAAAAGCTCGAGCCAATGCATATATGAATTACCGCCTCATATTTCGGCGAAAGCCCGTCAAAAAAGCATTCATATTCATATGTATTTACAGCGGCGGTTTTGCAGGTTTTGCCCTCCACCTCCACATACCTAAATATTTCCGCAGGGGTAATGTCCACGCCATCATGAAATTCCTTGTCACCTATAAGCACAAGGAGAGGCATCAGTGTGATATTCAGGTCGCCTAATATTTCAGTAGATAGATCGCACGTACTGTCTGCGGTTATTTTGATCATGTTCTCACCTCATTGTATTATCTTTGATTGTCAGTCCTCGTGGCGTTTGCTTTCAGCTTACTCCAAGAATTTGAAGCACCTGCACAGCTAGAAACAAAACGCAAGCCGCACGGACAACTAGGGACAAGCTTAGTTCTTCTGCCGATGCCGGTTCTTCTTTCATCTGCCGCATAGCCTCGCGTGTGCGTTCAGACAACTCCTGCACTGCTTCCTTGTGGGAAAGCGCACCGTTTGGGTATTGCGGATCGCCTATGGACAGGAGCATCCTCCGTTTCCCTCCTGCCAAACGCCAAAGTCCTCGGGGGTACAGGTAAGTAATCACCATGGGAATCACGGGACATCCGCTGTATACCGCTGTAAAGAAAGCTCCCGTATGAAAATCGCGCAACTCTTCATGATGGCGGATTAGCAACCCTTCCGGATAGTAGTGCACCAAATCTCCCCGGTGAATGCCATGCTTGAGCTGTTTCTGAAACCACACCATTTCCTTCATATCCAAGGGTAGGGGCAACGCGCCGCACAGCTTTATAAGCCAGCCGACAAACGGAAGCTCCAGATTCCGACGCAGGCTGGTAAAATAGATGCGTCGGGGGAAAACCGCCAGCTTGACCATGGTACAATCCATCGGATGTATATGGTTCATGACCGTCACCGCTCCACCCTTGACTTTTTTGAAAGCCTCTTTTCCCCGTACTTTGAGGCCGAAACAAACCGTGTCGATGATGTATAGAAGCAATGCCAGTAAATTTGTGAAAGCTGAAAACAGCGTTTGCTTGATCGGCGTAATTTGTGAGTACGCAACAGAGACCTTCGCCGAGTCGGGATGGGTCATCCGGCGCAACGACGACTCTTCCGGCTTTTTGTAACCATTGGACCAATAGTCTGCAATGACATCCTTATACAGCACCTCCATTTCGGCGGCACAGCGACTGACCCGCATTTGATTCGCCCGCTGCGCATAGAGCCAGCCCGTTTCCTGTCTTTCCTGCGGATGCTCGATCCAGTAATCGATCCTTTCCGCCAGCGACCGCGCATCACCGGCACAAAATAGGCTGTTTGGATGCAATGCAAACAACTTCGTTGCGGAAAGTTCCGAATCGGATATGACCGGCACCAAGCCGCAGGCCATGGCCTCCATGCAGGAGATTCCCTCGATTTCCGCATCGGAAGCATGGATATACAAGTCACAGGCGTTGATCAGCCCGAGCAACTCCTCCTGCGAATAAAATCCAAACAGAGGCGCATTCGGCAGGCCTTTGCCCAGACGTTTATACTTCCTTTCCTTTGGCCCGCGGCCCGCAAAAACAAGTTGGATCCTGTCGGCATACTTACTGCTGCGGACCGCCTTGATGACGATGTCCTGTCTTTTTTCCGCAGATAGGCGGCCTATCACAAGCACGATGAATTTATTCTGAAGAGGTAGAGGACGCGAGACGGCTTGAGGCCTGAATTGTTCGCTTACACCGTTGGATATCACGCGGCACTGCGCATCATATCCGTGGCGGTGCAACTGCCCGGCAATCATTTCACTGGGGCAGTGGATATAGCGGAAACGGCTATAAAAACTGTGGTAGAAATATCGATAGAACGCATCATTGGCTCGTCTACTTTTCCCAAGTCCGAGGCTGTAAGTGATATTTTCGGGCTGTAGATGAAATGACGCCACTGTTGGAATCCGCATCTGCCGCGCAATCTCCTCACCCCTGCGACAGAACTGCGTAGGCAAATAAAAGTGAATGATATCCGCGCTGCTGAAAGCTTGAAAATACGCCTCATCGTTCGGACGCGCAAAACAAAACCCCTGTTTTTCAATCAACGGTTGAAAAATAGGAATCCGCATCTCTGCGACTGAAATCTTATCTTTCTCCACTATGCCACTTGCCAAAACTGTAACGGTATGTCCCCGTATTCGTAGCGCCTCCGCATATCTTTGAGCGGTTGCAGTTGTGCCATTATTTAGTTTATCAAACTGATCTATTACCAGAACGATTTTCATTATTGCAGTGCAACCTTTCAGGTGTTTGTCACAAATTTGCTTATAAATACTTCTCTCCTAGTACAAATTTTTTGAGTTTTTGTAATGCTTCATGATATTTCAAAGACCGCAAATTCGGAAAGGCATGAAAAATCCTCATGTTCTGGATTCGATTTAAGGAGAACAGATTCTTAATTCGCTCGTTATAGAACTCGCTTTCTTCGAAACGGTCTAATATCGCATCTTTTACTTCACCAGCGCGTTTTACGTTTTTACTTAAAAATTCATTAATTGCCACTTGTATATCTTTTAGTCGGCTATTCAGCCGCAGAAGGTGACGTACAGTGGTATATAAATCCCAAAGTATTAAGCTAAATAGAATCCCCGCCAATACAATTTGCAACCATTCGGGAGCTTGCGCAGTCAACACCACAACTTTCGGATGAAAAATCTTAATCAATATAACCGATAGGATACCGAAAACTACCGCCCCTAAAAGGCAAATGCGTCCGTTGAGATTGAAGCGACGATTTGAATAATCCCACCATTTTGCATCAAACAGCTTTTCGAGCAGAACGGCAGTAATGTATTCCACTGCGCAGGTTAAAAACATCCCCGCAAGAAACAAAACAACAACGTTCTCAGTCCTCTGATATAGCAAAAAGATACATGCCAAAGCGCCAAATCCATATACGGGGCAAATGGGGCCTTTGAGAAAGCCGCGGTTTATAAACCTCTTCTGGGTTACGGAGCAGATGGCAGACTCATATACCCACCCCATAAAGCTGTATGCCATAAACCATAAAAACCATTGAAAAACCACTATCATATCCATATCCCTTTTCGAACTTTAATGGACAACCGGGGATACTTGTCCAGTACCTCCGGTTGTCTAGAGAAGGGGATCATTTCGCTACGGAAGCAACCATATTGTTTGCTTCCTCCTGTACGACGGCACACCCCGAACAGGTGGCGCAACCGTGCGTTTCACTCCAAAGGCGGTCTGCGGTCTGCGCCCATTTTTCTGCCGTGGTCACGCATTTTGCACACAGGTTTTCTACATCCTCCGGCTCAGCATAATCCGTTGAAGTCGCACCGGATTTATTAACAATATCTGTCAGCCTGTCAGGGTTGTCAAGCAAGGGGCATGGCCTAAGCATATTTTCATTAAACGGCTGGTTTTTGTGATACTGCATGAACAAGGGAGATTGCAACGCCTCGAGAAGGGTTTTCTCACGGATATTGGAGTCTGAGTAATGGATGAACGCGCACGGTTCAATATCTCCCTTTGCATTGATATGCAAATATCTGCGTCCCCCTGCGATGCAACCACCAGCATACTCGCCGTCATTCCAAAAATCCATGGTAAACAGCGGTTTGGTCTGGCGGAACCCGCGGATCTGGCGATACATAAATTCGCGTTGTTCAGCGGTAGCGAGTAAATCAGTCGGAGAATCCGCGCCAACGGGCATGTATGTGAAAAGCCATGCGAATTTTGCTCCTTGGTCGATTAAAAAGTCGATGAATTCCTCACTACCAATCACTTCGGTGTTATATCGCGTATAGCAAAGAGACGCGCCAAAGATGAGTTTTTTACGCTTGAGAATTTTCATGGCGCGGATGACAGCCTGATATGTACCTTTGCCGCGGCGCGAGTCTGTAGCTTCCTCGAAGCCCTCTATGCTGATGGCAGGTGCGAAGTTCTTGACACGCAGCATCTCGTCGGCAAACGCTTCATCGATCAAGGTGCCGTTGGTGAACGCGCTGAACATACAGTCGCTGTGTTTTTCGCAAAGCCGGATGATATCCTTTTTTCGGACAAGGGGTTCGCCTCCAGAATACAGGTAAAAATATATCCCCATCTTTTTGCCCTGCTCAATGATGCCGTCCAGCTCTTCATAACTCATGGACAACTGTTTTCCATAGTCCGCCGCCCAGCAGCCCGTGCATTTCAGGTTACAGGCGGAGGTGGGATCCATCAAAATGGCCCATGGAATATTGCAATCACACTTTTCCCTGTTAGCCTCCTGCACCGGCCACCCGACAAAGTTTTCGTTCAGTATAAAATTATTGAAAAAAGCCTTTCGTACCCCTGGATCGATATCCGACCACATGCTCATGATCAATTTATACCAATTGTTATCTTTTTCCTCGATGACCTTGCGGACGGCTTTGAGTTGACCTTCCATTGTTTTTTTCCTGTCGAGCCGATCCATCCAATCCATGAGTTTCGGAATATTTTTTTCAGGACTGGAATTCAAGTATGCGTATGCCAATTTCAAACCTGCGGACCCAATCATTGTGTTCATAAAGCCATAACCTCCATTATTTTTTTCTATCATGGAGTTTACCATATGGCTTGCATACAGTAATTAGACAAAAACGGCGTTTGTCAGGTTTTTTGACAAACGCCGTTTTTGTCAATAGAGGGTCTTTTTATTTCGAGGTAAAATATGAAAAAGAATAGACAACACCTAACGAATTCTGAGTAAGGAGTTGAATGGCCGTGGACTTACAGCATCGATTGGTCAGGCACGCCATCAATATTGCTGTCAGCAAAGCGATGGATGATATGAAAAGCGACGCAAAGCGCAGCATTAGGAATTTAATTGACTTGGGTCTGCTTTTTTCAAAAAGTGAAAATCAAAAGCAGTTTTTTGGTATTGCCCAAGAGGTGATCTCCAATCCAAAGAACGCCTATCATTCTTTGACCGCTAGGGTAATCGCTGATGTGAATAACGATACCATCAAAAAAGTCGGATTAAATTTGGGATACAGTTCACTCATTTACGGAGCGAATAAATTGCGGAAACGGCAAGAATTATTCGATGATCTTCTTCCATGGCTTCTGATCTTCGATATCTCCGATTTCAGTGCCGAGTCTTCTAACCAGATGCGCCGTTTCATAGCAGAAGGAAGGGAATTGGGCATTTATAGCTACATCGTGTGCCCACACAAAATAAAAGATATCATCACAATATGTGAGATCGCAAAATGTTTTGACGAGTGCCTGTTTGTACTGGCTGCATCCTCAGAGTTAATCTCAGAGCACTCTGCCGAGGTTATTGGCGATACACACAATATGATGGTTTCTGTAAAGGTGTCTGGTTCAAATTTATACAGCAAAAACAACGAGAAAGCCTTTCTTCTGTTAAAGCAAAACCGCTGTCTTTTCGGTTTCCATACTGGGTACAATGACGCGAATATGGAGCAAGTAACCACATTGGACTATATCCGCACCGCAATTCGTCATGGAAACATATTTGGCATTTACCTCCCTGAAGATGGTGTTTCCGATAGATGCAAGGAAAAAGTGTATCAATTCGCGTGTGATGTGCGGGGAACAAATGGACAACCTCTTATTGCGTTTGAATGGTTGCGTGATATGCGATATATCAGTGAAAAAATCTTAACCGGTGATGGATACCTGAAGGTTAATTTAACTGAAATTGCTTATGACGAATATAAAAAAGCAAAAGATGCACTCACAAATTCACTTCTGGAAACATTGAAAGCGCTGGAGCGTTTACGGCCCTGTACGAGCACCCAACTTTGAAAAGGGAGTTTCGCAAAATGTTGAAAACAAAGGATGTTTTGAAGGATCAGAATACGTGTGGAAAACCCACTGAAAATATTTGGAACATGGCAAATATTCTAACGCTTTTTCGGGTTGCATTAGTCCCTGTATTTGTCATGGTCTATAAGAGCGGATATTACATAGTCGCCCTTGCGGTATTTCTTATAGCCAGCCTGACAGACTGGCTGGATGGACGAATTGCGAGAAAACATAATACGATTACCAAGTTTGGGATAATAATGGACCCTCTTGCAGATAAACTTCTTTGTATATCGGCACTTGCCTGTCTCGCGTCGTCGGGAAATGCAAATTGGCTGCCTGTTACCTTTATTACTATAAAGGAAGTCTTATTAATGATAGGTAGCACCGGGTTAATAAAAAGGGGAGTTGTGCTTCAAAGTCAGATGATTGGCAAGATTGCCCAGTGGCTAATGATTATTGCGATAAGCCTGGGTTTCTTCCATAATTCATTCGAAAATTGGATTATACCTTTGGATGCGATACTGCTCTGGATTGCTGTAATCGTAACGTTGGCTGCGCTAATTTTTTATATTGGCGGTATTGCTAAGATAAAGAAGGACAAAACGATAAAATACCAAGAAACATAACCGCAGAATGTGCTCTACAGATCATAATTTAGGGGGAACATGTTAAAATGAAAAAATTCACTTCAGAATCAGTTGCACAGGGGCATCCGGATAAGATATGCGATCAAATTGCCGACTCAATTTTGGATGCGTTGCTAGCGCAGGATGCTCATGCACGTTGTGCCTGTGAAGTTACCGTACAGCCTGCTGGCGTCCAGATTATGGGCGAAATAACAAGCAAGGTTGTTGTTGATTACAATACAATTGCGCGTTCGTGTATTGAAGACATCGGGTATAATAATACGAAATTTGGCTTTGAT
>Ga0172377_10005416_pt1 | contig 13119 bp, 9 predicted proteins | sample Pumphouse3metaG_FD_119749 | JGI IMG/M metagenome (GOLD analysis project Ga0172377, IMG submission 119749) | Leachate microbial communities from a municipal landfill in Southern Ontario, Canada - Pumphouse #3 metaG | ecosystem: Engineered > Solid waste > Landfill > Unclassified | place: Canada... | reverse complement strand
TTGATAAATGCGAACCAGTCCTTAACAGATTATACAATCAGTAATATTACTATTGAGGGAGGAATCTGGAACGGAAACGGCTTTGACAATCAGGGCAAAGAAAGACAAATACATGATAATCCCGAAGAAAAATTCCGGGGATGGAACTCTGCGTTTCAGTTTTTCGGGGTAGAGAATCTGAAAATAACGGATGCCATTATTTACAAACCCAGGACATTTGCATTGCATGCAGGGAATGTAAAAAATGTTTTTATTCAGAATGTAAAAATTGATGTAGGTAAAGAGGCTCCAATTAATTGTGATGGTCTGCATTTCGACGGGCCGTCAGAAAATGTTACAATCAGAGACTGTGACATATATGCTAAAGATGATCATATTGCCTTCAATTCACCTGAGGAGCCGGGAGGAAAGATTTCGAACATAACAATAGACAATATCAGGCTGGAAGGCGGATTATTCGGAATTCGTTTATACTCCCGGAAATATTTAATTGACAATATAATGATCAGCAATATTCACGGGAAGACACAGGAATACTGGCTGGTTGCAGACACTTATTATCAGGGATATCCGAATGCTAAAGGAAATTTCGGAACGGTTTTTATTGAAAACATTAATGTAGAATCGGTTGAAGCGCATCCAATGCATCATACATGTGCAAACATACATGCAGATGCGGAATGCTTTATATTCAGAAATATCAGCCGTAACAACTATCAGGAAAACGACTATTCTTCTGTCCTTGTCAGCGGTAATCATATAGTCAAAAAACTGGTAATAGATGGCTACAATTATTCTGAGGATCCATTACAAAAACCCGCAGCAATCAATCACGTTGAAATCAGAGGGGCAAAGGTAAATTATCTTTCATTGAACAATTGTACTGTTACCAGAGTTTTTCCGGCGAACGATTCTCCTCTGCTTTGTGTAAAAGAAGGAGGAAATGTTGATGTTCTTCAAATGAATAACATTTATTGCAAAGGTGTCAATAATATAGTAAACGCAGAGGGAAATATAGGACATATTTCGGCTTCTAATATTATTCATACAGAAGGAGCAGAAGGTCAGGGAACTTTCAGAGCAGGAAAAGGGATAACCATACCTGAAGTTATTTTGACCAATTATACAGGTAAAAAACCAATCAGCGGGGAAGGGAGTTTTATAAAAACACGTGGTGAAGGTTTTTCAGAATGTGAACTGGTTAATGAAACAAAAAGTACTGTTACTAAGCATAAAACAGTTTTAATATTAGGGAACAGTCTTGTACGCCATGGACAGGCACCTCAAATTGGCTGGTACGGCGACTGGGGTATGGCAGCTTCTGTAAAGGACAGTGATTTCGTTCATCTTCTTATCCGTGATATTCATAAGGTTGATCCGTCAGTGATAATCAAATATAAAGCTATTTCTGATTTTGAAAGGGATTTCGATGCCTATCCCCTGTCTAACCTTGATTCCTTAAAAAATCCGGACATGTTAATCATGAGAATTTCAGAAAATATCAGTGACGAGAAAGCAGCGAAGGATAATTTTATAAAATATTATGATAAACTTTTTAAATATCTTGCTCCTGAAAAAAAGTCGGTAAAGATTGTTGTTGACGGATTTTGGAAGAAAAAAAATGTTAACAGTATGATGGAAAAATATGCTTCCAAAAAAAATTATTCCTTCGTCTCAATTACTGATCTTTCTGATGATCCAACAAATACAGCAATTGGCAAATTTAAACATACAGGAGTTGCAGCCCATCCTTCAGACAAGGGGATGCGTATGATTGAACAAAGGATATGGAGCTCAATAAAGGGTTATTTCGAAAAATAATTCTACTTTAGGATTAAGGGACTGATCTATAGCTAGATGTTAGCTAAACCTTTCATGGTTTATTATATATGTTTCCATTGCAATGACTGACCTATTGCGATGTGTCAGCTATAATTTTTTTGTGTTTAACATATCTTGTTATCAACATCAAAATTCTCAGAATTAAATCAGATGTCTCAATGTAGAAATAAGTAATTATAAAAATCAATGGGAAAAAATTTAATTTTTAGTTCCTTTTTAGGGCTTAAACTAAGTATTTTATTGTTGTTTGTAGTGCTAACAAGTATATGTTCTGAGATGGCAGGAGCCCGGATGACAGTAAAAGCAAAAGTTGAAAAGGATAGCCTGTATTTAAAATTTCTTAATCCTCCAAATAGTGCAAAACCACGTGTCTGGTGGCACTGGATGAATGGAGATATCACCATAGATGGCATCAAAAAAGATTTGCAGTGGATGCACCGTTCAGGTATTGGCGGTTTTCAGAATTTTAATGTTACAATAGATTGTCCTCCGGTTGTAGATAAGCGGTTACCCTATATGTCACCGGAATGGAAGGATGCTTTTAAATATGCAACAAGACTTGCTGATTCGTTACATCTGGAGATGGGTATTGCTGCTTCACCGGGATGGAGTGAAAGCGGCGGTCCCTGGGTGAAAGCTAAAGACGGGATGAAAAAATACGTGTGGAGCGAAACATCTGTAACAGGAGATCATGTCTTTAATGGACTGCTTCCCCAGCCTCCGGCAACAGTGGGTCCGTTTCAGAATGCAAAGAAAAAAAACTGGCCGATATGCTGGGAGAAACCGCTGAAAGTGCCCGAATATTACAGGGATGTCGCAGTTATTGCCTTTAAGTTAGCGGATAAAGATATACCAATGAAAGATGCCCGTCCTGAAGTTACTTCCAGCGGAGGACATATTACCCTTGAAAGTTTGACAGATGGGGATATATCTGCTGTACATGCACAAAAACTTCCTCATTTTTCATATAATTATCTACAAAAAAGCTGGATTCAATTTGATTTTAAAAAGCCGGTAGAGATAAAAGCTATAACAATAGCGAGTGACGGGGGCGAACGTATTTTAGCATCAGGTGATGACGGAAGTAATTTCAGGGAAATATTGTCAATACCCGAAAGACATCTTCCCCAGCAAACGATAGATATTCAGCCCGCTACAGCAAGATATTTCAGGGTTATGTTTGTGAATCCGAAAGGAAATAATGTTGCAGAAATTGTATTGCATAACGTAAGCCGTGTTAACAACTTTGAAAATAAAGCGGCATTCGGGCATGTTTCATTAAAAAATGAAATAACCACTCCTGCAGAAGATGCAATCAACATATCTGATGTCATCAATCTTACAGATAAAATGAAAGCAGACGGCAGTCTGGAATGGAACGTCCCGGCAGGAAACTGGAAGATTGTCCGGTTCGGCTATTCTTTACTGGGCAATACTAATATCCCGGCACCATTTGAAGCATTGGGACTGGAAGTTGACAAACTGGATTCTGCGGCAGTGAAAAGATATTTTACAGATTATCTTGAAAAAATTAAAGATGCCACGGGAGGACTGATGGGAGACAAAGGCGGATTACGGTATATGGTGAATGACAGCTGGGAAGCCGGTTCACAAAACTGGACAGGGAATATGATGGAAGAGTTTCAGAAACGGTGCGGATACAGTATGGTATCGTGGATGCCTGTGCTGGCAGGATATGTTGTAAAAAGTGCACAAGCCAGTGATAATTTTTTATGGGATTTTAGGAAAGTACTAAGTGAAATGGTGGCGGAATATCACTATGATCAGCTGACGGATATTTTAAAAAAATATGGCATGAAACGGTACACTGAATCCCATGAGTGTATGCGGGCACTTATTGCTGACGGTATGGACATAAAACGATATGCCGCCGTTCCGATGTCTGCCATGTGGGCAATCCATGAGTATAACAATACAAGTTTTAATAATTGTAAGGCCGACATTCGTGAATCAGCTTCCGTGGCGCATATATACGGACAGAACCTGGTAGCTGCCGAATCTCTTTCAACATATGGAGGAAACGGCAGTGCATTCTCATATTGTCCCGAAGATTTAAAACCAATAGCAGATCTTGAGCTGGCCAACGGGCTAAACCGTTTTATTATTCATACATCAGCACATCAGCCCCTGGATGAAAAGATACCGGGTACCGGACTACAGCTGTACGGTCAATGGTTCACCAGGCACGAAACCTGGGCAGAGCAGTCATTACCATGGACAACTTATCTGGCCCGAAGCAGCTATTTGTTACAACAGGGAAATTTTGTTGCTGATGTGGTATACTATTACGGAGAGGATAATAACATAACTTCACTATTCGGGGAAAAGCTGCCTGATATCCCGGAAGGGTATAATTACGATTTTATTAATTCCGATGCGTTAATTCGTTTATTATCTGTAAAGGATGGCAAACTTGTAACCCCCGGTGGAATGAGTTATCAGTTGCTCGCATTAGACAGCAATGCGGTAAAAATGTCGTTACCCGTATTACGGAAAATAGAAAAACTGGTAAAGGAGGGGGCGACGGTCTGCGGAATTGAACCTCAGTGTACCCCAAGTCTTTCTGATGATCCGGAAGAGTTTGATAAAATTGTAAAGGAGATATGGCATTCAGAAAATCCGCGAGTGTTTACAGGGAAAACAATCAGTGAAGCTCTGAAAAAAATAAATATCATTCCTGATTTTATTTATACAAAACCGTCCGTCGACACAAAATTATTATATGTCCATCGAAAATTAACGGACCGCGACATATACTGGGTGAATAACCGTGTTGGACGGACTCAGAATGTAGAAATAAGTTTCCGGATTAACGGCAAAGTTCCGAAGATATGGCATCCGGAGACGAAAACAGCAGAGCCGGTGTCTTACAGGATCGCAGATGATATTACAAAGGTTAAACTGCACCTGCAACCGGAGGATGCCCTGTTTGTGGTTTTTAAAGATAAAGCGTTGAAACAGGCTTTTACGTTGCCGGAAATTGTGGAGGAAAAGATTGCAAAAATAGATGGGCAATGGGATGTTTCTTTCCAGGAGAACAGGGGGGCTCCTGCATCTGTGAGGATGGATACATTAAAATCGTGGACAGAAAATGAAAATGAAGGAATAAAATATTTTTCCGGAACAGCCACTTATACAAAGAGGATAAATGCTGACAGAAGCTGGTTTAAAAAAGGCTCGCGGTTATGGATAGATCTGGGAGAAGTAAAGAACATAGCAGAAGTGAAAGTGAATGGGAAATCACAGGGAATTGCATGGAAAAAACCGTTTCGCGTTGAGATGACTAAAAGCCTTCGGCCGGGTGAAAACACGATTGAAGTGAAAATTACCAATTTGTGGGTAAACCGCATAATTGGGGATGAGCAACCCGGAGTGAAAAAAAAGATTACCTATACAACGATAAATTTTTATATGGCAAACTCCCCACTGCTAATTTCGGGATTACTCGGACCGGTCGAAATTATAAGGGAAAACTAATTATTAAAACAACAGTTCATGCAATATTTCTGAACTTTACCGATAACTGAAATAAAAAAACTAATTTAAATCAAAAATGTACTATTATGAAAAATCTATTTTTTTTATTGTTTGTATTAACATCTTATATATCAGTTGCACAAAAGCCCGGTGCCAGACAACAGGAAAGATCAGATGTTCTATTGTCTGAAAATTCTAAAAAAATAAGTGATAAAAAACAATCATATGACATAGCTGCCTACGTGTGGCCTTCTTATCATCCTGATGACAGGGCAAAAATCTTTTGGCCGGAGGGTATAGGAGAGTGGCAAACCGTTAAGAACAATAAGATAAAAACTGATAGTCAGGAACAACCCCGATATCCGGTCTGGGGCTACATTAATGAAGCAGATCCGTATGTTGCTGAGATGGAAATTAATGCGGCTGCTGACCACGGTGTCAACGTTTTTATTTTTGACTGGTACTGGTTCGACGAAATGCCTTTTTTAGAAGGGCAATTAAATGACGGTTATCTTAAAGCCAGTAATAATAATCGCGTGAAATTTTATCTTATGTGGGCAAATCACAATGTAAATATGACCTGGGACAAACGGAATGCAGGGAAGCCCAACGACGCCCTTATATGGAAAGGAGCTGTGGACAGGGATGAGTTTGAAACAATTTGTCACAGGATTATTAAAAAGTACTTTTCTCAACCTACCTATTATAAGATTGACGGAAAGCCATGTTTTATGATTTATGATATTGATAATTTAGTCTGTGGATTAGGAGGAGTTGCAAAAACAAAAGAAGCACTGGAATGGTTCCGTAAAGAAACCAAAAGGGCTGGATTTAAAGGACTCGATATTCAGATAACTTTACGTGGAAAGAGCTATAACGTAACGGGAATTGCAGGTGATAACGTAGGAACACAAACGGAGGTTATTAAACAATTAGGCTTTAATGGACTGACGCATTACCAGTATTGCCATTTTGCCAATATTGACAGGGATTACCTTGAAATTATAAAGGATGTAAAAAAAGAAGTTGATGCATTGGATATAGAATATAAGATTCCTTATTATCCTCATGTATCAGTAGGATGGGATAATAATCCGCGATTTGAAATGTTCAGACCTGGAATAGTAAAAAATAATACACCTGAGAATTTTAAAAAAGCTTTAATCATGGCTAAAAATTATATAGATGAACATCCTGGTCAAGCCCCTTTAATTACTATAAACAGTTGGAATGAATGGACAGAATCGAGTTATCTTATGCCCGATACTAAATATGGCTATGGTTATCTGGATGCAATAAAAGATGTGTTTGTGAAATAGGTGTAATAAATTCAGATAGCGAGTCCACTCCGAAAATACGCAATTCTCTAGGAATTGAAAAAATTGGGTTATCGGAGTGGATTTAATATTTAAAAAGATGAAGTGTATAAAAATTTTAATTCTTCTGAATATAGTTTTTATCATTACCCTTAGTGGGCAGACGAAAATTCAAACTGGAAATTTGTTGTCAGATAATGATTTGACATATCTGAAAAAATTAACAAAAGATGTTTTGGAAAGTTCAAGGATATATTCGGGGCAAAAAGTTATCGATGAATTTGGAAGTAATAATACAGGTGGTGTTTTAATAAAACCGGGAGGAAGAAAATGTTACCCTGCATTTTGGATTAGAGATTACGCCATGTCGTTAGAAGCTGGGTTTGTTATGCCATTGCAAAAGTTGATGATAAACAGGCCGTGAAACTGGCAGGCGAGTATGTTAAAGATTTAAGAATGAATGATTATAGAAAAGGTGAAGAATTTGGTGCTCCATTTGAATATTTTCAACCGTCCGGAAAAAGTCCAAACACGGTTTATCTTACCACGGTGACTTGTCCATATGCTGTATTTAAATCCATGAAGGAGTAAAGTTCAGAAGGTGAAGCATAAATGCCAATATAAACTCTGCAAAAGCGAAATAATGTTTAAGCTACCATTTTCGGACAAAGAAGTCAAGGTCGGCATTGCCTGCTATGGTTTTTTTAAATTTGGAGATTGCTTTGAATTTCAAAATCATCCAAATGTTGAGGTAGTTGCTGTATCAGATATTGATGTTGCCATATGTAATGAATTAGCAAAAGGTTGTAAATGCAAAAAGAAATATCCTTCTTGCGAAGAAATGTTTAAAGATAAAAGAATTGAGGCTGTTTTTATAGGATAAGGAGCCAATAGTCAATATTGTGTATCTAATACCGATTGTAATATGATATACATTTTTGCTCTCCTTTCTGAACGAAATGTACCGACACCCTTTGCTTCACTTTTATTTTGCGAATATCTCACTTTGAACCGTTATTATAAGAGGGAACATTCTAATAAAACATAAAGTTAAACATATGGTGCTTGTATTTTATGATTTTTTTCTAAAGCGTTCGAAGTTTGGTATGTCTTCGGGAAGCAGTTGCCGGATAACCCGTGTTATCAACAAAAAGAAGGATAAAAAGATATTTTGAAATTTTTAACTCTACGAGAATTGTGTAAATGAATAAAAATCGTATTTTTCAATCCGATTTCGTGAAATCAGGTTAATGTAAAAAATGAAAACGCATATTTCGGTTATTTTTTTATTTTCGAAAAGATTCCGATTTTCGTTGTTTTATATAAAGCAGTGAGATAATTTTCCTTTTTCTTTAATATAAAATTTAAAACTTATACAGACAACTATATATATTTTAATCAATGAGCGACAAGATTAAAAAAATTAATATAAAAGAACTTTTCATGGAAAAGAATCCCCGCTTTGCCAAAATAATACCGGGATTTGTTTATCGCTTTATTAGCAAAATTCTGCACCTGAAAGAAATCAACGAAATAATTGAAAAATACGGACAATTGAGAGGCATGGAATTTATTGAAAACGTTATTGATTATTTTAACGTTTCGCAAAAAACCATCGGCCTGGAAAATATTCCCAAAGAAGGCCGGTTTATTTTTGCATCCAACCATCCAATCGGTGGATTCGATGCTCTGCTCCTGATGGAAAACGTCTACAAAAAAAAGGGAGACTTACGCTTCCTGGTTAATGATGTTCTAATGAAAATACCACAGTTAAAAGACCTCTTCCTGCCCATTAACAAATATGGAAAAAACAGCAAAAAAGACGTTCAGCTTTTGGAAAAGCAATATCAATCAGATTTACAGATTCTTATATTCCCGTCAGGTCTGGCTTCCAGAAAAATTAAAGGGGAAATAATGGATACTCCATGGAGACCACATTTTATTAAGAAAGCCATTCAGTATCAAAGAGATATAATCCCAGTACATATAAGCGGAAGGAACAGTAATTTTTTCTATTCGCTGGCCCATCTGAGAATTTTTTTTCATCTTAAAACTAATATAGAATCTTTTCTGCTTCCCAATGAATCTTTCAGACAAAGGAACAAAGAGATTATCCTTTCTTTCGGCAAACCTATACCATACACAACTTTTACAAAAGGAAAATCTCTGAGAAAATGGACAAAAAAAGTAAAGGAAATTTCCTATAATCTTCCTCTATCATAAAAAAAGGGTGAATAAACAGAATAAAAAAAGATGAATTATTTTACGGATAATTTTTATAGCTTTGTCTCTTAAAATATCAATCTGACAAAAAGATGAAAAAGATAGGTGATCCAATTTCTAAGGAAGTTATTATGGCGGAGTTAACTCCTGATAAATTACTTAGGAAAACTAATAAAGGTAATAATGAGATTTATATTATAACTCATCACGATTCCCCCAATACAATGAGAGAAATAGGACGTCTCCGCGAAATTACTTTCCGTGATGCAGGTGGCGGCACAGGTAAGGATTATGACATTGATCATTATGACACAAGTGAGAATTGTTACAAGCAACTTATAGTCTGGAATCCTGATGCAGAAGAAATATTAGGCGGCTATCGTTATATTTTATGTACGAATCTGCCTGAAGATGAAAACGGAGATCTTCCTCTTGCTACCGCCAGATTATTTGATTTTTCAGATAAATTCAAGAAGGACTATCTTGCTTATTCAATTGAACTGGGAAGATCTTTTGTTATTCCTCAGTATCAGTCGAGCAAAGCAGGATTTAAAGCGTTATTTGCTTTGGATAATTTATGGGACGGATTAGGTGCTCTTACGGTGGTTCATCCTGGAATTAAATATTTTTTTGGGAAAATTACTATGTATACCAGTTTCAACATAGAGGCACGAAATTTAATTCTTTATTTTTTCAAAAAATATTTCAGCGACAAGGATAATCTTGTAATCCCCAAGACTCCGCTAAATATGAATTTTGATGAAACTTTCATGAAAAATATTTTTTGTGGAAAAACATATAAGGAAGATTATCGCATTCTTACAAAAAATGTTAGAAAACACGAAGAGAATATCCCTCCTTTGGTTAATGCATACATGAATTTAAGTCCTTCTATGAAGACTTTCGGTACGGTAATTAATAATTTCTTTGGAGCAGTGGAAGAAACCGGAATTATTGTGACAATAAAGGATATTTATGATGCCAAGAAGGGAAGGCATATAGAAACATACTTAAAGAATAAAATATTCTCCTCAAAGGGCATTTAATGATAAAATAGATTTTTTATCTTTTTGCCGCAAATTATATAGGAAACAGATAGTTAACCTTCTCTGTATAAAAAACAGGGAAGTGTAATTGTCTTTTTTTATTTTAGGAAATTTCCCGGATTATTCAATTTAACAGAAAATATTTTCATGGTATAAATATAAAATTTTAGATATATGATTACTGTTATTATTTGTTTTATTGCTCTGTTTTTAGGATATACCTTTTACTCCCGATTTGTGGAGCGATATGCCGACATGGATCCCAATCAAAAAACTCCAGCCTATACAATGGAAGACGGAGTGGATTATTTACCTATGCCCTGGTGGAAAGTTTTTCTTATACAATTTTTGAATATCGCAGGTCTGGGTCCTATTTTCGGAGCAATTGCCGGTGCTATGTGGGGCCCTGTTGCCTATTTATGGATTGTACTGGGCGCAATATTTGCAGGCGGGGTTCATGATTATTTTTCCGGAATGCTTTCTATTCATCATAAAGGATTAAGTATTACAGAAATAATGGGTATTTATCTTGGCACCGGGGCGAAAAATATTATGCGGGTTTTCGCCATTTTTTTCATGGTCATGGTAGGTGCGGTTTTCGTTACCGGTCCTGCTCAGATTTTAAGTAATATGACGGATGGATTCGGAGGTTCAATGTTCTGGCTCTGGGTAGTTTTTATATATTATATTCTTGCCACAATGCTACCTATTGACAAGATCATCGGGAAAATTTATCCTTTTTTTGGATTTGCTTTATTTTTTATGGCTGTAGCTCTTATAACTGCTCTTTTCTATCAGGGATACCATATTCCTGAATTAACATTTGATTCCTTTAAAAACTATCATGTAAACGCAGGGAACTTTCCTACTTTTCCAATGCTTTGTATCACCATAGCATGTGGCGCTGTTTCCGGATTTCATTGTACTCAGTCACCTCTTATGGCACGTTGTGTTACAAATGAGAAATATGCACGCCGTGTTTTCTATGGTTCAATGATTACAGAATCTGTTGTAGCTGTTATCTGGGCATCTATAAGTATGAGCGTTTTTGGCGGGGTAAAGGAACTTAATGATGTAATGACTGCAAATCACGGTAATGCTGCAGTTATTGTAAACACCATCTCTCATACTCTTCTGGGAAAGTTCGGCGCAGTTCTGGCTCTTTTGGGAGTAGTTGCCGCACCTATAACTTCAGGTGATACAGCCTTTAGAAGTGCGAGATTAATAGCCGCCGATTTCCTGCATTTTAGTCAGAAAAAAGTACAACACAGACTGCTTATAAGTCTTCCTTTATTCGCTCTAGGTTTTTTGCTGACTCAGATAGATTTCAGCATTATATGGCGTTACTTTTCATGGGCAAATCAGTCACTGGCTACCGTTTTCCTTTGGACTATTACCGTTTACCTGTTATGGAAACATAAACCGGTATTAATATCTCTTATTCCGGCCCTATTTATGACTGATGTAATAACTACATATATTTTGCTGGCACCCGAAGGTCTTTCTCTTAACCATACTCTTTCTTACATTTTAGGCCTTGCCGTAACACTTGCCATTGGAATCTGGTTTTTTGTTTATTCAAAAGCATATAAGAAAAAAAAGTAAAAATCGTTTTTTACTTTTCGGGTAAAAATTAGTACCTTACCTATGCCTTGAGATAATACTTTTATAAAATATAGCACAGGTAAAATAAATATGATGAGCAACACATCGCTGTCCCTTTCGGAGCTGAATAATAGTATAGGAGATGCATTGAATGCTTCGTTCCCATCTCCTGTATGGATAAAGGCAGAGATTAGCGAAATCACCATCAACCGTTCGGGACATTGTTATCTGGGTCTGGTGGAGATGGACGAAAATAAAAAGAGAGTCCTGGCAAGTGCAAGAGGTACCATATGGGCAAATACTTTTAGAATGCTAAAACCTTATTTTGAGAAAACTACGGGCCAGTCTCTTTCTCAGGGTCTTACTATTCTTTTTTCAGCGTCAGTAAATTTTCATCCTGTTTACGGCCTAAGTCTTAATATCAGGGATATTGACCCCAGCTATACTCTGGGAGATATGGCCGTTAAAAGACAAAAAATTCTTCTGCGGTTAAAAAAAGACGGTGTCCTTGAAATGAATAAAGAGCTGGAGCTTCCTTTGGTAATGCAAAAAATTGCCGTTATTTCTTCGCCAACAGCTGCAGGACTTCAGGATTTCATAAAACAACTTGAAAACAATACTTCAAATATTCATTTTTATACAAAGCTGTTTCCTGCTCTTATGCAGGGAAATCAGACTTCCCCTTCTATAATAAATGCCTTAAATCATATTTTCAGGTATGAAGATTTTTTTGACGTAGTAGTTATCATACGCGGAGGCGGTGCACAGTTAGATCTTACCAGTTTCGATGATTACGAACTTGCCTCAAATGTAGCACAGTTCCCTGTTCCTGTTATTACAGGCATAGGTCACGACAAAGATAACACGGTAATTGATCTGATTGCCAACACACAGCTAAAAACGCCTACTGCCGTCGCCGAATTTCTGATAAGCCGTGCAGTATCCCTCGATTTGTATTTATCGGAAGCACAATCCCGATTTTGTGAAATTTCAAAAGGTTTTATTGACAGAGAACATCAGCGTTTAACTGATATGGTTCGTCGTATTAAGGAAGATTTCCTTTTGAAACAAAATAAAGAGGAACACCGGTTTAATATTAATATACTAAAACTTAAAAATTCGGTTTCCAACTTTCTTGATCATCAGCTTAATAAATTTCAGGAGGATCAGAATCGATTAAATTTATACGGAGTAAAAAAATTAAAAGAACGTATTTTACTGCTAAAAAATATTGAGAATAAAATAAAACCGGCTATTAGTTATGGTTTTAAAAAAGAAAGAAATCGTCATCTGCAGTATATTGGAAAATTAAAAGAGAATTTACCGGGTATGCTGAAATCAGAAAAAAACAGATTAAATTTTTATTTACAGAAAAATGAATTAATTGATCCTGTTAATATTCTAAAGAAAGGCTATTGTATTAATTATAAGGACGGGGAAATTGTAAAATCTATAAAACACCTTAAGAAAGGAGACTCTGTCATGACCAGATTTTTTGACGGTGAGGTTTCCGGAAAAATTATAAATATAAAGAGTTATGAAAAACGAGAAAATGACATATAAGGAAGCTGTATCAGAGATCGACGAGA
>Ga0172377_10005413_pt1 | contig 13122 bp, 8 predicted proteins | sample Pumphouse3metaG_FD_119749 | JGI IMG/M metagenome (GOLD analysis project Ga0172377, IMG submission 119749) | Leachate microbial communities from a municipal landfill in Southern Ontario, Canada - Pumphouse #3 metaG | ecosystem: Engineered > Solid waste > Landfill > Unclassified | place: Canada... | reverse complement strand
TTGAATTGTTGAAGCGCATAAGCCTTGAATATATTCAGCCCCCTTAGGGGTTTCACAGAAATAGACAGTGGAATTTCTCTCAAAAGCCACAACCCTGGCAGGGTTGAACAGAAAATAATATGCCTAAACATGATGGAGAAATAGATTATTTAGGGCAAAACCCAGTAGAGACAAGACACCCTGTCCGCCGACCGGTGCACCGAAGCTCCGAATTGTCGGAGGCGAAGGTATAAGCTCTCAGAGCCAAGGCTGAAAACCTCTGTAACACTGGATATCTTATTGATTTCTAAGAATTACTTGATATATAAAAGAGAACTCCCCCTCGTTACGTAAAGGTAAATATTCCACTTTTAATATTAAGTTAAAAATTTTAAAAAATCCGAAAAGGCTTATATTAGAGAGACCCTGTTTGCCCCAGCAAAGCTTTTGAGGGAACTAAATTTACCGATATTCATCGGTACAGGCAGGATGATGAAATTGGTCTATAAAAACAATGCATAAAAACTTACACATACTAATCTTAAGCTTATTACTCATATTGATCCCTCTAGAGCTTAGCGCCCAAATCCAACGCAATTTTGTGCTGGAACAGCGTATGTTGGGGCAAAAATATAATTGGAATAAGAGCTACCTAAGAAATGTGGGTGATCTGTTAACTGAAGACGAATTAGCTGACAGCAATAATTTTTTAAAATTAGGTTTCCAGGGCGATATATTTGTTCAGAATGCTTCAATTGATTATCCCTGGAATTACAATGATAAAGTAAATTATTCCATTGTGCCTGTCATTTATGGTCGTGGAACACCCAATTTAACATTCTATATCTCTGCCATGGCTCAAAACGCAAAGACCGGTATTGTTGACAGCAGGAAAAAGTATTTAGGAGAAAGTCAAATAGGTCATTGGGGAGATTTTGAAATTTCTAAGATTCAATATGAAACAGAGCATTTTTATGTCAAATTTGGTCGTGATTATTTTATGCCAGGCATGTATTTCTATGAAAGCATGCTGTTTTCTCGATATCAATATCCCTATGATCAATTACATATGGCATATCGAAATAAACTATTGGAGGTCTCATCATATTATTTAAGATTAAATGATATGTGGGACAATGGAGCTAGATATCAACGGCATTTAAATGGTCATCGAGTATCGTTTAATCTTTTTGATAATGGCTATATCGCTTTGAATGAGATAATGCTATATACCGGTGAACAGCGACCAATTAACCCTGCTTTATTTAATCCATTTCTTATCTATTATGTTTACCAAAGAAATGAGAATATTGAATCAACTAATTCACTATTATCTTTGGACTTCTTTTATACTTACCAAAAACTCTTCATTCATGGTGAATTTATTCTGGATGATATTATGACTGAAAAGCATTCTTATTCTGATCTGGAACCGACAAAATATGGTTTAAATCTAACATTCGGTGTTAAGGATATCTTGCCTGGATTTCATTGGAATATTAATCATACAAGAATAGCAAATCGTGTCTATAGTACACTTAATCCTAGAATAAATGTTGAACGATTCATTCATGAGAATTTGCCAATTGGAAATTATCTGGGCAGTAATTTTTACGAGTGGAAAAGCAGTTTGACCTATATCTCAGCAAAATATCAAGGTGAATTGCAATTTATTTACAGAGTTAGTGGTGATGATGTGATGTACAGTCCTTATAATACGGATCATTTTCAAGGACATGCATCATCAGATCCTCTTGAACCCGGTACTGTTTGGGATGAAGCATTTCCCTATGTTTCCGGTGGGGGAGATCCAAATGTATTTTGGGGATTTAAGATGGATCATTACTACCAGATCTTTGATTATTTTGGCTTAAATATTAAGGCGAGCTATTGGATGAAAAAAGGAATATTGATAAGTAAATTTAATATCTCCGGTGGAGTTTATCTTAATTTTTGACAGAAGATAAGAAAGAAGATAAGAAGTTTAGTCAATGGAAGAAGAAGTTAAGAAGATCAGAGGATAAGAACATTAGTCAAAGGTTCGAATAAAACTAAGCTTCTTAACATCTTAACATCTTAACTTCTCAACCTCTTAATTTCTCAGCATCATGGCTTTCAAAAAAAACCATAAGGAAACTAGAGCATATGGCAACAAACAAGAATACTCAATGGTCTATTAATCCGGCAGGTGAGAAATTTCCTCTACCGGGTGAAAAAGATTACGCAACTGAATTTAATCGAATAAAAGAACTGGCAGACGCCGCGCGGGAGAAAGGGCAGGAAGTGGTCGTGGTCATGGGTGCGGGTTTTGTAGGAGCTGTTATGGCTGCTGTCGTTGCCCATACTCAAGATAAAGACGGGAAGTTCTCAAAATTTGTTATGGTTTGCCAACGTCCCAGCACACGCAGCTACTGGAAAATTCCTATGTTAAACCGTGGAGTATCGCCGGTAAAATCCGAAGATCCTGAAGTGGACGTGCTTATTGATCAATGTGTCAATCGAGAAAAAACGCTCATTGCCACCTTTGACAGCGATTGTTTAAAACTGGCTGATTGCGTGGTGGTGGATGTGCAATGTGATTTTGTGAAGCAGGATCTCGGAAATATGGTTACCGGAAGCACAGACATGGCTGCACTTGAAACCACCATCGATACAATCGCCCAAAAGATAGAACCGCATTGTCTGACACTGATAGAAACGACTGTGGCTCCAGGTACAACAGAATTTGTCGCTTGGCCCATTATGAAAAAAGCCTTTGTTGCTCGAGGTATTCATTCAGAGCCCTTACTAGCGCACAGCTTTGAACGTGTTATGCCCGGTAAGGAATATGTTAGCAGTATCCGTGATTTTTGGAGGGTTTGCTCGGGTTGTAACAAAGAAGCGCGATCACGGGTTGAGACATTTCTTCATGAGGTTCTCAATACGAAAGAATATCCTCTCACCGTAATGGATCGCCCTATTGAATCTGAAACTACGAAGATCATTGAAAATTCCTACAGAGCCACTATTTTGGCTTTTTTGCATGAATGGAGCGTCTTTGCTGAGCGCAACGGAGTTGATCTCATTAAAGTGGTTAATGCTATTAAAATGCGTCCAACGCATAGTAATATGATTTTTCCGGGGCCGGGCATTGGCGGGTATTGTTTGCCAAAAGATGGAGGTCTGGGTTATTGGGCCTATCGTCATATTTTGGGATTTGATGATGGCGATGAGCTGTTTCAAATTACACCTAAAGCCATTGATATAAACGATACACGGGCGCTTCATGCAGCAGAGTTGGTAGGCGATGCCCTGAGAAACATGGATTGTTCGATTTCCGGCGCTAATATATTGCTGTGTGGCGCCAGCTATCGCCAGGACGTAGGTGATACTCGTTACAGCGGATCCGAGATGATGATACGAAAGCTCAGCGAGATGGACATTAATGTGCGCGTGCACGATCCCTATGTGGAGCATTGGCACGAATTTATTTCACAAGATAGTTACCCCGCACCAGGCCAGTCTCAGGCGCGTTTCTTTAGCAATCAAGAAGTCCTAAAAGAGTTGCGGGTGGAAAAGGACTTTCCTGCCATATTGACCGGGGCAGATGCGCTAATCTTGGCTGTTCCTCATAAAGAATACCTGGATCTTGACCCGGTCAAGGTCGTGAAATGGGCTGGAAAACCTCTCGCTATTGTTGATTGCTTTGGAATTCTAAGTGATGATACCATTCGTAAGTACTTCAGCTTAGGCTGTGAAGTAAAAGCTTTAGGTCGCGGTCATGTCCAGCGTTTGAAAGAAGAAGCTTTAAATAGAAGTTAAGAAATTTTCCAAACTAGGTATGAAAGTTTGTGGTAAGAAGTTGGTTGAAAGGTTCTAGGTATAGGGTTTGAAGGTAGGTTTTGGGTGAGAAGGCAATCGCCAGGTTTTAGGTAAGAAGAGAAGAAGTCGATAAATTAGTATATTTTCGTCATCCTGAAAAATTACGAAGTAATTTGTTCAGCCCGCAGGGTCGCGAAGCGAGATCTGGTGAAGAGTTTAACAAAAGAGTTGATAGTTGATGATCGAGAATATATGAAGCTTTTCAAGCTAGGTCGCCAGGTTTTGGGTAAGAAGCCTGCTCTATATAGCTCTGTAGGAGCGAAGTAGAGGTAAGAAGGTAAGAAGGTCATCGGGAAATTTAGGTTATAAAGTATCGAAGTAGAATTAGCATAAAATAAAGAGATAACAATAAGAGGCATAAGCAGAATAAAATAGCAATCAATTGAAAAAGGCGAGGGACGAAAATGGGACGTTTTCAAGATCTTGAAGTTTGGTGTTTAGCTAAAGATTTAGCAAAATTAGTTTATAAAGTATCTACTCCAGAGAAGTTTCAAAATGACTTTGGACTAATGGATCAGTTTAGAAGGGCATGTATAAGTATATCAAGCAATATAGCGGAAGGTGAAGAAGCCGGGACTCTAAAATCCGGTCTTAATTATTTAAAGATTGCTAAAGCTTCAAATGCAGAATTACGCTCGCAAAGCATCATAGCTCACGATATCGGATATATAAATGAAGAAGAAAAAAATGAAATCTTAGAATTATCCAATCTCATCTCCAAAAAACTCTTCTTCCTCATCAAATACCGCAAATCACTCCTAAACAAAAAGTAAATTTTGTATACAAAAACAAAAGAAATCCTTATGACCTCAAACCTTTATACCTTCAAACCCGGTTAATCCCCACTAAGCTCTGACCTAATAATTTCCTGTTTAATAGCAAAATTATCCTTATGACCTTTGACCTAAAACCTACTCACCTAGAAAATAATTAAATATTAAAATGATACTAAACCCAAAATGAAACAGAGAATTTTTTAAAATGAAAATATTAACCGTAATAGGGGCAAGGCCCCAGTTCATCAAAGCTGCTCCTTTCTCCAAGGCTATCAGACAATATTTTAATGAAGTCATTGTGCATACGGGACAGCATTATGATGAAAATATGTCCAATATATTTTTTAATGAAATGGGAATTCCTAAACCCGATTATAATTTAGAGATCGGGTCGGGTAGGCATGGCAAGCAGACGGGGGAGATGCTCATTGCTCTGGAAGAGGTGATGCTTAAGGAGAAACCGGATTATGTTGTGGTTTTTGGTGATACAAATTCTACCATAGCGGCTGCACTGGCTGCTGCTAAGTTGCATATTCCCATCGGACATATTGAGGCGGGACTGAGATCCTTTAATCGCAATATGCCCGAAGAGATCAATCGAATAGCTACCGATGTACTCTCAAGTCAATTGTTTTGTCCAACAGATCATGCCGTTGAGCTTCTCAAACATGAAGGCATTGTAAAAGAGGTGTACCAATGTGGTGATATCATGTATGATGCCATGTTACATTTTCTTCCTATAGCTGAAGAAAAATCAACCATATTTAATAACCTCAACCTCCAACCTTCGCTCTACGAGCTTCGGCAGGCAGGCAACCTTAACCTCAACCTCAACCTTAACCTTAAATCTAATGACTATTATCTCTTTACCATGCATCGTCCTGAAAATACCGATCATCCGGAGAGGATTAAGTCAATATTCAAAGGATTAGAAGCCTGTAACAAGCCCATCATCTATCCCGTACATCCACGCATGAGATCGGTCTTAGAGAAGCCGGAAATCAAAGAATATGTCAATAAAGTGAGCAACTTACACATCATAGATCCCGTGGGCTATCTCGATATGATCCAACTTGAAAAACATGCTAAAAAAATCATCACCGACTCCGGCGGCATGCAAAAAGAAGCCTTTTTTGTCAAAACTCCCTGCATTACTATTCGCGATGAATCCGAATGGGTGGAGACGGTTGATTTAGGATATAATATTATAGTTGGAGCCGATACAGCCAAGATCCAGGATGCCATTGAGAATTTTAATCCAAAGCATGATGTAAATAATCCTTATGGCAAAGGAGATAGTGCAAAGATCATGACCCAAAAAATAGTATCGTACTTGAATGTAAAAAAATGATATTGAAATAATGAATATTAGGAGTGCCATTAATCGATTATAATTGTTTATTATAAAATTGCCAGAATAAAAAAAGACGAGCATTTGCTTGTCTTTTTTTATATGATTTTATTTTTTTAAGCCTTTTCGTGAATTTATTTCTTCAACTCCAAGTATTTCGAGGAATGAAATACTAAATAACCCCTACAAAGTGCCCAAAAATAGACTTAAAAAGATAACAAGCCCTCGAAATACTCGGGGCAACTCATAATGTGCATCTCGCAAATCACAATCGTTGATTATTCATTATTTTTTCAGTCCGCAGGCTGAGAATCTCGTGGAAATAAGCATGTTTTTTCGTTTCGTAAAGATAGGTTATTCGTTTATAACACTAATTTCAGGTTTTAAAAGATCAGAAAACGCCTGTCTTAGAGAGACCCTGAACTAAATTCAGGATGACAAAATTGGGATAATAAACCACTTTTAAGGTCATTCTGAAAAATATAAAATGAACTGTGTTTATTTTATATTTGTTCAGTCCGTCGCATGACGGATTGCGAAGCAAAATCTTCTCTTACAAGCCCGAGTACCTCGAGGGCTTGAACACTCAATAACCCGGGGCAAAGCCCCGGGATTAAGAGCATCACGCAAACAACCCCAGAGGGGTTGAATATTTAGTTGATTTGTTATAATACTCCAGAGTAGTGAGATCTTTGTTCAACCCCTCCATTCGTCGAGGTTGTTTTTTCGTTACGTAAAGATAGGTTATTCGTTTATAACACTAATTTCAGGTTTTAACAGATCAGAAAACGCCTGTTTCACAGAGACCCTGAACTAAATTCAGGGTGACGAAAGTAGAATGCTCCTCTTACAAGCCCTCAAAATAGTTGGGCAACTCAAAATGTATATTTCGTAAATCAACAATCCTTGATCAATAGTCGGATATCACAACCTTAAGTGAGCAACACAACTATATTGTTAATAAGCTAAAAATCAAATTGAACCTTGCAAAAAAACTCAACTTCTCAACCTCTTATCCTCTTAACTTCTATCCCGTAGTGAAGAAATGCGACAATCATTAAATAATCCCTTGCAATTTTAAAACATTCCATTTATAATTGCAGGCTCTTTGGAGGATTGGGCTAATTGGTAAGTCAGCGGTCTTGAAAACCGCCGCCCTTTGGGCTTGGGGGTTCGAGTCCCTCATCCTCCGCTCTACTACGTCCTACTGCGCTCTTCGAGCTTCGAAGGACTTCGAAGAGCAAACCCTATAAATGGGAGTTTGCTCTAGAACCAAAATAAAAATCCACTTCGGTGGATTTTTTGTTTATCATTGAAAATAAAATGGACCTTCCCCCAAAGGGGCTCCTGTGGAGCAGCTCGGCCTGATCCCGATGAATATCGGGAGAAGGGTGCTGGATGGTCGAAAGAAGAAAAGAAATTGTTCAATCCCGCTGGGGTTGTTTTATCGTTGAATGCTTTTATTCGGGGTTTCACCGCGGGTTATTGAAAATTTAACCCCTCGAAATACTCAGGGTAAATATAAATTAAATATATTTTGCCAATTATCCTCAAAAAACAAACAACCCTGAGTTTATCGAAGGGTTGATCGAGGATGACCCAGGATGAAATCCTGGGAGAATGCAAGCAAAATAAATTACAACCCTGACCATCGTGGAGGGGTTGATCTTTATTATGGCAACCCTTTATTATAGGAATAATATATTCAACCCCTTCGAGGTTGTTTATCGTATAGCTATGGTTTTATACTGTTATTAGATCCCGTCGGGATCTTTTTAAGATTTATAAAACATACTAATGTTCAGACGCGATCCTTGGCGTCTTTTAATAATTGCACCTCTCACAAAAGAAATCATCTTCGCCAAAACAATGCCAAGACGGAGAATTATCGACATATCGACTTTCTTATCTTCCTCTTCGCCCTTTTTACTTCCAAAGCTGTGTGAGCTGAGGTAATTCTTGCTATGCAGACTTAAAAAACTTAAATTTACCCTTAAAATATAGGTAAAGCGTGAAAGCAGATAAAAACAACTTTTCAAACAAAAGACAAATGGTAATTATTGGGATGGTCACAATTATTTTGGCTGTGCTTTTTGCTATGAGTCTGGCTTCTTATTCTCCCAGAGATGAGATGATCCTGACGCATTATACCCTTATCGATAATGCTATGGGCTTTGCAGGGGTTGTGTTTTCGACCATTTTTATTAAATGGGGAATTGGTTATGTGGCCTGGGGACTTATTCCGCTCATGGCTGCCTGGGGCCTTTGCATTCTCTTTGCTTGGGATAGAAAAAAAATAAAGCGTACGACCTGGTTTTACCTCCTTTTTCTGCTTTTATTGAGTGTCTTGCTTTCTATAGAATTAGTGCCAGACTCGGGACGACAATTTCCACTCTTCTCGGGGATGATAGCCTATGCTTTGTGCGACTGGATTGGTCCTGCGCCGACCATTATTATTCTTGTTTTTATGATGCTTGTCCTGATTACGGCTTATTTCCGTTTTTCTATTTTTGCTTTTTTGCGCAAGTTAAAACTATCTAAAAAATCAGAAAGCTCCAAAAATACTCCAACTATTGTTTTAGAGCCCCGTAAAAACAAGAAAAACAAAAAAGATAGGCGTAAAAAAAATAATAAGCCTCCTAAAATTTCCGATAAAAAAAAGAATAATAAAAAGGACACTGAAGATATTCTTGATAAAATAAAAGAGCCGCTAAAACCGAGTCCTGAAAAAGCTCTTTCAACAGAAGAAAAAGTCACAAAAGTTTCCACGGAGAAAAAAGAAAAGACCTTTCTTCCACCTGAGAAACTTCAGTCGCTAAATAGTCAGCTGGGCTATGCTTTTCCTTCCGTTGATCTGCTGGATGAAGAGCCAACTGATCATTCTTATGATAAAGAGGAATTGAATTCAAAGGCCAGACTTTTAACGGAAATGCTGCCCAAGTTCGGCGTCGATGGCAAGGTGGTAAGAATTCGTCCCGGCCCTGTGATCACAATGTACGAAGTCGCATTGGGCGAGGGTGTTCGCGTCAGTCAGATCAATAATCTCGAAAAAGATATCGCCAGAGTGATGGCCGCAAAATATATTCGAATTCTGGCGCCCATTCCCGGAAAAACTGTGGTGGGTGTCGAAATTCCCAATAATAATCCACAAATGATCTATTTTAAATCCATTGTTGAGTCCGATTCTTTCAAGAAAAGTAAAAGCGTTCTCACCTTGGCTTTGGGTAAAACAGCGGATGGTACGCCTTTTAGCTTTGATCTTGCTAAAATGCCTCACCTTTTAATTGGCGGAACTACCGGATCCGGCAAATCGGTCTGTATCAATACCATTATTATGTCCATTCTTTATCAGGCGACTCCCGAGGAAGTCAAATTTATTCTTGTCGATCCCAAGAAAATTGAACTGTCGATCTATAAAAGATTAGAGCCCTATCATTTGATCACATCGGAAGATATTGATGAATATGTGGTAACAAATGTTCAAAATGCTATTTTTATGCTTCGCTCGGCTTTGATTGAGATGGAAAACAGATATACCATGTTGGAAAGGGCTTCGGTCAGGAATATTGCTGAATACAATGTTAAGATGAAAAAGGCCAAAGAGCCCATTATGCCCTATATTGTGGTGGTTATTGACGAATTGGCTGAATTGATGTCCAATAAAGCAACGAAAGCAGATGTGGAATTACCCATACAACGACTGGCTCAGATGGCGCGTGCGGTTGGAATTCACTTGGTGGTTGCTACTCAAAGACCTTCGGTAGATGTGATCACGGGATTGATCCGCTCCAATATTCCTGCGAGAATATCATTCTTGGTACCTACAAAAACGGATTCACGCACAATTCTGGATGTCAACGGCGGTGAAACACTTCTTGGCAGGGGAGATATGCTATTCTTGCCTCCCGGAAAACCCTTACCTCTTCGTGCACACAATGCGTATATTTCTTTAGAAGAGATAAGCCGAGTGCTTGATCATATAGATAAACAACCTAAGCGCGTAGATGACCTTGTGCTTCCCACTTCTGTTGAGCCGGAACTTGAGGAAGATCTTGATGACAGCCCGGATGTCCGTCGCCACGAAAAAGATGCTTTATACGACGAAGCAATGAAATTGGTCATTCTTCATCAGCAGGGATCGGCATCACTTCTGCAGAGAAGATTAAGGGTTGGCTACAGTCGCGCAGGTCGCTTAATTGACGAACTGGAAGAGGCAGGAATTGTAGGACCCTCGCGCGGATCCAAGGCAAGAGAGGTTTACGCAGATATGGATTATTACGAACACTTAAAATCTATGGAAGACGGATCATTCGATGACGACTAAAACTAAAAAATTTCAAAATATTCTTTACCCCTATGCAAGATCCGAGATGTTGATCGAGTATAATTTACCTGAAAAACCCTCTGATGTGACCCTTGTTTTAGGTCATGGAAAATGTTCAGACATGAATTTTCCGCTCTATAATTACCTTGCAGAAGTATTGCCAAAAGAAAATGTGAATTTTGTTCGCTACAACTATCCTTTTGTCGATAATATGCAGAGCAGATTCAGGCATCAGCAAGCTGTAAAATGCTATGAAGCCATTACCGAAGATGTCCATCACGAATTGCCCCACACAAAATATTTTTTTGGCGGTGGAAGGGCTTTAAGCGCCTTGATATCATCTCGTTATAACAATGAGTTAGTAAGCGGCTTTGTGTTTTTATCTTTTCCTTTGCACACCCCTTTTTTAAAGATTCCTCTCAAATACCGCTCACTTTTTAAAATAAAACGACCCATGATGTTCATATCGGGTGCCGACGATAAGCGTGCTAACAGAAAGAAGCTGGAATTGTTGATGGGCGCACTAAATCCTTATGCTCATCTCATGCTCATACCCGATACGGGACAAACTTTGGAACTTATGAATAAGGAAAAGCGTAGTCAAGAGGACCTGGATAAAGAAATTGCCGATATTCTTTTATGGTTTATGAGTGATGTAATTGAAAAAAAGATGAAAAAGTAAAAAATGTTTCGTTTTGCATATCCTTTCCTTCTATTATTGTTGATTCCCACTTTTGCTTATGCTATCTATGATATATTTTTCAAGAAAGCTAAGCATCGCGCTCTTCGCTTTGGAAGTACTAAAACTTTAGAAGATCATACAAATCGTTTTTATTATAAACTTTTAATTCCAAGAATACTGATCTTTGGCGCTATAGTTCTATTAATTATAGCCTTAGCTCGTCCCCAAGAAGGCCAAAGCAATCGCGATATAAAGGTCAAAGGTGTGGATATTATGCTGGCTCTCGATATTTCCGGGTCCATGCAATTAAATGATTTCACACCGAACAGACTAGCAGCCTCCAAGCGTGTAGCACGCGATTTTGTGAAGGCCAGAACGCACGATAGAATTGGTCTTGTCGTTTTTGCCGGTGAATCCTTTTTACAATGTCCGCTTACAACAGATTATGATGTTGTTGATGAGCTGATCTCTAAAATGGAGATCGTGCCACAATCTTTGGATGGCACGGCTATTGGACTGGCTATTTCGAATTGTATTAACCGACTCCGTGATACCGAAGCCAAAAGTAAGGTCATTATTTTACTCACCGATGGCGAAAATAACGCAGGTGATATCGATCCCATGACCGCAGCAGGTTTTGCCTCTGATTTCGATGTTAAGATCTATACCATTGGAATGGCAGGAAGCGGGGGAAGGACCGGCGGGTTTTTTTCTCAGCGAATACCACCGCTTAATGAAGAATTGTTAAAAGAAATTTCGAATAAAACCGGTGGAAAATTCTACAGAGCGGATACACAAGAAAAACTGGAAGAGGTCTGGGCAGATATATCCAAACTGGAAAAAACCGAGATCAATGCCCGCGATTATATGGATTGGGTTGAACTATATTATCTCTACCTTTTATTTGCCTTTATGTCTGCATTACTTGCCTTTATTTTAAAAAATATTCTCTGGAGAAAAGTCTGATGCTGAGTTTCTCTAATCCACATTTTTTATGGTTTTTAATACTTATCCCGGTTTTATGGCTTGCTGAGTACTTTGTTTCCAAACGCAAAAGCGCCCAACTGGAAAAACATATCAACAAAGATATGATAGAAAGATTATATCCGGAAAATACACGTTCATTCAGAACCTTAAAAAAAGACTTTTTTATTTTAGCTCTACTTTTTATGATACTTGGCCTGAGCGGTCTGCAGATCGGCTCAGGATTAAAAGAGTTAAAGCAAGAAGGTATGGATGTGATTGTTGCTATGGATCTATCAACATCTATGTCTGCCAAAGATATTTCACCTTCAAGACTGGAAAGATCTCAATACGAGGTCAAGCGACTCATCTCCATGTTAAAAGGCGATAGAATAGGACTCATTGCTTTTGCCGGTGTGGCACATTTACAATGTCCCATTACCTCGGATTATTCAACCGCCTCCATGATGCTGGAAATGATGGATACCGATCTATTGCCCGTTCAGGGAACTGCTTTTGCCGAAGCTATTAATACAGCTTTAGATGCTTTTCCCAAAGAAAATCAGCAGTACAAAGCTATTATATTTATTAGCGATGGCGAAGATCATGAGCAAAACATAGATAAAGCTATACAGCGCGCTTTAGATGAAAATGTGCTAATTTATACTCTGGGAGTAGGAACATTGAAAGGTGCAACTATTCCAATTTATGATAAATACGGCAATCTTAGCGATTACATGCGCGACTCCCAAAACAAAGTCATCAACTCAGTTTTGCAAGAAAACACACTAAGACAAATCTCAAACAGAACCGGAGGTCGATACTACCGTCTCGGCGCCACCAAAAACCCCATAGAAGCCATTTATGAGCACATCTTACATGGCGACAGACAGGAATATCAGACCCACGAGTTTGCGCGCTATACGGAGCTTTATGGTGTTTTTACTGCCATTGCCTTGCTGTTTTTGCTATTAGGCATTTTAATACCCGAAGAGTGGAAGAAGGTGAGAAGGTGAGAAGGTAAGAAGGTGAGAAGCCTGCTCTACATAGCTCCGCAGGAGCGAAGTAGAGGTGAGAAGGTGAGAAGGTCATCAGGATGATGTGTCTTTGCCTTGTTTTAACGAAGATGATTTTTTTCTAAAGTAGAGACAAGGCATTGCCTTGTCTCAACAATGTTTTGGCGAAG
>Ga0172377_10005410_pt1 | contig 13124 bp, 21 predicted proteins | sample Pumphouse3metaG_FD_119749 | JGI IMG/M metagenome (GOLD analysis project Ga0172377, IMG submission 119749) | Leachate microbial communities from a municipal landfill in Southern Ontario, Canada - Pumphouse #3 metaG | ecosystem: Engineered > Solid waste > Landfill > Unclassified | place: Canada... | reverse complement strand
TTTAAAACCTGCAACCGATTTTTTAGCTACAACAACAGATGCACGTTGTCCTGCAATATTGCTGATTGTATCTTGAATGCTTTGGATCAATTTGTTGTCTTTCATTGCGAAACCGCATCCGACAGAGATGATCACTTTTTCAAGTGCAGGAACTTGCATTACGTTTGCAATTCCAAGAGCTGATTGAAGCTCAGGTTTGAGCGCCAAGTATTTATCTTTTAGTCGTGCCATGATTACGCCTCTACTTTGCGGACATTCGATGCATCAACCGGCATCTCTTTGCTGATAAATCCGCCTTGTGGATTTTGCTCGCTAGGTTTGATCGCTTTTTTCGCAACGCGAACACCTTTTACAAGCACTTTATTTTTCTTAGGCATTACTTGAAGCACTTCTGCTTTCGTACCTTTATCATCACCGGCGATCACTTCGACCATGTCGCCTTTTTTGAAATTAAATTTTGCCATCATACAACCTCCGGAGCCAATGAAACGATTTTCATGAAACCTGCGTAACGAACTTCACGGCTTACAGGTCCGAAAATACGCGTACCGATCGGCTCACGTTTTTTATCAAGGATAACAGCTGCATTTTCATCGAAACGGATCAAAGAACCGTTTTCACGGTGAACCTCTTTTTTCGTACGAACGACAACCGCCGTAACTACTTGACCTTTTTTTACTTTACCGGTCGGAGCCGCTTTTTTAACAGAAGCGATGATAACATCACCTACTGTTGCATAACGACGTTTTGAACCGCCAAGAACCTTGATACACATAAGCTCTTTTGCCCCTGTGTTGTCCGCTACCGCAAGACGAGTAAAACTTTGAATCATGCTTCTGCCCCTTTTACAAGAGTTTTAAGGCGGAACGATTTGCTTTTAGAGATCGGTCGGCATTCAATCGCGATTACTTCATCACCAACGTTCAATTGGTTGTTCTCATCGTGAATCATGTATTTTTTGAAACGTTTTACCGTTTTGTGGTAACGTGGATGCATAACACGGCGCTCAACAACGATAGTTGCTGTTTTTTCGCCGGCTTTTGTCACTACGATACCTTGAATTTCACGTTTATGTGTCATAGCTCTGCCCTTACTTCACTGCATTCATAGCAGTGTTGATGCGTGCAATGTCTTTTTTTGCCGCGCGAAGTTCGCTCGTATTAGTCAATTGCATCATTTTTTGCTTAATTTTCAAAGTGAAAAGCTCAATCTTTTTCTCTTTGAGCATCCCTTGAAGTTCAGCAGCTGTTTTGCCGTTCAAATCAGTATATTTCATTGCTCATCTCCGCAGTTACAATTTTAGTTTTGAACGGGAGTTTTTGCATCGCAAGCGCTAGTGCTTCACGCGCAAGAGTCTCTTCAACGCCACCCATTTCAAAAATGATACGACCCGGTTTGATGTTCATTACCCATTGATCAACAGAACCTTTACCTTTACCCATACGCACTTCAAGTGGTTTGGCAGTCAATGGTTTTGCCGGGAACACGCGGATCCAGATTTTACCTTGACGTTTGATATGACGGTTTGCCGCAATACGAGCCGCTTCGATTTGACGAGAGTTAATACGTCCCGCTTCCGTTGCTTTGAATCCGATTGAACCGAAATCAAGTTTGTTTGCGTTAGTTGCGTAACCTCGGTTACGCCCCTTCATTTGTTTACGATATTTTGTACGTTTAGGCATCAACATGATTAGTTAGCCTTTCGTCGTGGACGACGTTGTTGATCTTCGCCACGCTCTTCTTTAGATTCTTTTGCTTCTGGTTGGATACCTTTAGTGAGAACTTCACCTTTGAAAATCCAAACTTTGATACCGATTACACCGTAAGTGGTGTGCGCTTCTGCAAAACCGTAATCGATTTTTGCACGTAGCGTATGCAACGGTACGCGACCTTCAAGGTACCACTCAGTACGAGCGATCTCGGCACCGCCAAGACGACCTGCTACTGAAACTTTGATCCCTTTAGCCCCTGCACGTTGTGCATTTTGCATAACTTTTTTCATCGCGCGGCGGAACGCTACACGTTTTTCAAGTTGAGTCGCAACGTTTTCTGCAACCAATTGTGCAGAAGCTTGTGCTTTTTTCTCTTCTTTGATGTTAACTGCTACCGGTTTACCGATAAGGTTTTGAAGAGATTCTTTGATTTTTTCAATATCAGAACCTTTCTTACCGATGATGATACCCGGGCGAGCCGCAATGATTGTAACGCGAAGACGTTTCGCAGTACGCTCGATAACGATATTGCTCACACCTGCATAGTAGAGTTCTTTTTTCAAATATGTACGGATTTTATGATCTTCGCCCAATGAAACCGCAGCCGTTTTGAAGTTAGGGAACCAGCGTGATTCCCAGTTGCGGTTGATACCGAGACGAAGTCCGATAGGATTAACTTTATGACCCATAATTATTTACCCTCTACTTCTACCAAAATGTGTGCTGTCGGCTTGCGGATTCCAGAAGCGGTACCACGTGCACGTTGAGTGAAACGTTTAAGTACCGGACCGTTGTCCACGCGGCATGATGTGATAACACAATCTTCCGCTTCGTTGCCGCTGTTAGCAACTGCAGACGCAACCACTTTAGCGATGATTCTTGCCGCTTTATTCGGAGTAAACTCCAAAGCAGCCAATGCTTGCTCAGCATTCATACCTTGAACTTCGCGAGCGATCAAACGAGATTTAGTCGGAGATACGCGAACGAATTTTAATAGTGCTCTTGCCATATCTCTTCCTTATTTCCCGATTTTCTTTTGTACAGAACCTTTATGGCCCTTAAATGTACGAGTTGGTGCGAATTCACCTAGTTTGTATCCGATGTGGTTTTCCGTTACGAAAACCGGTACGAATTGACGGCCATTGTGAACGTTAAACGTCAATCCGATCATATCTGGCAAAATAACGCTGCGGCGTGACCAAGTTTTGATTGGTTTGTTGCTTTTCGTCTCTTTGGCAGCAATCACTTTTTTCATAAGGTGTCCGTCAACAAACGGTCCTTTTTTTACTGATCTAGCCATGATTAGCCTACCCTTTTAGCATTTGGTTTACGGCGAGTAATAATCAATTTATCACTTGCTTTCTTCTTACGTGTTTTAGCACCTTTAGTCGGTTTACCCCATGGAGTAACCGGGTGACGTCCTGAGTTTGTTTTACCTTCACCACCACCGTGCGGGTGATCGATAGGGTTCATCGCAGAACCACGCGTTTGAGGACGGATACCCATATGACGTGTACGACCTGCTTTACCGAAAACAACGTTGATGTACTCTTCGTTACCTACAGTACCGACAGTTGCCATACATTCGCCGAGAACGTAACGCATTTCGCTTGACGGAAGACGAAGAGAAACATATTTTCCTTCACGACCCATGATTTGCGCAGATGTTCCTGCAGAACGAACGATTTGTCCGCCTTTACCAGGTTTTAGCTCGATATTGTGAACCGTTGTCCCCACAGGGATGTTCATCAATTTCATCGCGTTACCCGCTTTAATATCCAGACCGCTCTCTGCAGCAGAGATAACGTCACCGACTACCAAACCTTTTGGTTGGAGGATGTAACGTTTGTCACCGTCTACATAGTTGATGAGAGCGATACGGCAGTTACGATACGGATCGTACTCGATTGCCGCAACCGTTCCGTTGATTCCGAACTTGTTACGTTTGAAATCGATAATACGGTAAAGCTTTTTAGCTCCCGCTTCTTTATGACGTGATGTGATACGACCGTTGTTGTTACGACCCGCTGCTGCAGGAAGTTTTACCAACAATGAACGAACAGACGCTTTTGCCGTGATATCCGAGTTGTCAACGTTTGTATAAAAACGTCGGCTCGGCGTAGTAGGTTTATAGGTTTTGATCGCCATATTACACCGCCAAACTATCGAGTTGTGCGCCTTCTGGCAATTTCACATAGAACTTTTTAAAGTCGTTTTGTTTGCCAGCAAGACCGCGGAAACGTTTTACTTTTCCGCTTTGGTTCAAAGAGTTAACACGAGCCGGAACAATTCCGAAATACTCTCTGAACACCTCTTTAAGAGCGTTCTTTGTCATACGTGGAGACGTTTGAACAACGATTACACCCTCTTCTTGAAGACCAAGGGTCTTCTCTGTATACAGGATTGATTTGATATCAGTAATATCTGCCATCTTAGCTCTCTTTAGTCAGATTTTCCCATACCGCTTTTTCGATAACTACCGAACGGTATGTCGCAGCCAAAAAGGCGTTGAGTTCATTTTCTTCTACAACATAGGTAGAAGCAATGTTGCGGAATGCAAGATAGGTATTCTCATCGAGAATCTTTTTCACCAACAATGCATCGCGTACGTTCAATTTGTCGAACAATACTTTCGCATCTTTTGTTTTACCGCTTGGAACTTCGATCGTATCAACGATGAACAATTTCCCAGCTGTTGCCAAAGCATCCAACGCACATTTAAGCGCTAGTTTCTTTTGCTTTTTATTGATTTTTTGATCGTAGTTACGACCAGTGTTCGGCCCGTGTGCAATCGCACCGCCAACAAAGATCGGTGAACGACGTGAACCGGCACGTGCGCCACCTTTACCTTTTTGAGCCCATGGTTTCTTACCACCACCGCTAATCATCGATCTTGTTTTAGACGATGCAGTATCCGCACGAAGACTCGCTTGATACGATTTAACGTACAAGTAGAGGTTATGTGGGTTGATACCGCTAAAGCTCTCTGGCAATGCTGCTTCTGAGGCTTTTTCGAATTTTTCGTTCAGTACAATCGCGCTCATTATTTAACAACCTTTACTCGACCTAGTGCACCGTTAGCGCCAGGGATTGAACCCACGACAACCAATACACCGTTTTCTGCGTCGTATGACATTACTTCATTTTTAACGGTAACTTGTTCGTTACCGTATTGACCTGACATTTTGCGCCCTTTTTGGACTTTACCCGGCCATTCACGGTTACCGATCGAACCGCTTGTACGGTGGAAACGGTGACCATGTGCGCCAGGTCCACCAGCAAAATTCCAGCGTTTCATAACACCGGTAAAACCGCGACCTTTTGTATTGAAAGACGCTTTAACTGTTTGTGCATTTGCCAAAGGAGCCATGTCCAAATCACCCGCTTCAGTGTTAGCAACCGCCAACGTAGCGAATTTATTGAATTCAGCAGAAAGATTATATTTCTTTTGTTGACCTTCAATCGATTTGTTTTTTGCTTTACCTTCGCTGTATGCAACCAACGCTGTTCCGTCGTTCACTTCGCAAACTTTGATCTCTTTTACTTTTAAAAGAGTTACCACTTTACTCGGAACGCTAATCGTTCGGCTCATGCCGATTTTTTCTACAATGTATTCCACACCCACTCCTTACTTGTCCATAGAGCGAACTTCTACGTCCACTTCCGGAGCCAAGTCAAGCTTCATCAACGAATCAACAGTATCCGGCGTAGCCGATACGATATCGATCAAACGTGCGTGCATACGGATCTCAAATTGCTCACGAGAGTCTTTATTGACGTGCGGAGATTTAAGAACCGTATATTTACGAATCTTGGTTGGCAAAGGGATCGGTCCGCGGATTTCCGCACCCGTTCGCTTTACAGCTTCAACAATAGAGGCAACTGAACGATCAAGTACACGATGATCGTATGCTCTAAGTTTCAAACGAATTTTTTCCATAATGTTTTCCTTAGATAAAGAACTCGTCAGTCAATGCTGACTATATAAGGCGGCGAAATTATACTGAGATACCTATCTAGGGTCAAGGATTTTAGGGGTAAAAAATGGATATTTATGTAATTTTACTTCCTTTTTAAAAGGAAACAATAGATTTTAAGGTATTATTCTAGACATGAACACTTTATTAGACGAGTATTATCGGTACGATTTACACAATCCCGGTTTTATAGAACGTAAGCAAACAATCAGTGAGGAGCACACCCTCGTTTGCGGCATCGCCCAATCCGGGAAAAGCTCTCTAATCAAACACTATCTGCTCGGCCATAAAAAAGCGACCTATCTCTACCTCGACTGCCGCGACGTGCGGTTGAATATCGATGAACTCAACCGTACCCTGGAACCCTTCTGCCGAGAAAACAAAATTGCCATACTCGCACTCGACAATTATCGGGAAGAGATCGCTCTGTTTGAACTGGGGCAGATTCTTCTGACGAGCGACATTGCCTTTGAGACCTCTTTCCAGACCCTGCGTCTGGATTTGCTCGATTATGAAGAATTCCTGGCCTTTGAAAACAAATACGACGACACCGCGCTCAACCATTTCTTTCAGCTCGGCGGATTTCCGGCCATGCACCGTATCCCGAGCGAAGAGCGGCTCTTGTATCTGCAAAAAATCCTGACGCGTGCACTGGAGCCGATCGAGTTCTCCATCCTGATGCAAGCGTCCAAGATGGTGACCCAAAAAGTCTCCGCATTCAATCTCTATGAACGGCTCAAAGGGGAACGAAAGATTTCCAAAGACAAACTCTATCTTCATCTTCAATCCCTATATGACCGAGGCTATCTCAAATCACTGGATAAGTTCAATCACCCCAGTGCCGTCAAGAAACTCTATCTGTGTGATATCGCCATCAAACAGGCGTTGACGCTGCAAAAACATTTCGGACGGGTATTTGAAAATCTGGTCTTTTCCGAACTCGATAAACACGGCGTCGAATGTTATTATGATGAGGGGATCGATTTTTATCTGCCGAGCAAGGCTCAAATCGTTCTGGCATCTCCGTTTGCCAATGAACATGCCCTTTTTAAAAAAGTAGAGGCACTGGAAGCGTTTATCGTCTCGAATCGTGTCAGGGAAGTAATCGCCGTAACAATGAATCTGGAGAGTACCCTTTCGCATCCGATATCCCGGATCGAGATGATCCCTTTCGCCCAATGGGCACTAGCTGATCAGGAGGAGACGACATGATGAATTTATGCGGAATCGATGAAGCCGGACGGGGGCCGCTGGCCGGACCTTTGTATATCGCGGGAGTGATCCTGAACGAGCCGATTGCAGGGCTGGGAGATTCGAAGAAACTAAGCGAGAAAAAACGGGAAGCCCTTTTCGACGAAATTCAAGCCAAAAGCCGGTTTCATATCAGCCGTTTCGATGCGGCACAGATCGATGAGTTAGGAATTTCGGCCTGCCTTGCAGCTGGACTGAAAGAGATCATGAGTATGATCGGTGAAGCCGATTATCTGTACGATGGCAACTCCACGTTCGGTGTCAGCGGTTTGAGAACACTGGTCAAAGCCGATGCAGCCATTCCCGAAGTCAGTGCCGCTTCAATCCTCGCCAAAGTCTCGCGCGATCGGGAAATGGTCGAACTCGCACTCTTCTATCCCCAATACGGCTTTGAAGGGCACAAAGGGTACGGCAGTGCCGCCCATATCGAAGCGATCCGCCGATACGGGCATTGTGAAATCCATCGAAAAACATTTAAACTTAAAGCGCTTCAACCTACCCTTTTCTAAACTCAATACCCCTTTGCTAATTGTCAAAAAAGTGTCAAGAGAATTCTAAAGAGCTATTGACACCTTTCTCCTAAACTGTGATTATCAAAACACAGGAGGCAGGTTATGAAATACCTCGCAATTGTCTTTATGTTCTCGATGTCGCTTATGGCGGCAACGAGCGAAGTCGTTCAATATATGAAAGAACTTGAAACTACGGCAAAAGCCGAAAATCGCGCTTTTAACGGATTTGACGCCGCTCGTGGCAAAGAGATCTTTACCTCTACCCATACCGGAAAACAGGGGAAACCGATGGCTTGCACCAGCTGCCATACCCTAAATCTGTCCAATCCCGGGAAAAACGCTCTCACCGGAAAAGTCATCGATCCGCTCTCACCGCGTGCAAATCCGCAACGTCTTACCAGCACCAAAGAGGTGACGAAATGGCTGCGACGCAACTTCGTCGATGTCTATAACAGAGAAGGGACGGCTCAAGAAAAAGGGGATGTACTCGCGTACATCATGAAAAACTAAAAAATAAAGGAATGACTATGAAAACTGTATTAAACCTATCGGTAGCGGCTCTTGTACTGGCGGGAAGTATTTATCTTTATGCCGGGGACGACTATGAAGAGCATGGGCATCATGTTTCTTCCGTTGCTGCAAAACCGATGACCCAGCGGGACAAATCAGCTATGGCGCTCTATACCAAAGAATGCGGATCGTGCCATTTTGCCTATCAGCCCGAGTTTTTGCCTAAACGTTCGTGGGACAAAACAATGAATACGCTCGATAACCATTTCGGTACAAATGCGACCCTTGATCCCACCGATCACAAGACGATACAAGGCTATCTAACAACACATGCTTCCAAATCCGATCGTATGACGGGTATGGGTGGTGAAGTCGCTATCCGTATATCCGAAACGCCGAATTTCAAACGCGAGCACCGTGAAATACCTCAAAAAATGGTCGCTCAGGCAGAAGTTAAAAGTTTTGCCAATTGCACGGCATGTCATACCAAAGCCGCCGGAGGGAGCTATCGGGAACGCGAAGTCCATATTCCCAATTACGGCAACTGGGAATAAAGAGCAAACCACAAAAGGAGATCATAATGAAACGGGTATATATCTGGACACTTCCCACACGGTTATTCCACTGGCTGTTTGTTTCGCTGATACTCGGAGCATGGATCGCCTCTTTGGAAGATCGTTGGCTTTCATCGCATGCGGCGATCGGAAGCGCTCTTGGCCTATTGCTCGTATTTCGTGTGGTATGGGGAATCATAGGACCGAAATATTCCCGTTTCAGTGATTTTAATCTACGTCCAGATGCAGTGAAGGAATATCTGCTTACACTCTTTAACCCCTCTAAACACTATGCCGGTCATAATCCTGCCGCCAGCTATGTGATGATCGCGATGCTCTCTACCGTGGCACTTGCCATCATTACGGGAATACTGGCGTACGGTATTCAGGAAAACAGAGGGCTATTGGCATTTATGCATGCAGGGCTCTTTGCTGATATGGATTGGTTCGGTGAAATACACGAGTTTTTTGTCAACCTTTTATGGGTGTTGATCGCGGCACATGTCATAGGAGTATTGAGTGACAGAGTCTTGCATCAATCGGATCGCACTCTCAACTCGATGATTGACGGACATAAAAATGTTGACGGCGAGAATGCTGTATTGACAGGACCGCAAAAGATAGTTGCACTCATAGGAATCGGCGGCACGATAGCTCTGCTCATCTATACGCTCAGTGTACCGAACAACCCGCTCACCGCCGGATACAATGAGAAGATCGATTACGCAAAAGCCAATCCAGCTTTTGTAAACGAGTGCGGTTCATGCCATACCCTCTATCCTCCGACCCTTTTGCCCCAAGCATCGTGGAGGAAACTCATGGGGGATTTATCAAATCATTTCGGAGACGATGCTTCGCTTGATCCTGCCGATCATGCGTCTATTTTAGCCTATTTACTTGCGCATTCCGCCGAAAGCTCAACGCAGGAAATGTCGGTTAAGATGATGCAATCATTGCAAAATCGCGATATGATAGCAATTACCCAAACCCCGTTTTGGAAACGAACGCATAAAGATATTCCGGTTACGGTCTTTAAAAACGACACAGTCAAAAGTCGTGCCAACTGTAAAGCGTGTCATAGCGATCTCGAACAGGGGGTCATCGAAGACACCTCAATCAAACCTCTATGAACAAGGAGAAGAGATGAAATGGTTTTTAATCTTGGCAACGGCTCTCTCCTTCGCCTTTGCCGATTCTTCTCATCATAGTGACAGCTCCCGCTTTCCGATGGATTTGCACGATTTGAAACTGACGCCGCAACAGCATAAAGCCGTCGAAAATGCGATGAAAGAGTATCAGCACTCTTATCGCCGTTATCGTCGGCAGGACAATACGTTGCAAGAAGAGCTCAACACGATATTTTTAAACCCCCGATTTGATCAGGCACTCTATCAGGCCAAAAGTGTAGAAGCTGAACGCACAGCGATTGAAATACGTACACAGCTTTTTTCCCGATTGCACGCGATACTGACTCCGGAACAGCGGGAACGCTTTATTCACCATCTGCAGGAGTGGGAAATTGAGTAAAAAAGTCCTTTTGATCGAAGACGACCTTACTTTATCGGAAATGATCGTCTCTTTTCTCAAAGCGTACGGATTTGATGCGCTCGGCTTTAGCGATCCGAAAGAAGCACTGGAAACGCTATTCTCGAAAAAAGAGTCTTTCGACATTGTCGTTCTGGACTTGATGCTCCCCGGAATGGACGGCTTCGATGTCGCCAAAATAATCAAAAGCCGCATCGACATTCCCATCATTATCTCATCGGCACGTACCGATATCGGCAATAAAATTTACGGCTATGACCTGGGAGCCGATGATTATCTCGATAAGCCGTACGAACCCAGGGAGCTCGTCCTGCGTCTCGACGCGGTGTTGCGGCGATACGGTCGGCAAAATACGTTTACCGTTTCGGATTTTACTATCGATGAGGCCAATAAATCGGTCATGATGGACGGCTATCCGATCGATTTGACCCGGATTGAATTCGATATCTTTTTACTGTTGCTGAAAAACCGCAACAAGAATCTTTCACGCGATCAGATCATCGGCTCGCTCGGGCTGGACGATGAGACCAAACACCGCACGATCGATATGCATATCAGCAATCTGCGCCAGAAAATCGGAGACGATGCGAAAGAACCCCGTTATATCAAATCGGTATGGGGCATCGGCTACAAATTTACAGGATAAGCATGTCAATTTTTACCAAAATCACCGTATTGTTTCTCATCAGCTTATCCCTGATGATCGGGATCAGTTATCAAATCGACAAAATCAATTCCCAAAAATACGAATCGCTCATTCTCCAAAAATATCTCCTCGACGGACGCAAGATCTTTACATGGATGGCAACGGCGTCGAATGATGAACTGAACCGTAAATTAAAAACCCTAAATCTGATTCAAACGTCTGCTCAGCCTCCCCAACGATACCTCTTGCAACAACCCCACACTTTTGGAGTTTTTGAAATTTATGAAACGCACAGTGAAGAGTATCTTTTACATATACGCTATATCGACGATGATATCTATCTGCGCGATACGACTCTGCAAACAAATCAAAAAGAGCAATGGGTACTGAATGCCCTGGTCGCTGCCGACATCGCCGTGCTGATCATCATTTTCGCGATTATTCTCCGGATGCTCTCCCCGCTTCACTCCATTGCCGCAAGCATGCGCCGTTTCGCCTCCGGAGAGTATGACAGCCGCAGCCGTGTCCGATCCTCCGATGAGATCGGAGAGGTCTCCCAAACTTACAACGACATGGCGCAAACCATCGAAAATCTCATCCGCGCCCGGGAAGAGCTTCTGCGCGATGTCGGGCATGAACTGCGTACCCCGATTGCCAAAGGACTGTTTGCTATGGAGCAAATCGAATCTTCCGATGCTTCCGAAACTTTGAAACGGTCACTGCACGAACTCGATCAGCTGACCCAGACTCTTTTGGATATCGAAAAACTCCATGCGACCGATACGCTTCGCTACGAATCTTTCAGTGCCGAAACACTGCTTTTGAGCGCCCTCTCCAAACTCTGTCTCAATGACGAATCGGCAATCCGCATCGATATGCACGCCAATTTTACCGTACAGGGAGACTTGAATTATTTGTCTCTTGCATTAAAAAACCTGCTCGACAATGCATTGAAATACGCCGATTTTTTACCGGTCATCGTCGAAGTATCTCTTCATCATATCACCGTCGCCAATCACGCTGCAGCACTCCAAAAACCGTTTGAGAATCTGTTGGCCCCTTTTACCCGCGATGAACATTCCCGAACAACACACGGATTCGGATTGGGCTTGAATATCGTCCATAAAATTCTCGATAAGCACGGATTTCAACTCTCATACGAGTATCATGAGGGATATCACCGTTTTTCGATTATCTTCCGGTCTGATCTTTTGACTTAAATCGCTTCGACCAAGTTGGTTTTAGAACCGCATCGTTATAATCACTCTAAAAAAGAGAATTCATGGTTTCACTGCCCCATATCGAAGCGGCTTTGGCCGCTATAGATGCCGAAATCAAGGCATTGCTATACAATCAATCACTTTCTTTGAGCGAAAAGGACGAGAAGATGCTTCCCCTCTTGCGCGAGAGCAAAGTACTCAAACAAACACATGAAGATTTATGCTATTTGCGTGATAATCCGCCAAGCAGTCCGAGCGGATGTAAAGCGGGACAATACAGAGAAGAGAAATAAAAAAATTTAAGGATTTAAAAGTATTTAAAGAAGGGACTCCCCCAGATACCTGCGGCACAAAGCACGCACAGGTGTGCTGCTGTATTCCTACCCTGACACGGTGTCTGAACGCACCCTTGCACAGGTCTAGAGGAGAGGTGGAATTATAGCCGTTTACAGCCTTAAATGCAAGATAGTGTTATAATTACCCTATGACTTATCTGATTACCGCCCTCGATGCCGAAGCCAGACCGCTGATAGAGTACTATCGTCTTAAACGCGATTATACTCTCCCGTTCACGTTATACCGCAGTGAGGAAATCGTCTTATTGGTGACCCAACCGGGCAAAACCAATGCGCTGATGGCGACAAGCGCACTTTTGGGACATATACTGCCCAAGGCCGAAGACATTCTGATTAATATAGGAATCTGCGGAGCTCCCGAAGAATATCCGATCGGCGAAGCCCTGCTTATCCATAAAATTATCGATAACGGGCGCTCTTTTTATCCCGATATTTTATATCCTCACCCCTATAGAGAAGCGACTCTCCTATCCCTCGAGGCAGCACAAGATTCGATGCTGGAATCACCCGTCGATATGGAAAGTTCTTCCGTCTTTCGCGCCGCTTCCAAGTTCTTTCCTCTCCATCGAATTGCCTTTCTTAAAATTGTCTCCGATCATTTCAAACCGGATACTGTCACCAAAGAAAAAGTGATCGAATCATTGCGCAGCCACCGAAAAACACTCGATACACTGATCGGTTCGCTGAAACAACTTACCGATACAAAACCCCTCTTTACGGCCGAAGAATTCAAAGACATCAATGATTTCAAATCCCATTTTACCGTTTCACAGGGAGCTATACTCGAAGAGGCCCTCTGTTATTTTCGGCTTAGATATCCGGCTCTTCCGCTGCCGTTTCC
>Ga0172377_10005407_pt1 | contig 13129 bp, 8 predicted proteins | sample Pumphouse3metaG_FD_119749 | JGI IMG/M metagenome (GOLD analysis project Ga0172377, IMG submission 119749) | Leachate microbial communities from a municipal landfill in Southern Ontario, Canada - Pumphouse #3 metaG | ecosystem: Engineered > Solid waste > Landfill > Unclassified | place: Canada... | reverse complement strand
CAGTGTAAAGTTGTTTTGCGTCAAGCGAACGAACAAAGGCCTTCCTTCATAGATTCCAGTCATAGTCTCGCCTGAAATGTAGTTGTAGGGGAGAAGCCCACCGCAATCTTTGTCACCTTCCAAGGCCTTCTGAAGGAGAATGTCATAGAGCTTGCCTTTCTTTATGGTATTTCCCGTAGCTTCAAGCACTTGGTTGAATAAAGCCATCCAGTGGTCATATTCACCGGTGCAGTTGTTCGCATGAGCCATGGCAACCAACGATCCATCAGGGGTCGTCACCAAATCGATATATTTGTTGTAGCTCTTGGACAGTTCGTGTTCCAGGACGATCATGGCGAATACCGAAGTTCCTGCAGACACATTGCCGGTTCTCTTTGCAACGCTGTTTGTAGCAACCATTCCTGTTCCAGCATCTCCTTCAGGAGGACAGAGAGGGATTCCTATCTGAAGCTCCCCTGTGGGGTCTAGAAGCAGTGCTCCTGCTTTGGTGAGCGTGCCTGCCTCTGTTCCAGCAAACAAGACTTTGGGGAGTATTGACGATAGCTTCCAGTCGAATGCATAGGGTTCGATAAGGGCATCGAATTTGCCCATCAAGGTTTGGTCGTAGTCCTGTGTGTTGCAATCGATGGGGAACATGCCTGAAGCATCTCCGATTCCCAGCACTTTTTCCCCTGTAAGCTGCCAATGGACATATCCAGCCAGTGTGCATACATACGAGAGTTCTTTGACATGGGGTTCATTACTGAGAATGGCATGATAGAGATGGGATATGGACCAACGTTCGGGTACAGGATAGTCAAAGAGCTCTGAGAGCTCTTCAGAAGCTTTTTGGGTGATGGTGTTGCGCCAGGTCCTGAAGGGCACCAGCAAGTTGTCATCCTTATCGAAGGCAAGGTATCCATGCATCATGGCACTGATTCCCAAAGCCTTGATCTTGGTGAGATTGACGCCGTATTTTTCCTGCACATCAGCTCGCAGGTTTTTAAAGCTTGTAGATAATCCCTTCCAGACGTTTTCCAAAGAATAAGTCCAGATGCCGTTGACTAGGGAATTTTCCCAATCGAAGCCACCTTGTGCGATAGGTTCATTGTGCGCATTGATCAATACAGCTTTGATTCTTGTAGAACCAAATTCAATGCCCAAGATCGACTCTCCGTTCAGAATCTCCTGTCTTGTCTTGTTTTCTTGCATAGCATACGTCCTTATAATCATAGTATCCGGTACATGCCGGTTCAGTGCCTAGTATGTCTTTTCCTCTGTAAACAGGGATGAGCGCTCTTCTCGTGTGCAGTTTAAAAAAATACTCCGATTGGACTGCAGTTTCTGTGGGCTTTTCATTTTGTTTTTCAATAATTCAATTGAAGTCTGAGCAATATCTGTGATGGGTTGAGAGATTGCGTCTACTGAAAAATCAACATAATCGAGCCATTTGTTGTTGTCGAAGGTGCAGATGAAGCGAATGGGATTGATGTCTGCCAATCGTTTCATTTTTCCCAAGACTTCATAACAAATATTTGAATTGGTACAGATCAAGGTGTCGATCTCGGGGTGGGTACGTAAGAACTTACTGATGTTGGATGGGTTGTCATCAGCCTCAGGCTCTATCACCAAGATGTGGTCGGCATTGAATAGGTTGCTCTCGATCATGGCCAGACGATATCCTTTTGTGCGTTCTCTGGCACAATAATTGGTGCTTGAAAAGGTGATAAGCCCTATGTTTGCCTTACCTTTATTCACGATGTCCTTCACCAAGCTGTACGTTACCATCATGTTGTCGATACCAACGAAATCGAAGGATTTGTCTTCAAGCATCCTGTCTACCAAGACCAGAGGGAATTGTTCGCAGAAACGTAAGTCGGATAGGGTGCTGCAGGGAGCAACGATTAAGCCTGCGACATTGAGGTTCATCAAGGTTTTTATGCAATGACGTTCTTTCTCAGGATTTTCTTCGCTGTCCATGATGATGATCTGGTAGCCTTCTTCATAGGCGATATCTTCCAATTCCTTGATCAACTCATCGAAGAAATCGACTCGTATGTCTGATATCACCACCCCAATGGTAGTGGTTTTTGAAAAATGGCTTCGTTTTGAAGGAAGTTGATATCCAAGTTCCTTGATGGCCTGCAAAAGGATGTCTTGTGTCGATTCGTCAATATTCCTGGTTTTATTGATGAAGTGGGATATTGTGGAGATGGAGTATCCTGTTTTTTCTGCAATGTCTTGTAAACGAACTTTTTTGGTACGGCCCATGACATCCTTCTTTTCTTAATCAGCAAAAGTATAGTGTAGAGAGGATGCGTTGACAATGAAAAATTTCATATTTTGCGCAAAAAAAGAAACTTATTTCTGTATGCATAAACGCATCAAATCTATATATAACCAGTTTATAGATAAAAATATCCAGATTATTCTATAATTCATCAAAAACCAATGATAAAAAATTTGCGCAAAATTTATTCCTATTTGTTTCTTGGAATGCACAAAGCCTCCTGAGGAATGATCGTTGAACGTTCATCTTCAAGATTTTCTGGAAGGATGATATCGATGGGAACACAGATGGTGGGATCGGGCATCTGATTGAGAATCCCTTTGCGATACAGTTGGTATATTGCTGTATAGCCTTGGAAGTCGGGTCTTTGTGAGAGCAAGCAATCTACTTGTCCACAAAGCATTGCTTTCCTGTTTTGGTCGATCAAGTCGTAACCGATGAGGACGGTTTGGTTTTTCCTGCCCAGCAATGCGATGATGTTTGCTATTCTGTGCACTGCATCATTAACCACAAAAATTCCTTTGATGTCAGAATATTCACGATATGCATTTTCAAGAAGTTCAATTCCTCCATCTGTGAGCTGAACTTCCAATTCTATGTTTCTGTATCCCTTCTTGTTGGAGAAAAAGGTTTTGAATCCACGGGCACGCTCTGATGAGTTGTATGCTGCCTTATGGGTCTGCACCGTGATGTATGTGCCTTCCTGTGGACTGAGAAGATTCATCATTCTTCCTGCCAAGTATCCACCTCTGAAGGGATTTTGTACTACTGTAGAAACGGGGAACATGTCGGGAAGCGGAGAGTCTATGAAGGCATAGTCCATCTCATTGTATTTGGCAAGGAATTCCCTTGCAGCATCAGGAAGAACAGGAGCCAAAAGGATGGCATCAGGTTTTTTTATGAGGAGTTTTTCCGCTGTGTTCATGAAGTTTTCTGGTTTGGAGCGATCAAATTCAACCATATCAATGGAAACGGCAAGAGGAGAGAGCTCCTTTGCAGCTTTGAGGATGCCTTCATAAATCAGATTCCAATAGCCGAATTCCGAGTGAAGCATGGGAAGCAAAACACCGATGTGGAAGTTCTTGCTGAGTTTTAGGTTTCTCGCAAAGGTGTTCGCCTGATATCCATAATCATTGACGATGGTCATGATTTTTTCCACTGTCTCGGGGGCGACACGCCCTCGCTTATGGAGTACCCTATCTACAGTTCCAATGGAGACATTCGCTAGTTTGGCTATTTCTGAAATGGTCATCTATGGTTACATCCTATATAAAACTAGAAAAATATTGATTAACGATAACGCAAGTATAGCATACCCTGCATTCTTGTCCATAAAAAACCTACACATTCTACAAATATGTAATATAATTTGTTATAATATATCTCAATACATATTTATTTGCAAGAGAGATGAAAATATTTCTTGACAGATTGTTAAAATGAAACAACAATATAATCACTAATGCGTTAACGTAAACGCAACCTTAATTACTTTCTCAACGGAGGTTGGAAATGAAAAAAGTTGGATTGGTATTGCTCATGCTTCTCGTAGCAATGTCAGGGATGTTCGCAAGCGGCGCCAAAGAAAGCAGTGATGCAGGTCAGATGACCGTTGGTGTTTGTATGCCTACCCAGTCATCAGAACGTTGGATCAATGATGCAGCAAACATGAAGAAACAGCTTGAAGCACTTGGCTACAAGGTAGATGTTCAATTTGCAGAAGACGATGTTCAGGCTCAGGTTTCCCAGGTGGAAAATCTTGTTGCAAAGAAAGTTGATTGTCTTGTCGTAGCAGCTGTAGACTCCTCTGCTTTGGTCAATGCACTTGCCCAGGCCAAAGAATCAGGTATTCCTGTAATTGCGTATGACCGTCTTTTGATGGATACCGATGCTGTTTCATACTATGCAACCTTCGACAACAAGGGTGTTGGTACAAAAATTGCTGAATATATCGAAACCACTAAAAACCTGAAGACTGCTAAGGCTGAAGGTCGTTCCTATACGATCGAATTCTTCATGGGAAGCCCTGACGACAACAATGCACTGTTCCTCTACAATGGTGTGATGGAAGTCCTCAAGCCTTATCTTGACAATGGTGTTTTGGTAACCAAGAGCGGAAGAACTTCCTTCAACGATACCTGTATCCTTCGTTGGTCACAGGAAACCGCTCAGCAGTGGGCAGAAAACTATCTCTCTGCTTTCTATGCAACGGAAAAACTTGACATAGCATGTACCGCCTTCGACGGTTTTGCTTATGGTCTTCGTTCCGCTTTGGAAGGCGCTGGTTACACCCTCGGTTCCGATTGGCCTTTGGTCACCGGTCAGGATGCTGAATTGATGGCAACCAAGAACATCATCAGCGGCTACCAGACCATGAGTATCTATAAGGACACCCGTCTCTTGGCTGGAAAAGCTGTATCCATGGTAGAAGCTGTTCTCAAGGGCGCACAGCCTGAGATCAACGACACCACTCAGTACAACAACAACAAACTTGTAGTTCCTTCCTACCTTTGCGAACCTATCGCAGTAGACAAGTCAAACTTCAAGGAAATCATTGTTGACGGTGGATACTATACCGCAGCACAGCTTGGCATGTAGGACTTTAGAATCGTGAATCAATGTGCGGGTTGCATAGGTGACCCGCACACTCTGTAAGCTTGCATTTCTCTTGATGGCAGATACAAGTAGGGAATCAAAAGTAATTCTAGCTTCAAGAAAGTGATTCTAACAAGTAGGGGTATGTATGTCGGACTATATTTTGGAAATGAAGGATATCACCAAGAAGTTTACGGGTGTTCAAGCGCTCACCGAGGTAAACCTGCAGGTTGAGCGAGGTGAAATCCATGCTCTCTGTGGTGAGAATGGGGCAGGAAAATCTACCTTGATGAACATCCTTTCAGGTGTCTATCCGTATAAGTCTTATTCTGGGCAGATTATTTATAATGGGCAGGAGTGTCAGTTTCATCAGATCAAGGACAGTGAGGAGAAGGGTATTGTCATCATTCACCAAGAATTGGCTTTGATTCCCTATTTATCAATAGCTGAAAATGTTTTTCTTGGGAATGAGCAAACTGGGCAAAAAGGTGTCATCGATTGGTGGGAAACACGAAAAAAAGCACAACAGATGCTTGTTGAGGTTGGGTTGCCCAATGAAGATGTTTCAAAGCCCATCAATACGTTGGGAGTTGGCAAGCAACAACTGGTTGAGATAGCCAAGGCGCTTGCAAAGAAGGTAAGCCTTCTGATTTTGGATGAGCCGACAGCCTCTCTCAATGATGAGGAGAGTGATCATTTGCTTACCATTCTCCTTGGGCTTAAGAAGAAAGGCATTACCAGCATCATCATCTCACACAAACTTGCCGAGTTGACCAAAGTATCTGATAAGATAACGGTCATTCGAGATGGTTCTGTGATCAAGAACCTTGTTAAGGGGACCGATGATTTCGCAGAAGATATAATCATCCAGGCCATGGTAGGACGTGAACTCACCCAACGGTATCCAATACGAGAGAACTGCACCTTAGGTGAAGTGATCATGGAGGTGAAGAACTGGACATGTCACCATCCCGACGATGCGAACCGTATTGTACTTGAGGATGTAAATTTTAATGTCCGTGCCGGTGAAGTGGTTGGATTTGCAGGATTGATGGGTGCTGGAAGAACCGAGCTGGCAATGAGCCTGTTTGGAAAATCGTATGGTCAGAAAATAACCGGAGAAATTATTCTTCGTGGGGAAAAGGTGACTATCGAAAATGTAGGTGATGCCATTCGCAATAAGATGGCCTATTGCAGTGAAGACCGGAAGCAGTACGGGCTTGTATTGAGTGATGACATGAAACACAACATGACCATGGCTGCATTGCCGTATTTTTTCTCGAATCATGGAGTCATCAATTCCAATGAGGTGATCGTTCAGTCTGAGAAATACAAAGAGTCGATCAACGTCAAGGCATATTCCATCAATCAAAAGGTTGAGACCCTCTCCGGGGGGAACCAGCAGAAGGTGGTTCTGGCAAAATGGATCATGACAGCTCCAGATATCTTGATTCTTGATGAACCTACCAGAGGTATCGATGTGGGAGCAAAACATGAGATATACCTTTTGATCAATGAATTGGCAAAGAGTGGAAAAGCGGTAATCGTCATCTCTTCTGAGATGCCGGAAGTTATAGGAGTATCGGATAGGATATATATCCTAAATGAGGGAAGAATCATCGGAGAAATGAACAAAGATGAATTTTCTCAGGAAGCTATCATGACACGCATCATTAGAGATACCAACAGTCGGAGGAGAAAGTAAACATGGAAGCTCAAGCTATCAAGAAACAGAGAGGCAATATTGACCTCAAACAATATGGAATGATTTTGGCACTCATTGCCATCTATCTACTTTTTTATTTTTTGACAGGGGGAATCAATGCCTCTTCTGCAAACATCAATAACTTGATCATGCAGAATGGGTACATCATCATCCTTTCCGTTGGTATGCTTTTATGTGTATTGACAGGAAACATCGATCTTGGCGTTGGTTCCGTCGTTGCTGTATGTGGTGCTTCGGCTGCTATTGCTGTAGTAGATTTTGGGATGCCGGTGTTCGTAGGATTTTTCGCCGCAATCGCCATTGGAGGTCTATTTGGTATCTTTACAGGTTTCTTTGTATCCGTATTGAGTATTCCACCGTTCATCGTAACGTTGGCTACCATGCTCATCGGTCGAGGATTCACCTATACCATTCTTCAGGCACAGACCAAAGGACCTTTACCTCCTTCATATACTAAAATCGGTGCAGGGTTCCTTACTTCCAAGAAAATTCCGATGTTCGGGAATGACTTTGATCTTCTCTGCATACTAGTCGCCATTGTTGCTTCTATTCTTATTATTCTTTCTACCTTACGAGCAAACAACACCAAAAAGAAATATGGTTTTTCAGTGCTTCCCCAATGGCAGGAGGCTATTAAACTGGGAATCATCCTCTTTATCGTATGGTTTGTCCTCATGAAACTTGCCACCTATAAAGGCATCCCCATTGTTCTCGTCCTCATGGGAGTTTTAGTGGCAATCTATCATTTCATTACTGAAAAAACCGTTGCAGGTAGACAGATATATGCATTGGGTGGTAATGCCAAAGCAGCAAGTCTTTCTGGAATCAACACCCGAAAGGTCTATTTCTGGGTATATGCGAATATGGGGCTTTTATGTGGTATCGCCGGTATCGTACTTTCTGCCAGAAACGCCTCTGCAACTCCTAAGGCCGGTGATGGCTTCGAAATGGATGCAATTGCTTCCTGTTATATCGGTGGCGCCGCAATCGCTGGTGGTTCAGGTACTATTTTAGGTGCTGTCGTAGGTGCATTGATCATGGGTATCCTGAACAATGGAATGTCTTTGGTCGGTCTTTCCACTGATATCCAGAAGATTGTGAAAGGTATGGTTCTCCTTGGAGCTGTTACAATCGATTTGGTTTCAAAGCAGAAAAAATCCTGATTCAGTTAGTTTTTGCATAACGTATTGGTTTGATTACTTAGAGAGAACAAAAGATTGTGTATAAAGAAGGAAACAAGCATGAATAGAAAGCCGTTGAAAGATTTTGAATTTTGGTTTCTTGTAGGTTCACAGTTCCTCTATGGGCCTGAGACCTTACAGAAGGTCGCTGAACATGCGCAGATTATGGCATCCAATCTCAATGATGCAAAAATGATACCCTGCAAAGTAGTCTATAAAGCAACGGTGAAGACCACTGATGAAATTACCAAATGGGTCAAGGAAGCGAACTATGATGATAATTGCGCAGGTATCATCACATGGATGCATACTTTCTCCCCTTCGAAAATGTGGATCAATGGTCTTGAGCTTTTACAAAAGCCATACTGCCATCTTCATACCCAGTTCAACAGAAACATTCCTGATAAAGAAATTGATATGGATTTTATGAATCTCAATCAATCTGCACATGGTGATCGTGAGCATGGTTTCATCTCTGCCAGAATGCAGATGAAAAGAAAGATCGTAGTAGGATATTGGGAAGATGAAGACGTGCAGCAGAGCCTTGGGAGATGGATGCGATCAGCAGTCGGTGCTGTAGAGAGTAGGAATCTCAAGGTGGTCAGGTTTGGAGACAATATGAGGAACGTCGCTGTTACCGAGGGAGATAAAGTCGGTGCACAGATGCAACTCGGTTGGCAGGTCAATACCTGGGGGGTCGGTGATCTCATCAAAGAACTGGAAGCCGTAACTGAAGCTGAAGTTGATGCTCAGGTGAAGATCTATGCACAACTTTATGAGTTTGCTACCGATGACATGGAAACTGTACGGTATCAGGCACGTGAAGAAGTGGCAATGAAAAAATTTCTCGATAGGGAAGGGGCCCAAGCCTTTACCAATACATTTGAAGATCTACAGCAAATGCGCCAACTACCAGGTCTTGCCTCTCAGGATCTGATGTTGCAAGGGTACGGCTATGGTGGTGAAGGGGACTGGAAGGTCTCTGCCATGACCTCGCTTATCAAACGGATGACCGAGAATATGGGTGGAGGCACTGCCTTCATGGAAGATTATACCTATGATCTGGAGAAGGGCAAGGAGCTCTCTCTCGGTGCCCATATGTTGGAGGTCTGTCCTTCTCTGTCCGATAAAAAAGCAAAGATAGAAATTCATGAATTAGGTATTGGAGGGAGAGAACCTCCCGCTCGATTGGTGTTTGAAGGTCACCCAGGCAATGCGATTGTAGCTTCCTTGGTGGATATGGGTGGCAGACTCAGGCTGATCGTTCAAGATATTGAAGTCGTGAAACCCATCTATAAAATGCCAAATCTTCCTGTCGCCCGTGTTATGTGGAAACCAGCACCAGATTTGAAGACAGGTGCCCATTTGTGGATCCTTGCTGGTGGAGCCCATCATTCAACCCTCAGCTATGATGCCGATGCGCAGATGCTCGAAGATTGGTGTGAAATCATGGGTGTAGAATTTGTTCACATTTCCAAGCAATCAAGTGTGGAAGGAATGAAGCAGCAGTTGTTCCTTTCAGATCTGGCTTGGAAGCTCAGATAACTCCTCCTTTTCTTCTCCTCTTCTGGCCGACGACTGATCATCGTCGGCCAGTTCTTGAATCACTACCTTTATGGAAAAACTGAGGTTATCAATATGTAATCAAGGATCTCTGATCATTCATTGGATTTCCTGTATTTGATGTCTATGAGGTTTACTCAATAAAAAAGAGGATTGCATTTCTACAATCCTCTCGTTTTCCACAAAAATTGCCTTACATTACCGTTCCATTCTTGATGACCGCATTTTTGTTGATGACAATGATGCCATCATGGATGGAATACATGGCAAAATCCCCTTCTTGACGTGGGATGTCATCAATACCGATCCGGCAACCATCTCCAATTCTTGCGTTTTGGTCGATGATGGCTTTGCGGATGATGGTACCTTTTCCTATGCCAATATTGGGAATGCCCTTCTTGGTGTTTTCAGCTTTTTCCTCAGGTGTCTCATAATATGAGGCTCCCATACAGTAGACACCATCAAGTGAAGCCCCAGATTCTATCAAGGTTCTGACACCAATGATTGAATTTACGATATAGGCATTGGTGATGATCGATCCTTCAGAGGTGAGGGATGCGCTGATATTACAGAAATTCACTTTGGTGGCAGGAAGATGACGACGGTGCGTATAAATCGGCATTTCTTCGTCATAGAAATTGAACTGAGGATTGATTGAAGTCAAATCGAGGTTGGTTTCGTAGAATGCCTTGATTGTTCCGATATCTTCCCAGAATCCATCAAAGAGAAAGGTTGCAACCTTTCTGTGCTTCATCACATCAGGGATGATTTCCTTGCCAAAGTCCTTCTTGTCGTTATTGAGCACCTCTTCCATCGTCTTTGCGGTGAAGATGTAGATACCCATGCTGGCAAGATACTCATTGGAGTGATCAACTTTTTTATTCAACGAAGAGAGCATATAGGACTCAGGTACCTTAAAATCAGAAATATCCAGGTCATTGGCAGGTTTCTCATAAAACTTGTTGATAATCCCCTCTTCATCACATCCAATGATTCCCAGACCGGTTGCTTGTTCCCTGCTGATCGGCTTTGCTGCAATGGTTAATTCTGCACCACTGGAAATGTGACGATCAAGCATATCCTGGATGTCCATGCGATAGAGCTGGTCACCACTGAGAATGATATAGTATTCTGCATTCTGGTCATGGAAGTGCTTGAGATTCTTACGTACAGCATCAGCTGTCCCTTGATACCAGGTATCTGTCTGGTTTGTCTGTTCTGCAGCAAGAATCTCTACAAACCCATTGGAGAACGTGTCAAACACATAGGTGTTCGCAATGTGGTTGTGAAGGGATGCTGAGTTGAACTGAGTCAGAATGTAGATTTGCCTGATACCACTGTTGATACAGTTGGAAATAGGAATATCTACCAGGCGATACTTTCCAGCAAAGGGAACCGCAGGTTTTGAGCGATCCATGGTTAACGGATAAAGTCTCGTTCCTTTACCTCCACCCAATACTATCGCAATTGCTTTTTCTTTTTTTACCATGTTACATCCCCCTTAAGCTGGTTTCATATATATGAAGATAGGATCGGGCTGACCTTTTCCAGGTATTGTCCGATTCCATGCATCGAATTCGAATTTCTTGGACTTTCATGGGGCCGTCTTCCCACCAATGTAAAGCTCTCTCTACGGCTGTAAGTATACCACTCGGGCTCATTGTTTCAAAGAGGATTCCGGTTCCCTCTTTCGGATGTTCATCCAGATCAAGAATACTATCAGAAAGGCCGCCGGTCTTGCGGGCAACAGGCATTGTCCCGTATCGCAAGGAATAGAGCTGATTAAGGCCACAAGGCTCATATCTGCTAGGCATCAAAAAGAAATCAGACCCAGCTTCGACAATATGTGCTGCACGATTGGAGAACAGGATGTTGACGGACAGATTCTTGTAAACACTACCCAATTCCTTCAAGGTATCTTCCATTTGCTTGTCGCCGGTCCCAATGATGATCATCTGCAAAGGATAATCACGTACCATTTTCTCCAAGGCACAAGGCGTTCCTTCCAAGAGTTCAACAAAACCCTTTTGGTCAGCGATACGGCTGATCATGGAAAAGAGAGGAATGTCTGGATTGACTTCAAGTCCGAACTGCTCTTGGATCTCAGCTTTCGTACGTGCTTTTCCTGCAAGATCTTTACTGGAGAAGTGATGGTTCAAGAACGCATCGGTTTCTGGATTCCACTCTTGATAATCAATCCCATTGATGATGCCTGTAAGAACTTCTTTCCGTCTGGTAAGGAGACTTTCAAGGTTGCATCCATACTCAGGGCTTTGGATCTCTTGTGCATATGTGGGGCTTACGGTGGTAAGGGCATGTGCAAACTCGAGACCGGTCTTAAGCATGTTCACTCGTTTATAAGGAGTAAGCCCGCTGAATAGTTTCTCGTCGACTTCCATATCAGTTGATAAAAATTGCAATCGGGAGAAGTCTCCCTGATACGCAAGATTGTGTATGGTCATGACACTTTTAGTATTGGAGAAGAATGCATCATCTGAATCCTTGAGCAGATAGGGGACGAATCCACACGTCCAGTCATGGCAGTGGATGACATCCGGCTTCCAATCAAGTGCTTTGCACAATGGCAAAGCAGCTTTGTTGAGCAGGGTGAAGCGCTCAAGATTGTCGCTATACGGAGCGAAGGAGGTCTCCCCATAAATTCCTTGCCTATCATTGAAGAAGGGATGACAAAGAAAATAGTAATGGACATGATCGACGACTTTTGTAAGAAAAGTGAGGCTTTCTTTCTTCTCCAACAACGAAACTTCCACCTTGAAGGGGACGTCCTCAAAGCCCGAGGTATCAACACTACCATAGCATGGTAAGAGAACTCGGACCTCCGATCCAATCTCACAGAGGGCTGATGAAAGAGCGCCTACGACGTCTGCCAGCCCTCCTGACTTGGAAAATGGTACCGATTCACTAGAAACCATGAATATATTCATGGTTCAATTAGAACACTAAGGACGTACCATCGTCAAGGAGAAAAGTGTGATATATGAGTTCAGAACGCTATTTAGCGGTATTCTCTTCCCTCAAGAGCATCAATATATTCGCTGCTGCAATGAGCTGCAACTGCACCATCACTTGCTGCAGTGATCAACTGTCTGAAAACTGTAGTGCGTACATCCCCTGCTGCATATAAGCCGGCAAGTTTGGTTTCCATCTTTTCATTGGTAATGACATACCCGGATTCATCCAGCAAGTCCTTATCGAGAAGACCTGTCTGAGGAAGCATGCCGACGAAGATGAACGCAGCATCAAACTCTCTGGAATATTCTTTGTTCTCCACTAGATCTTTGAGTACGACGGAGGTGACCTTATTCCCGTCACCGACAATCTTGACTGCGGTATGTTGCATCAGTAGTTCGATGTTTTTATTTCGCTTGACCTGTTCTATCAAATTATCCTGAGCGCGGAAGCGGTCTTTTCTATGGATGATCGTCACATGCTCAGAAAGCTTGGAAAGATAGATTGCATCGGTAAGTGCTGTATCTCCACCCCCAATGACCAGAATCTTTTTACCCTTGAAAAAAGGACCGTCACAAGTACCGCAGTATGAAACGCCTTTGCCAGAGTACTCCTCTTCACCTTCAACGCCAAGATGGCGGTGTTTTGCACCGGTAGCCAGAATGACTGCCTTTGCTTGATAGGTCTCACCACTGGTTTCAACAATGAAAACATCACCTTCCTTCTTAAGGGAAGTAACCGAAGCGTAGACCAATTTTGCCCCAAACTGCTCAGCTTGGGCTTGGAACTTCATACCAATCTCATAGCCGCTGATGGGTTGATCAT
>Ga0172377_10005406_pt1 | contig 13130 bp, 11 predicted proteins | sample Pumphouse3metaG_FD_119749 | JGI IMG/M metagenome (GOLD analysis project Ga0172377, IMG submission 119749) | Leachate microbial communities from a municipal landfill in Southern Ontario, Canada - Pumphouse #3 metaG | ecosystem: Engineered > Solid waste > Landfill > Unclassified | place: Canada... | reverse complement strand
CTGCCCATTGGTGGCATTGTCCGCGTAAGCTGTAAAGTTAGCTAACCCGCCGCCTAGGATCAATGCAAAGACCAGCACACAGACTGTAAACTTTTTTAAACAAATCCCCCATTTAAAACAATTCATAAACAGCACACCCTCCCTATTATTTTGTTGTTGCTTTGCAAAAACAAAAAACCAGTCGACTGGCAATTTAGAATCGCCATTCACGACTGGCTCGCCGGGTATTGCGGGTATCCCCCACCCTGCCTACCCGGCTCTTTCAGTCAAAACCACAGGCTGCCTTTAGCCAAGCACGCCTGCTGCAGTTCATTAATACTGGTAATGCTTTAGAAATTATCCGGCTTTTTCAATCACCCCTTCCATAACGATAAAGATATGCTCTTTATCCTCGTCCACATTCAGACTTTTTATTATTTTTGTTATGCTTTTGTCTGTAAGACGTTCCAATTGTATCTCCAATTCCGATTTAAAGGACCTATATATGTCATTCCTTATTCCTTCAACTTTCCTTGCACCGTCCGGATGTTTATGCATTGCCTGCTCCAGCGGTGTCAGAAACCCCTGAAGTTTTATTATGATTACATCTCCTATTATATCTACAACGGTATTCTCAGGTCCCTTGCCGAACGTCTCCTTGTACTTCCCGGTAAATACACGTTTAATCTGTGCGGCAATATGATTGTAAGTATTTATGATGTATCTCCCCCCTCGATAATACCATATTTACAGGCGCAAAAGTGCCCGTCCATTTCGCGCCCGGCAAATGAGCCCCCCAGTGAGCCCCCCAGCATAATATGTATAGTCGTAGAATTACCTATTGTGTGAATAAATATCGGAATGTGGAACTTTTCAACATTTTATTATTTATTTGGGTTATTGAAGTATTCTATATGCAATCCGTAAACCCTCTTGCAATCATAAAATACTTCTCGAAAAATTCCACTGTATACATATGATACCACAAATACACCGACAAAGCCGGTCGGGAACATACGTTTTATATTCTAATTTAAAGGAATATATCAATTTATGGAGAAATATACCAATTAAATCGCATGTCACCGGTATCCTGGTGTGATGTTATGAAATCATTTGAGGAAGGTGATGAAAATGATTGATGTGGCAATACGGTTTGACCCCCATCAGGCCCGCTGGATCAGGGAACGTAACTGGCATCCCAGTCAACGTCTTGAGTTTCTGGAGGACGGCTCGCTTATCCTTACAATGACCGTAAGCAGTCTGGACGAGGTCAAGCGATGGATGCTGGGCTTTGGTCGCCACGCAGAGGTCTTAAAGCCTAAAAAACTAAGGCAGGCCGTGGCAGAGGAGATTAAGGCTATGGAATATATATACAATTGAAAGGGACTTGTCAAAGGGACAGGTGTGTTAGGTTAGGTTAGGTTAGGTTAGGTTAGGTTAGTGTAAAATTGACAAAACAGATTATGACATATAGAATTATAACTAGACCAATTCTCAAATAATGTTAATTTCAAAAAACAGCTTGGCAAGCTGCTCAGTATTGATACTCATATCACCAGCATAAGAATGAAAAAGAATATTTTGCATATCTAACTTAAATTTATCAAGGGAGGTTTGAATGAACCTATGGAAAAAAATAACGCTCTCTTCAAAAGATATGAAGGGAACCCTATTATTACCCCTGTCAAATGGCCCTATTTGGCCAATGCCACCTTCAATCCTGGTGCGATAAAACACGATGGAGAAACCCTGCTCCTGGTACGGGTGGAAGATATGCGCGGTTTTTCACATTTGACCATCGCCCGCAGCAAAGACGGCAAAACCAATTGGCAGATTGATGAAGAACCCCTCTTAAAACCTGAACCCAGCATTGAAGAGGAGCAGTGGGGGCTGGAAGACCCCCGCATTGTCTACCTGGAGGACCGGCAGCAATATGCCATTACTTATGTTTCTTTTTCCAAGGGTGGGCCCACAGTTTCTCTGGCTTTAAGCGATGATTTTAAGACTGTCGAACGCCAGGGGGCGATGCTCCCCCCTGAGGACAAGGATGCTTCCTTGTTGCCTAGGAAAATTAACGGTCGATATGTTCTTATACATCGTCCTATAATCAGGGGTGAAGCCCATATCTGGATTTCTTTTTCACCGGATTTGAAATACTGGGGCGACCACAAGATATTGATACCGGTACGCCCGGGCTGGTGGGACTGCTCCAAGGTCGGCCTGGGACCACCGCCAATCGAAACTAAAGATGGCTGGCTGGTCATATATCACGGTATACGAGTTACGGCCTCAGGCAGTCTCTATCGGATAGGCCTGGCCTTACTGGATCTAGATGAGCCCTGGAGAGTTATCAAACGCAGTGATTGCTGGGTTTTCGGTCCCCGTGAACGCTACGAGCGAATTGGCGATGTGCCGGGAGTAACTTTCCCCACCGGAGTCACTGTCGATAAAAAAAGCGGGGAGCTTCATGTTTATTACGGAGCCGCCGATTCCAATGTCTGCCTTGCAACCGCTAAGCTAGACAAACTGGTAGATTTCATTCTAAACAATAAAACCCCGCATAAGGGCGAGTTGTGTTAAGTGAAAGTAGCTATGCTGGCCCCAATTTCCTGGCGTACTCCGCCACGACACTACGGCCCCTGGGAATGGGTTGCCAGTTTACTTACCGAAGGTTTGGTACGACAGGGCGTGGATGTGGACCTCTTCGCCACCGGCAATTCTCAAACTTCAGCGCGTCTGCGCTGGGTTGCTGCCCGGCCCTATTCGGAAGATCCGGAAATGGATGCCAAGGTTTGAGAATGTTTGCATATCGCAGCCCTTTTTGAAGAAGCAGATCAGTACAACCTTATCCATAATCATTTTGACTTTTTGCCCCTTACCTATTCGTGATTGGGTAAAAAAGCAATTCACAGTTGAATTAATGGTTCAACGCTATCTGAAAGTTTACAGCAAAATAATACAAAGAAAATGAGGTGAGCAAATATGGTTGCTCATAATTCCATAAATCATTTAAAAATCGCCTTTATCGCTACCTACCCGCCACGGCAGTGCGGCATCGCTACCTTTACTGCCGACCTTTATAATAGTCTTAAGGCTCTTTACAGCGAAGACGAGCATAACGACTGCCGGGATTATCTGCAGGTAATCGCCCTTAACAATGACTCTAAAGAATATAACTACGGCGACGAAGTCAGCTTTAAAATCAGGGCACCGTATCAAGGCGATTACCGCCAAGCTACTGATTTTATCAACCTTTCTCCGGTGGACGTAGTCTGCCTGCAGCACGAATTTGGGATCTTTGGCGGCGAAGACGGCAACAACATTTTTCCCCTGCTGGGTGCTTTGAAAAAACCTGTAGTCACAACCCTGCATACCGTCCTTGAGAAACCCACTGCCGGCCAGCTAAAAACCTTGAGGTGGATCTGCAATCGGTCTACCCTGGTGGTGGTGCTGGCCGAAAAAGCGGTAACACTGCTGCAGGATGTTTACCAAGTACCGAAAGAAAAGATCGTAAAGATACATCACGGAACCCCGGACTTACCTTTCCTGGACACTTCTTATTATAAAGAACAGTTCCAGGCCGAAGGGAAAAAGGTGCTATTAACCTTTGGCCTCCTTAGTCCCAACAAAGGAATTGAACATGTTATTGCTGCCCTGCCGGAGGTCGTGGAGGAATTTCCCGACACATTATATTTTGTCCTCGGAGCGACTCACCCCGAGGTCAAGCGGCAACATGGTGAAGAATACCGCCATTCATTGGAAAAAATGGTAAGAGATAAGGGTCTGCTGGACAATGTAGTATTCTATAATCAATACGTCACTATGGAACGCTTGCTGCAATTTATAATGGCCGCCGATATTTATATTAACCCTTACGTTAACAAAGAACAGATTAGCTCCGGCACCCTGGCTTATGCTCTGGCCTGTGGCAAGGCCATTGTTTCAACGCCCTACTGGTACGCTGAGGAACTGCTTGCGGACGAACGCGGCTTTCTGGTACCCTTCCGTAACAATAAGGCTATTGGCGGGGCTTTGATTAAACTGCTAAATAACGAAACCCTGCGGGATCGAATGCGGAAATCCTCGTATGAGTATGGACGTCAGATGATCTGGAGTAAGGTAGCCAAGGCGTATACCCGGACATTTGAACAGGCACTCCTTAATTACAGGAGTAGCAAATCTCGCCTTATCCGCAAGGAAAACGTTGGCGAAGGTGCCATTATGCCCGATGTTAAATTGACTCACCTGCGCATCCTAACTGACGATACCGGGCTATTCCAGCATGCTGCTTTTTCAATTCCTGACCGCTTCCACGGCTACTGTATCGATGACAATGCCCGGGCTTTAATTGTAACAATAATGAACTGGTGCCTCTTTAAGGACGAAAGTATCATCCCCCTGACACATGTGTACTTAGGTTTCCTTAATTACGCTTTTGACAGCCAAAGTCAGCGGGTACGCAACTTTATGTCCTACAACCGCCAATGGATGGAAGAAGTAGGTTCTGAGGATAGCCACGGGCGTACCATCTGGGCTCTAGGCTATACCATAGCCTACCCTCCCAGCGATGCAATCTTGGGCCTGGCCAGCCGCCTTTTCAAACAAGCAGTTGGGGTAACCCCTTCCTTTACCTCCCCCCGGGCCTGGGCTCACACTATAATGGGTTCCTTGTATTACCTTAAACGCTTTAGAGGAGATACTGAAGCGCAGAGCGTGATCGAAAAGCTAAGTCAAAAACTATTGGGGCTTTTCCAGGCCACGGCCCGAGAAGAATGGTTCTGGTGTGAGGAAGTTGTCGCCTATGACAACGCCCGCTTGCCCCAGGCCCTGATAGCTGCCGGAGATTACCTGGCTGATGAAAAAATGCTGGATACCGGCTTAAAGGCCTTAAACTGGCTAATTACAATCCAAACCGACCCTGTAAAGAAACACCTTTCCCTTGTGGGTAATAATGGGTGGTACCGATACGGTGGGGAAAAAGCGCGCTTTGATCAACAACCTTTAGAAGTAGCTGCGCTGATCGATGCTTGTTACCAAGCCTACCTTGCTACCCAAGAGACACACTGGCACAAATATATGGATTGGGCTTTCAATTGGTTTTTTGGCAATAACGACATCGGTCAGGTTGTCTACAATTTCACCACCGGCGGCTGCTACGACGGTCTCCAGCCTGGAGGGGTCAACCAGAACCAGGGTGGAGAATCTATAGTCTCATTTTTGCTGGCCCTGCACCAGATGCAGCAGCCTGCCAGTTATATCGCTGTTGAAGATGTTGAAAAAAGCACCGGTCAAGGGTTGTCAACTGCCCCTGATCCAAAGGAGCATCTAGCCGGCCGGGCATAAGAATAGCTTATAGGTTGCTGTTTTTGCCCCGGGGCAGGTAACACGTCGCCTGCCGGCAGCAAAAAGAAAATAACCACTATTATAGCGAAAAAGGAGTGATTAGCTTTTATGTATGCAGTTATATTAGCCGGGGGCAGCGGCACCCGGCTCTGGCCCTTAAGCCGAACACAATTCCCCAAACAATTCATTGATTTTACTGATAACGGCCGTAGTCTTTTCCAGGAAACAATAGCCCGTGTTAAGAGCATTATTCCTGAAAACCGGATTATCATTGTTGCCAACAGCGAACAGGAAAACAATATCAAACACCAGTTGGACCAAATGGGACTCAAAGAAGTCGTTTTATTAAAAGAGACCCGGGCCTGCAATACGGCTCCCGCCATTGGCCTGGCCGCCTGGTATTTGGCAGGTATAGCCGCTAAAGACAAAGATGCTATTATGGCAGTACTGCCCTCCGATCATGTTATTGCACCCGGGCAGGATTTTGCCAAACTCATTAACCGGGGCTGCCAGGCAGCCGATGCTTACGGCATTGTTACCTTTGGCATCAAGCCTGATTATCCCGAAACGGGCTATGGCTACATTCTCAGCGGCCAACAGCTGGATGGGCAGGCATTCAAAGTAGAAAAATTCATGGAAAAACCGGAACTGGCACTGGCGGAAAAATATATCAGGGATAAACGTTACCTCTGGAATAGCGGCATGTTTGTATTTAAAGTACGGGAGTTGATGGCCCAATACCGCCGCTACCTGCCTTCTTTGGCTGACGGGCTGGACAAAATAGATTATAAAGACTTTAGTAATCTGGAGCATGTGTATAATTCCTTTGACAGTGTTTCCATCGATTATGGTCTCCTGGAAAAAACGACCGACACAACTGTTATTCCCGCCGGTATCACTTGGAGTGACGTGGGCAGCTGGGACGCCGTTTATAAAATTTCTCCTAAAGACGCCAACGGCAATTATCATAAAGGGCGCATCATCAGTATTGGTTCCCGAAATACTCTTGCCTTTTCCTCCAAACCCTTAGTAGGCCTGATTGGTGTGGAAAACATTGCTGTTATAGCAACTGAAGACGCTCTCCTGGTCTGTGCCAGAGAAAAATCCCAGGAAGTAAAAAATCTGGTGGATAGGCTTGAAAGCGATGGTGCCTCTGAATACATGGTTCACCCCACTGTCCACCGCCCCTGGGGAAGCTTTACCGTGCTGGTGGACCAGGATACATATAAGGTAAAGAAAATTGTGGTAAACCCGGGCAGCCGTCTCAGCCTGCAGAGCCACCGCCATCGTTCGGAGCACTGGCTGGTTGCCAGAGGACAAGCACTGGCTACCGTTAATGACGAAGAAAAACTGTTTGAGGAAGGAAAACACATTTTCATTCCACAAAGCGCCCGACACCGTCTGGAAAACCCGGGTAAAGAGCTGCTGGAAGTCATTGAAGTCCAAAAAGGCGATTATTTAGGCGAAGACGATATTACCCGTTACCAAGACGATTATGGACGAAGTGGGACTAAGACTCCTGAACAAATATTTAAGCAATGGATGAATTCTGAAATAATCGACGCTACAAACAAACGGGAACTCCGGGAGATTGAAAACAGCCCGACTGCTATTCAGGAACGGTTTGGCTCTGAACTGGTTTTCGGCACAGGGGGATTAAGAGGAATAATAGGTGCCGGACTTAACCGGATGAATATTTACGTAGTGCGTAAAGCCACCCAGGGACTGGCTGATTATATTAATAAACAATACCCGGTAAACTCAGGGCAACAGGTAGCCATCGCTTACGATACCCGCCATTATTCACGGGAATTTGCACAAGCGGCAGCCCAGGTACTGGCTGCCAATGGAATAAAAGCTTTAATTTTTGCTGATGCCCGCCCTACACCCCTGTTGTCTTTTGCTATCCGCGAACTGGGATGTGCTGCCGGGATAGTAATTACAGCCAGCCACAACCCCTCCGAGTATAACGGGTACAAAGTTTACCAACCTGACGGGGGGCAAGCGGTATCCCCGTTTATTGATAAACTCACAGAGGCTATTACTGACGTGGATATTTTCAGGGACGTCCGTAACATTTCCGTTCAGAAAGCCAAAGCCCAGGGACTGCTGGAAATTATCAGCCCCCGGCTCGACAACCTGTACCTAGAGCAAGTTGCTTCACTTTCATTGAGCCGGCCTAAACAAAAGTTAAAGGTTGTATTTACTCCTTTGCACGGTACCGGCTCCTGCTTTATACCCAAACTTTTAAAACAGACCGGGTATATTGACCTTTTTGTAGTAGAAACACAAATGGTTGCCGACCCGGGGTTCCCGACGGTAAAAACCCCTAATCCGGAAGACAGAAAATCATTCGCAGCGGCACTGGACCTGGCCAGACAAGAAAAGGCTGACCTGGTCATGGCTACCGACCCTGATTGTGATAGATTAGGCTGTGCTGTTAAAAATGAAAAAGGAGATTATGATCTTCTAACAGGTAGCCAGATTGGTGCTCTGCTACTGGAATACCTGCTGGGACGTTTAAAGGAAAAAGACGAGTTGCCTGCCGGCGGCGTAATAATAAAAACGATTGTTACCGATGATTTAGGAAAGAAGATTGCTGCTTCTTACGGTGTTCACACGATCGAAACATTGACCGGCTTCAAATATATAGGTGAAAAGATAAAAGAATTGGAAGCAGCAGGTTCCCCTGATTTTCTTTTTGGTTATGAAGAAAGCTATGGCTACCTGGCAGGAACGTTTGTCCGGGATAAAGATGCCAACATAGCCGGCCTGCTGATAGCAGAAATGGCCGCCTATTATCAAGAATGCGGACAATCGCTGCTGCAGGTTTTGGAAAACCTTCATCAACGGTTTGGTTATTTTAAGGAAGAACTCGTCTCACTGGAATTAAAAGACGAAGCGGCAGCGGACAGGCTTATAGCTGCCTTAGACCGTCAACCACCTCAGATTGAAGGAGTGCAAATAGTAGAAAAAAGAGATTATCACCGTAGCAAATCCTGGGACATTCTCAACAACCGGACTCACAAGCTTACCCTGCCCCGTTCTAAAGTCCTTTATTATCGCTTTAGCGATGGTTCCTGGTTCTGCATACGTCCTTCAGGAACAGAACCGAAGATTAAAATCTACTTTTCTGCCGTTGGTGCCAATAACGAAGAAGCAGAAAACAAACTGACAAAACTCAAAGACACCGTTCTGGCTGCTGCCAAAGAGTAGAGACATTATCGAAATTCTCGCAATGTCCTAAAGCAGGCCGTGGCAGAAGAGAGACACGGGGACGGTTCTCGTGTCTCATACGTAACAACAACCCAGTGCCTATATCAACTCATCCCTTCAATAAACCCCTCTATGTTGTGTATTACGTCGCCGTCGGCCGGGCTGCGAAGCATCAGGTGCCCGGCGTTTTTATTCCTCCAGTATGTGTGCATCTAATGCCTTCCTAACGCTGGCCACGTAGTTATCGGCGGCACCCCAGTCGAAATTAAAAATGGCCCCCTGGGAACTGCCCGTCGCAATGGACCTGACTTCGGTATACCCCTTCAGGTTATCGGAAAGCACCACCAGTGCAGCCCTGTTCCCTGCCCTTAAATAGTACTTCTGGAATACCAGCGTTCCAATGGCCCTGTCGTCCCCAAGGTCGTACAGTTCCTCGTGGATTAACTCGTTCCCTTCTCTCATGTGGTGACTCTTAACCTTCTCCAGTGCCTCCGCCGGAGTTATGTTAACCTTGAACGCCAGTTTACTCAAGCGTATTACCCCCTTTTGGTTGTTGGTACAGTCCAATCGCTCTGTTGTCCAATAGGACGTGCCGGCATATTGCAGGTGCCGGAAAAAGCCCTTACTTCTATTATTATACCTTAAAACATTCCCGGAGATGAATGGAAAAATCCTAGTGCCCCGCCGCCGGACAAGGTCCCTGTCCCCCTGTCTGTCCCCCTTCCCCCAATACCCCTTGTTTCCTACATAATTATTCATTCTAATACCGCCACGCCTGTGTTATAATGGTAACAAACATCTATGGAGGGTTACTGGAGATGGGGCAATTAATATACATTATACTCGCAGCAGTCGTAGCTTTGATCGTAATAATTCTAACCGGGAACTTAAAGAAACAGGTTGATGAAAACCAGAATATTATCGACGAAATGGAACACAAATATAAAAATAAGACCCTTAAATAGGGTCTTATTTTTATAAAGCCGCTCTGTCTCTACCTCTGCACCCGGCCGGATGCATCTCCGTCCTTTAGTTTTTCCACATCGGCCACGCTTACTCTGTTGAAGTCGCCTATTATCGAATGCTTGAGGCAGCTTGCCGCCACGGCAAACTCCAGAGCTTCCTGCTTTGTATCATAATTGTTAAGACCGTATATAAGCCCGGCCGCAAAGGAATCGCCTCCGCCCACCCGGTCTATTATATCCCTAATCTCGTACTTACTGCTCAGATAGAAGTTCTCCCCGTCGTTTAGGCAAGCGGCCCAGCCGTTTATGTCGGCACTCTTGCTTTCACGCAGCGTTATGGCTGTAAGCTTCATGTTGGGGTAGGCCTTAAGTACCGCCGCCGACAATGCCTGGTACTTGGCGGTGTCCAGCTTGCCGCTTTCCACGTCCACCTCCGCCGTTATGCCCAGCGACTTCTGGCAATCTTCCTCATTGGCAACCGCCACGTCCACGTATTTTGCCAGCTCGCCCATTACCTCCGGTGCCTTCTTGCCGTATTTCCACAGCTTCTTGCGGAAGTTTAGGTCGCAGGACACCATTATTCCCTTCTCCTTGGCCGCCCTAACCGACTGGAGCGACAATTCCATGGCGGTCTCGGACAGGGCCGGTGTGATACCGGTTATGTGGAACCAGTCAACGCCGTCAAACACCCTGTCCCAATCAATGCTGCCCGGCCTCGCAAGGGCTATAGCCGAGTAGCTCCTATCGTACACAACCTTGCTGGGCAGCTGGTTGGCACCGCCCTCCAGGAAATATATTCCCATCCGGCCCTCGCCACGCTGTATCTTTTGGGTGCCCACGCCGAACTTTCGCAGCTCCTGCACGCAGGCATCGGCTATGGGGTTTTCGGGTAGCACCGTCATGAACTCAACGTCCATGCCGTAATTGGCCAGCGACACCGCCACGTTTGCCTCTCCTCCGCCAAAGGTGGCCTCCAGTATAGGGCTCTGGAAAAACCGCTCATGGCCCGGTGATTTAAGTCTCAGCATTATTTCACCAAAGGTTAAAATATTCATTATCTACACTCCTTAACAGCAGCATATCCTATTTATCTCAAATGTTTGGTTAACATAATCACACTATGCCTGTATAAAACACACTTAAAACTCTACATCCCCCATTGGGTCATCCTAAGCTATAGCTAAATGTCTACCCCTAAGCTAGATTCTTCGGGCTTCGCCCTCAGGAAGGCAGACAACAGTCAGAATGACACTTATGAGAATGTAATACTATTGATGCGTTGTATATAATACCGACAAACCCTAAAAATTACTTCTGAAGCATATGCACCGCAAAGCCGCCGAACTCGTCCTTTAAGTAGACGGCAATCATGCTGTCATCCTTGTATTTAGCCGTTTCCATGTCCGCCTCAAAGCCCCGCAGTCCCAGGTAATATATTGCCCGGGAAATGCTATTGGTCCGTACCGCCAGGTGACCACACTCTCCAAGGGACTTGGACTTGGTTATCTCTATGCCAGGCCCCGCAAAGCTTGAGCTGTTGCCTTGCTTAACGGGAAACCCGAAGGCCCTGTTGAAGGTTTCCGCAACGGAGAGCGCATCCTCCCCGGATTGCTGGCTGACGCCCACGTGAGCCAGTTCAAAGCCCAGCAGCACGTCCACCGCTTCTTTAGCGTTTCCCGTTATCGCCCCAAAGTTATGGGCCGCAATGTCCTCCGTCTTGCACAGCCAGCCGCCGCCAAGGGCATGTATAAAGGGCTTGTCTGCGTACTCCGCAAGGTTATCGTTATTTATACCGCCGGTGGGGATAAACTTGACCCCCGCCGATTTGTAGGGACCGTACAGTGCCTTGCAGCCCTTCACTCCGCCGTACACCGAAGCGGGGAAGAATTTGAGGGTCTTAAGCCCGTAGGACAGTGCCCTGTCTATCTCGGTGGGGGTTACGCAGCCCGGCGTGACCGTGACATCGTTTTCCACGCACCACTCCACTATAACCGGGTTAAACCCCGGTGCCACTATAAACTGCGCTCCCGCCTGCACGGCCTCACTGCACTTATCCAGCGTAAGTATGGTCCCAGCACCCACCAGCATCTCCGGCAGCCCTTCCCGAACATTTTTTATGGCCTGGATGCCCGCGTCGGTACGCATTGTGATCTCCATTACGCCTATGCCCGCATCCATAAGTGCCTTACCGGCGGGCACCGCATCATCGGCGTTCTCTATTGCTATAACCGGAACAAGTCCTATGCTTCCAATCCTCTCCAGCGTATTCATGATATCCTCCTTAACCTATATCCAGTTAATTGTTATTCCGGAAACACCTTATCAAACAAAACTGTATTCTCCATTAATCTTACAAACTGTTTTCTTTATCACAAACAGCATCGTCATCTTCAAAAGTAATCGCTTTTATGAAGCATCTTTTTACGCACTTAGGATCGCCGCCACATAAGTCGCACACAGCGATTCGGTCTTCGCCATCTAACATAATAAAGCCTATACCTTTATGGTCACAAGCTTTAATGCATAAACCGCATTTGATACATTTGTCATGGTCGCACCGGACAGCCCCTGTGACAGGGTCTATACTTAATGCTTCCACCGGACACGAATGTACGCAGCTACGCTCCTCACACTGTATACAAATAAGTGGGGTAAAGTTACCTAATGCATCCTCCGAATCAATGTTACAATTGGATAATTCATGGGAAAACACGCCAAAGTGATGGAATGAGCACGTAATCTCGCATATTCTGCATCCAACACACTTAGATGGATCAATATTTATTCGTTTCATTTTCAATCCTCCATCCTATATTCCAAATCATGGAAGGGTTATAGTTTTTGATACCACCGGAATCAATTCACCCATGCCCAGCATCTCAAGCGTTTCTTTTTTAGGCCAACCCCGCTCCATATCCCAGCCATGTAACCTGTAATAGTCATCCTTCATTCGTTCCAGCATTTCTGTTGAATTATCACCGCTGTTCTCACGCTTCGATGGGCTGAACTCATTCATTAAACGGTACGGGAGAATATCATCATCCCGTGTATATCCGAGCAGAGCGCAGCATAATCGTTCCAGAGTTATGGTCCTGCGCCCCATCAACATAACCTCATCGGAAGTCAATTCCAACCCCGAAGCCGCAGAGAGGACTTCAGCTATATCAAATTCATCCATCCAATGCTGTGCCGTTGTAGGAAAAGCACAGATGCCGCAAGAATCACCTAATGCATATACATCCTCATGCCAGCGCACAATATCCGCACGTTTCTCCGTATTTGTTGAAACGGCATACTTTTCGCTGCCTGTAATACGTTTTATTAGGCTGATTGCTTCCTTACTGCCTCCACGTTCCGCTAAACATTCCGAATTCAAATGGTCAGGGCCGCGTGAGTTTATCGCAAACGCAAGGGCATAGGCAAAGGTTGAACGTGTCTCTACCCGAGACTGCTCAAGGCCTTTAGCTTGAACGGCCCATTTATAAGAATCGCCGCCCATTTCCTCGCTCGCAAGTTTTGTCCCCTTAGCAAGTAGGTCCCCTATGCCTTCACGCATTGCGATCATCCGAGTGAGTTCCACCACTGTTTCATCGTTACCCCATTCAAGCTTTACCCCGGCCTGTT
>Ga0172377_10005405_pt1 | contig 13130 bp, 6 predicted proteins | sample Pumphouse3metaG_FD_119749 | JGI IMG/M metagenome (GOLD analysis project Ga0172377, IMG submission 119749) | Leachate microbial communities from a municipal landfill in Southern Ontario, Canada - Pumphouse #3 metaG | ecosystem: Engineered > Solid waste > Landfill > Unclassified | place: Canada... | reverse complement strand
TCGCGATGACCACGCCGTCGATGTCCGGGCGCGCGATCACCTCGCGGAAATCGGCATACCCGGCGCAGCCGGCGTCGCCATAGGCCTTGTGCATCTCCGTGACGCACGTCGTCCGCGCGCGCGCGTCCACATCGCAGGCCGCCACCACGCGGGCCTCGTCGAGCTTGGCGAACTGCCGCGCCAGATGCCGTCCGCGGCCGCCCGCCCCCACCACCGCCAGCGCGAGCCGCTCGTTCGCGCCGAACGCCGCGGACGGAACCCAAACCGGCGCGGCCGAGGCCGCCAGCGCGGCCTTCAAAAACCCCCTGCGCGTATGACTCAACATGCCGTCCTCCATAAGATATTTCTCGCGCTATTTCAGCACCATGATTGAACCGCCGGCGGTGGTGAGCAGCAAATCATTGCCGCGCTTGAGCACCATCCATTTCTTGTTGGTGAACCCTTCGCAGACCGCCGTGCCGGTCAGGCCGCCCTCGGCGCGGAGGATGACGTACTCCCTGCCGGGTGGCTCGGCGGACTGGGCATCCGACGGCATGACCGTCAGGCCTGTCAGGTCGAGCGCGCCGGCCGACGTGATCACGTCACAAGCGTAGCCGAAGGCATCGGCCGTCAGCGAAAGCACGGAGCCGTCGCCGCTGTCCTCCAGCAGGAGGAAGTTGGCCTGCTCCGACGAAGGCCCGCGCCCGAGCGGATCGTAGGCGAGTCCGCCGATGCCGCCTGCCGTGATCGAGCCGGAAGGGCCGATGTTGCCGCCGTTGTCGCCGTAGCGCACCTCAAAGGCGTGCGGACCGGGCGTCATCATGACGTTCTGCCACTGGGTGCCGGAGGCGAGGCCGACGTAACGCACGAGTTTGCCGTCGAGCCACAAGGCGATGTTGTCGTCGAACGAGAAGCGCCATGTCCAGATCACGTTGGTGGGCGATCTGACCCACAGCGTGCCGCTGTATACGTAGGTATTGGTGACCGCCGCAAGATTCCAGAGCCCGCCCGCGTACGTGGTCTTCGGGCCGATGGCGCCGTTGCCGGCACGGGTGGTAAGCTGCACGGAGGTCTTGGGATGGGGAACGTCTAATGCCATCGTCCACGGCATGGACTCGATCACCCCTTCCCAAAGGCCGGGGGCGTTGGGGTTGGGGTCGTGGACAGTAAGGCGGTAGGTCGCGCCGGCCAGCGAAGCGCCGGAGAGGGACATCGCGCCGGTGCGCCCGTCGCCGGAAGGCGAGAGGACATTACCCGCGCCGCCCGCGCTGTTGATGACAGTGCCTTCGCCGCTGACGGTCAGGCCGTCGCGGGGAATGCCGCCCAGATCGAGCACCGCGCCGTCGGCGACATCAACGGTGACTCCGGAAAGCGTGCCAGTGTCACCGCTGTACGGCGTGCACGTGAGAAGCGAACCATCGCCGGGGTCTTGCAGTTTGACGAAGTTTTCTTTCACGGCCGTGTTACGCCCCTGCGTGTCGATGCCGAGGGCGACATCGGCGGGCCAGCCTGCAGCGACGATGGCGGCGGCAGTCGTCGGTCCCGCGCCGCCCCCGCTCTGCCCGAAGCGGACTTCGAGGCTGTGCGGACCGGGGGTGAGGGTGAGCTGCATAAGGCCGATGGCGTCCCACGAGTTGCCGCCCGTGACGGCGACAGACACACCGTCGAGCCAGAGATCGATGGTATCGTCGAAGTTCTTGTAGAGCGTCCAGTTGACATTGGCGTCGGTGCGGTTCCAAATGTAGCCGGAATAGCACTCGGTCAGGTTGGTCGGCCAAGCGGCGCCAATAGACCAGCGCGCGCCATCGTCAAGCCGCGTCCGGGAATTGGCCTGATCCGAGGCCAGCACCACGGCGGTCCTGGGGTTGGGGGCGGTCAGGTTACGCGCGGCGGTCGCCAAGCCGCCGTGGTCGATGGTGCCCTGATACCAGCCGGGCTGGCGCGGCGGCAGGCACAGCGTACCCTCCGCCACGCGGATGCGGTCATCGGGCGTCTGCACGGGGAGCGAAGCGGTGAAGAGCGAACCGTCGCCGGGGTCGGCGGCGGGGACAAAATTGGCCGGAGTCGCCTCGCCGCGGCCTTGGAAGTCGATGCCGAAGCCGAGGCTTCCCCACCCCGCGACATTAGGCCCCGCGCCGCCCGTGCCCTGTCCGAAGCGCACCTCAAAGGCGTGCGGACCGGGTGTGAGCGTAACGGTCACAAGGCCGATGGCGCTCCACGAATTCGCGCTGAGCGCACGCAGGGTGCCGTCAATATAGACATGCGCAGTGTCATCGAAGTTCTTGGCGAACGTCCAGGTCACGTCGTGGTCCTCTCGATTCCAGATCGTGCCGGTGTAGACGCCCGTTCGATAGGTGCCCCAGATGGCGGAAGAGGAGGTCTGCGCGGCAACGGTGCCGAGCTTGATGTCGGTGCGGGGATTAGGGTCGGTCAGGTTGGCTTCTCCTTCCAGGAAGCCCTCCCACAGACCGGGCACCGCGTCGTAGCCGATTTCGGCGAACGTGAGGTCAGCGTCCCACATTGCTGTGCCGCTGCCGTTTTTGAACACGCTAGCGGTGACCACCCTGCCGTTGACGATGGAGCCCGAACCGGTGACCGTGACGCTGCGGTTGGTGACGGTAAAGCCGTTGAGGTCGAGGGTGCCGTCACCAATCACGATGCCAGAGGCGGGGTCGATGGCGTCCGATCGCCCGAGTTTGAGGAAGCCGCCCTCCACGATGGTCGGCCCGCGGTATGCGTTGACCGCGTTCAGGATCAACGTGCCGGGGCCTGTCTTGGTGAGGCCGCCGTCGGCAGCGGGCCGGATCTCGGGGGTGCCCAAGGAAACGCCGGAGCCGCCGCCGCCGATGAGCGTGACAGTGGGGCTGGACGTGTACCCATAACCGGGGCAAGTGATGTCGATGGCGGTGACGGCGCCGGCGGCGCGGTCAATGCGTGCGAAGGCGGTGGCGCCGGCACCGCCGCCGCCGGTGATCTTGACATAAGGCGGGGCGATGTACCCCGAGCCGCCGGCGGTGACGGGGATACGTGTGATGCCGTTGTTGCCGGCACCACGCTGGAGCGGCACATCGAGCGTACGCGTCACGCCCTCGCCGAGATCGATCTTCGCGCCGCCGGCGTACACGCACGCATCCAACTGGTTCGCCGCGTTGTCCAACGAGATCAGCTTGGCGCTGCCCCCGTTGTTGGTGACGCAGAGGACGCCGCCGTTGAAGTTGACGGCGCAGGTCGCAACCGTGTTGGCGCGGCGAAGATAGGTGGTGGTGAGTTTACCGCCGTTGAGGTTGAGGTAGGCGGTGGCGGGGTAGCCGGCAGCGTTCGAACGGTTACCGAAGAGCACCTCGGCACTTGTTGTGAAATCGGCACCGTCCGTAACGGTGAAGATGGCGGTGCCGCCGTAGATGTTGTTTCCGCCCTCGCCGTCGTTGTTGTAGTTGTCGAGCAATTCGAGCTGGCCCGCGATGACGGCCTTGCCGCCTTCGATTTGGGCAACGCCTACACCGCCGCGCGAAAACGCGAACGTGCCGCCGTAGTTCTGGCGGAAGTTCAGGAAACCGTCTGTCTGATGGAAGATACCGACGCTCGTGGTGTTGGTGCGGACAACGCCGAACTGGGTGCCGCCGTTGATGTCCATCACGCCGCCGCCGAGATTGAGGTAGCCGTAACCGAACTTGCCGATCATGCCGTCGTTGCCGTTGCCGGCGGGATAGTCCCAGCGTGTGTTCCCGGACATGTAGACCGCGCCGACGGCGTTGTTGTCATTGCCGGGGTCCGAACCGCCGACCATGAGCTTGCCGTAAACCTGGGCGTTGCCCTTGACCTCCATCAGCGACTTGGCGGAGCCGTGGGTGCCGACCCAAATGCCGGCCGCGTTGACGCCCGAACCGCGATCAGCCGCGAGAAGTTTCGCACTCCCACCGACGATCAGACCGTTGGGGGCGTTGAGGGCGTCGCCGGCATAGAGGCCGAAGTTACCGAGGCTGAAGACGGCGGCGTTGGTGAGGGTCAGCGTGCCGGCGTAGATGCGGGCGTGGTTGGTCAGCGTGACGTCGCCGTTCAAGGCCAGTTCGCCCGCGCCGCACTTGTCGAGCATGCCGGCAAACGGCGCACCGATGGCGCAGCCGAGGGCGGCGGTCTCGCCCGCGGCCACGTCGAACTGCAGGCGGGAGTTGGAAACAAACGCGCCGGATCCGGCGAGCGCCGCCACGTCCGCGTCCGTCCAGCCGGAACCGTACGGGTAGACGCGTACGCCGCCCGCGTTTTTGACCGTCAGCTTCGCCACATCCGGGAGCGAGCCAGGGTGCCTAAGGCCGAGCACGGCGTTGGAGACGGTGACCAGTCCCTCGAATGTGTTGGCAGGATGCGAAAGCAGCGACACCGCCTGCGCGCCGCCGTTGAAGACGGAGAGGCCGCCCGGTCCGGAGATGAGGCCGGTCAGGTTCTTGCCGAAGGAGCCGGCGGCCGTGAGGTTGAGCGTGCCGGGCAGAGCGAGGTCGGAGGTTAAGATGTTCCGGTTGGTTGCAGCGTCGTTGCCGTACGCCCAGATTGTCGCGCCGTCGGCGGGCTGGAGCGTCCAGTTGAAGGGCGTGGCGCGGTTGTAGATGCCAAACGTGCCGGCGGGACCGATAGACAGGATGGAGCCTGGCGCGTTCGGATGGACCTGGCTGTTTTCGAGGCCGAGGACGCCGCCATTGATGACGGCGGCTATGCCGGCGGGGGCGTTGGTGATGCCGCCGCCAGAGAAGCGCATATCGGCGAGCCCGGTCTTGGTGAGGACGTGGCCGTCAAAGTTCATGTTTTTAGCGCGGATGTCCCAGCGGGCGGCGGTGTTGCCGCCGACCGTCGCGTTGTCGGTCAGCGTGACGACGCCTTTGATAAACTCCATCTGGTCAACGCCATTGTTGACAAGCGCACCCTGCCCGTTGAAGCCGGCGCCTTCGATGAAAAAGTCGGTGGTGGACACGGCGGTATTGACGCTCGGGTTGTCGCCAATGTCGACGGTGCCGCCGTCCAGGACGGTGACAGGGCCCGAACCGAGGGACGCGTTGTTGCCGACACGGAGGATGCCGCCGGTGACAAGCGTGCCGCCCGCGTAGGTGTTGGCGACGGTGTACGGAAGGCGCAAGAGGCCGTCGCCGCCCTTGACCAACATGCCGGAGCCGGAAACGGGGGCGCTGAAAATATCGCCGGCTTCCGCGGGGGAGTTAACGGTCAACGCGCCCTCGGCGATGGAAACGGGCCCGTTGACGGAGACGCCGCCCGCAAGGACGGCCGTGCCCGCGCCCGTCTTGTTGATGGAGACAGTGTTGTAGGCGGGGGCGCCGACGGCGGCATTGACGGTGAGGGGCGCAAGGACGGAATCGTTGCGCAGAGTGAGGCCGGTAGCATTGCTCGTGCCGCTCGGGAGAACGGGCTTGGGCTGCATCCATTTCGCGGTGAGGTAGGCTTCGACGGTCTGGCGCTCGGTGTCGGTGAGCACCTTGTCGAAAAGGAGGATTTCGCCGATCTGGCCGCGATAGGCAGAGTTGTAGCCGCCGTTGAGGTGGCCGATGCAGAGGGGCGTGTCAGCCGTGTTGAGCGGGGACTTGGTGAGGGTGTTGGTGGTGGCACCGTCGAACCAGCCCTGAACGGTGTTGTTGTCGCCGCCGATGCCGTTCATCATGGAATAGACGTGGGGCGTGCCGCCGGCGGGAGCGGGCTTCATGTCGATGTCGCCGGACCACAGATTGAAACGGACGAGATCGGAGCGGGGCCAGAGCGCGAAGTTCTGGGACGTATTTCCGATGCCGAGGGAGACGAGCGTCTGCTGGGAAGGGTTGAAGGCGATGACGGCGATGAGCGTGCGGGGCGCGTTTCCGGAAATGCCGCTGTTGGCGGCGGACTGGAGCTGCTGGTTGTCGGCGGCGACGTTCACCATCGGGAGGGCGGCGAAGGAAGCCGCACCGTCGACATAAAACGGGGCGGCCTGTCCGGCTCGGACAACGGCGTCGAGCGCGGAACCCGCGGTGCCTTTGTTGGCCATGGCGGTGATCGTGCCGGCAAAAAGGGTGACGGTGGCGGTTTCAGAGGGGTCGTACCAGATTTTCGGCTCGAGCGCGGCGATGTCGGAACTGTCGGGAACGGTGACGCCCGTGCTGACGACGGGTGGGAGGAGGGCGCCGCTTTTGGGAAGCGCGCCGATGGTGAGGGCCGCGGCGCCCGAGGCGACGGCGACGGACGGGACGATAAGCGTCTTGCCGGCGGTGTCCACGGTGGCCGCGTCGTCCGGGACGGTCTGAGTGAGCGAATAGAGGCGCGTGCTGTCGGCGGGCAGCGCGATATCCGCGCCGGTGCCAACGGTGTCGATGACGGCTTCGATGGTGTCGCCGTTGGGGAGCGTGCTGCCTTTGGTGGCCAGGTTCGCCGTGGTTACGGCGACAACGGCGAGGCCTGCGGCGGCGCTGTACGTCGCAGGCTGACCGTTGAAAGTCAGCCACGGGCCGACGGTGCCTTCGGCGAGACCGTTCACGAAGACGGTCGTTCCGGCAGGCGCGGTGATGGCGGCAGCGGTACAAGACGGCGAAAGGCCCGGAAGGGTAACTGCCGTGAAAGTTGGATCGGCGTCAGGGTTGACGGCCAGGGTGCCGCCCTGGAGCGTGAGCGCGCCCGTGCCGGCGGCATTGGTGGCGGCGAGGCCGAGCGTGCCTGCCTTGAGCGTGAGCCCGCCGGAGAAGGTGTTGCTGCCCGCCAACACCCAGGTGCCGCTGCCTTCTTTAAGGACCGCGAGCGTGCCGGTGTTATTGTAGACAGGGCCGGTGATGCGGGCTTCGCTGGCCGAGCTGCCGAGCAGCACAAGCGTCTGCGCCGCATTCGAGTTATTGCGGACCGGGCCGGAGAGTGTGAGCGGGCCGGAACCGGCATGCTCGACGCGCCCGCCGATGCCGACGGACGCGCTGCCGCCGTTGAGCAAAAACATACGGTCGGTACTGTCGCCATCACCGGTGTAGCGCAGCGTTCCGTAATAAGAGAAATAGACGTTGGAGCCCGCGCCCAGCGAGGAGGGTTGCCCGGCGCTCGCAAGCTTGGACGCGACGATGGTATGTCCCCCGTTGGCGCTGAAATTCAGCGTGAAGTCGTTTTCGGGATGCCCCATAACGATGGTGCCGCCCGGGATGTCCGCTGACGCGCGCCACGCCTCGAAACCGGTTGCCCCGGTGATCTTGGCGTTGAAAACGAGTGCACGGCCCGCGTTCGCGCCGTTGTCGAGATGGTTTTCGCCGCCTCCCGTCGAGAAGGTCAGCACGCCGGGACCGTCGATGACGAGATCCGCGCCGACGGCGTCGAGGCCGGCGCCGCCTGCATTGCTGAACGTGAGGGTCGCACCGTCGGCGATAGCGAGCGTGACGGCGCTGGAGCCGAGAACGCGGATGCGCTGCAGGGTGGTCGAGGCATCGACGTTCACTGCGCCTCCGACTGCGTCGAAGACCGCCACGTCCCCTGCGACGGGCACGCCGTCCGACCAGTTGGCGGCGTTCGACCACAGGCCGTCGCCTCCATCCCCCATCCATGTTTTTTCAGCCGCGCTGGCGCAGGCGGCGAGCAGGATGAGAGTCCTGCCAACCATGGCGAGCCGCTGACCCGCGGCCAATGATCGAGTGTTCATCGTGTTTTCCCCTTGTCGTTCAACGTTGGCCTCTTCGAGGCGGCTGCCGTTAGAGTTATGCGTATAAGAATGAATCGATATAAAGAGGATGAGTCATCACCCAGCAACGTTCTGCCGGCGCCAATCCAGCCAGCCAGGACACGGTAAGCAACAGCAGCATTGTCAAAATGCCAACTTAATGCGCGTCATACTCTGTCTTCGATGCAGCGCCGCCGGGCATAAACACCTCGACGGCCACTGCCCGCCATCCTCCGACGGCGCCGCCTCATGCTACGCCTCGCTCTCGCCGCCGTACAACTCGTCCAGCGCGTCGCCGATCATCTCCAGCGCCTCTTCGAGGTCCGACTCCTTGATGTTCAGCGGCGGCAGGAAACGCACCACGTGCTCGCCGGCCACGCAGCAGAGCAGCCCCATGTCGCGGCACATGTCCACAACCTCTTTGGCCGCCCCCTCAACCACCATGCCGAGCATCAGTCCCTTGCCGCGGATCTCGAGCACCTGCTTGTGCTTCTCGACAAAAAGGTTCAAACCCTCCGTGAACAACGCGCCGGTCTCTTCGGCGCGCTTGAGAAGCGCTTCCTCTTCAATGACCTCCAGCACCGCCAGCGCCGTCGCGCTCGACACCGGATTGCCGCCGAAGGTCGAGGCGTGAGTGCCCGGCGTGAAGACATCGGACAGCGCGGGCGAGGCGATCAGCGCGCCCATCGGGATGCCGTCGGCCAACGACTTGGCCAGCGTGAAGGCGTCCGGCTTGACCGCATAGTTCTGCCAGCCGAACCACTTGCCGGTGCGTCCCATGCCGCACTGCACCTCGTCGCAGAGCATCAGCAGTCCCTTCTCATCGCACAGCTTGCGCACGCCGGCCATAAATTCTTCGGTGGCGGGGATCACGCCGCCCTCGCCCTGCACCGCCTCCAGCATCACGGCGACCGTGCGCTCGTTGACGGCGGCGGCGACCGACTCCAGATTGTTGAACTCCGCATACGCGAAGCCGATCGGCAGCGGATCATAGCCCTTCTGGATCTTGGCCTGCGCCGTGGCGGCCATCGTCGCGAGCGTGCGGCCGTGGAAGGAGTTCTGCAGGGTGATGACCTCGAACTTGCCCTTCTCGTGCCCCCACAGGCGCGCGAGCTTGATCATCGCCTCGTTAGCCTCCGCGCCGGAGTTGCAGAAGAAACACTTGCCGTTCAGCGAGAGCTTCGAGAGCCGCTGCGCCAGCAGCGCCTGGTTCACGTTGTAAAAGAGATTGGAGCAGTGGCCCAGCGTGGCGACCTGATCCTGCACCGCCTTCACCACTTTGGGGTGGCAGTGCCCGACGTTGTGCACGGCGATGCCGGACGTGAAGTCGAGATAGGTCTTGCCGTCCGGGTCGCGCACCTTGCAGCCGCTGCCGCTGGTCAGCGTCGCGGTCGGCGCATAGGTGTGCATCACATACTGGTCAAACAATGCGGCAATGTCGGTACTCTTACTCATCTGCGATAATCTCCGTTCCTACACCATTTTTCGTGAAAATCTCCAGCAACAGCGAATGCGGCATGCGGCCGTCGACCAGGTGGACCTTGCCCACGCCGGCCTGGATCGCCTCCACGCAACTGTCCAGCTTCGGCAACATGCCGCCGCCCACAACGCCGGTCTCCTTCAGCTTGCACACGCTGCCGATCCGCAGCGTGGCCAGCAGGGACGCGGGGTCATTCACGTCCATCAGCAGCCCCGGCACATCCGAGACAAACGCCAGTTTGCGCACCTTCATGGCCTTGGCCAAAGCCGCCGCCGCCGTATCCGCGTTGACGTTATACACCTTGCCGTCCGGCCCCGTGCCCAGCGGTGTCACCACCGGCACGATGCCCGCGTCCAGCATCTCCGCGACCGGCCGGATGTCGACCGACACCGGCTCGCCCACAAAGCCCCAATCCAGCGCCGCCCCGCTCTCCGGATCAGTCCCGGTCTTCTTCGCGACGCCGAAAATCCAATCGCCGTGCAGCGGACGCGCATTCGCGAAATGCTTCTGCAGCAACCGCACCACCTTGGCGTTCACCTCGTCCTTGATCACCCGCTCGACGACCCGCACGGCCGCTTCGGTGGTGACGCGCAGACCCCGCACGAAGTGCGGCGCGATGCCCGCGGCCTCCATGCCGCGCGAGATCGCCTTGCCGCCGCCGTGCACCAGCACCGTCTTCATGCCCACCGCGTTCATGAACGCGATGTCCGTCAGCAGCCCCTCGAGGTTCTCTTCGACCTCCATGACGCTGCCGCCGACCTTCACCAGCACGACCGAGCCCTTGAAATCCTGGATGTACGGCAGCGCCTCGGTCAGCACAGCGGCTTTTTCAATAAACTGCTTCATGTCGTATACTCGGCGTTGATCTTCACGTAGTCGTACGAGAGATCGCACGTGTAAATCGTATCCTCGCCTTCGCCGAGATGCAGGTCCACCGTCACCTCGAAGGCACGTTTGCGCATCACGTCCTGCATGGCCTTGAGCAGCGCCTTGTCGGCCACGCGCCCCTGGTCATACGCACAGATGTCGCCGTAAAAAATCTGCGCCTTCTGGTCGTCGACCTCCGCGCCGGAATAGCCGACCGCCGCGATCACGCGCCCCCAGTTGGGGTCGAGCCCGAACCACGAGGTCTTGACCAGCGCCGACTTGGCCACGGCGCGCGCCGCCGCCTGCGCGTCCTGCTCGGTCCGAGCGCCACGCACGCACACCGTCACAAACTTGGTCGCGCCCTCGCCGTCCAGCACCATCTTCTTGCCGAGTTCGAGGCACACCGTCGTCAGCGCGTCCACAAAATACTGCCACTGCGGATGGTAGGGCGTCAGCAGCGTGTTGCCGGCCGCGCCGCCGGCCATCAGGATCACCGTGTCGTTGGTGCTGCGGTCGCCGTCCACCACCACGCGGTTGAAGCTCACCTCCACCGCCTCGCGCAGGGCCTGGTCGAGCGCCTTGGGATGCACCGCCGCGTCGGTCGTCAGAAACCCCAGCATCGTCGCCATGTTCGGTTCGATCATGCCAGCGCCCTTGCACATGCCGCCGATCACCACCGTCCGGCCTTCGATCTCCAACTCCACCGCCACCTGCTTGTCCACGGTGTCGGTCGTCATGATCGCGTGCGCGGCATCATCGCCGCCGGTGGGGCTCAACGCGCCGACCGCCGCCTTGACCCCGTCCGCGATGCGCGCCAACGGCAGATGCACGCCAATCACACCGGTCGAGCAGACCAGCACAAGCTGTTCGTCGATCCCCAGCGCCGCACCGGCCAGGCGGGCCATTTCGCGCGCGTTTTGCAGGCCGGTTTCTCCGGTGCAGGCATTCGCGCAGCCGCTGTTCGCGACCACCGCCTGCGCCTGCCCCGAACGGGTGCGCTCGCGGTCGACCTGCACCGGCGCCGCCGCCACCTTGTTCGTGGTATAGACCGCCGCAACTGCCGCCGGCGCATCCGCAACCACCAGCGCCAAGTCCTTGCGGTCCTTATACTTGATGCCGGCCGCCACGCCGCACGCGCGAAAGCCCTGTGCCGCGGTCACGCCGCCCTCTACATACTCAAACTTTTTCATGATCGTCCACAGAATCGGGGCGAACCCCTACGCAAACCCTGCCGGTTCGGCGGCAGCGCACAGGGTCCCCTTGTTTGGACCGCATATCATTGAGGATTTCGCGGCCAAAGTCGATGAAAAATGTGAGTCAGTCGGTCTGGGCCTCGACCCCCAGCAGAAAGGCCTTGATCCCGGCCTTCTTGCCGATCGTCGCGCGCAGGTGCGCGAAAGCCTGCATCACCACGTTTGCCCGTCCCGCCGGCAGCACAAAAAACGCCATGGTATTGGCGCCGGGCCACACGGCGTCGTCCAGCCGCGGCCCGGTGGTTTTCCCTTTGCCCACCACGCGCGGCACCTTGGTGAAACAGGTGACGCCCAGTTCGTCCATCGCGGCCATGACCTCTTCGTCCACGCCGATGTTGTAGACCGCCATCACCATCTTCATGTGCCGCTCCCCAACGTCCCGTCGCGCAGCCGCCGCGCCACGCGGCGCAGCCGCGCGCAGACCGGTTCACGACCGATCAGCGCCAGCATCTCGAAGAGCCCGGGCCCTTCGGTCAGCCCCGAAACCGCGACGCGCACCGGATGCACCATCGCACCCAGACCGCTGCCGCGCGTCTCGCCCATCGCGGCCAACACGTCGTGCGTACTCTGCACATCGAAGCTCGGCAGCGCCTCATACCGCTGCGCCACCTCCTCCAGCAATTCAGGCACACCCTCGGCCTTCAGGCGCTTCGCAACCCCCTTCTCGTCGAAAGGGTACTCCTCAGTGAAAAAGTAGGCGCATGAGCCCGGAATCTCAGAGTAGAACTTGGTGCGGATCTGCATCTGGTCCAGAATGCCGGCCAGATCCCGACCCGCGACCGGCAGCCCGGCCGCCTGAATGCGCGCCGTGAACTCCGCCGCATACACCTCGCGGGGCTGCCGTCTGATATACTCGCCGTTCATCCACACCAGCTTTTTGAGGTCGAAGCGCGCGGCGCTCGACTTGCAACGCTCAAGCGTGAACAGCTCGATCATCTCGGCGCGCGTCAGCACTTCACGGTCATCCCCCGGCGCCCAGCCCAGCAGCAGCAGGAAATTGAAGAGCGCGTCGGGCAGATAGCCCTGTTCCTTGAACTCGCCCACGAAGGCCGCTCCGTCGCGTTTGGAATAGGGCTTCCCTTGGTTGTTGACGATCATCGGCAGGTGCGCGTAGTTCGGCACCGGCGCACCCAAGGCCTTGAACAGCTCGATGTGTTTAAAGGTGTTTTCCACGTGGTCGTCGCCGCGGATCACGTGCGTGATGCCCATGTCAATGTCGTCCACGACGTTCGAGAGATGGAACACCGGCGTTCCGTCCGAGCGCACGATCACGAAATCCTGCGTGTCTTCCGCCTTTTTCTTGATCGTGCCCTTGACGAGATCGGTATACTCGAGGCGTCCCTCTTTGGGCATGCGGAAAATCACGCACTCGCCGCCTCCGCCCTTGTTATCCTTATAGGCCAGCCCGCGGTTGACCAGATCCTCCGCCACCGCCAGGTGCCGCGCCATCTGCCGGCTCTGATAAACCTCCGGCTCGTCATAGTCCAGCCCCAGCCAGCCCATACAGTCGAGCAGCGTGTCGATCGCCGCCTGCGTCGAGCGCTCGCGGTCCGTGTCCTCCACCCGCAGCAGAAACTTGCCGCCGGCGTGCCGCGCGAACAGCCAATTAAAGATGGCGGCGCGGATATTGCCGATATGAACGTTGCCGGTGGGACTCGGCGCGAAACGGACTCGGACGGACATCTGTGAAAACTCCTTTGAAACCTTGTTGATCAGATTGCGTCAGTGTATCGCCCCTCCCCCCCGGAGACAAGCGGGGAGTTGGCCGGCGGGCGCATGGCAGTTCTGTTGGGGTCCGTGATTCGTAATCGTAATCTTGCTCGTAATCATAATCTTGAATGTGGCACGCACGAGCTATTACACTGTCATCATGAACGGGCTATTCGACCAT
>Ga0172377_10005404_pt1 | contig 13131 bp, 14 predicted proteins | sample Pumphouse3metaG_FD_119749 | JGI IMG/M metagenome (GOLD analysis project Ga0172377, IMG submission 119749) | Leachate microbial communities from a municipal landfill in Southern Ontario, Canada - Pumphouse #3 metaG | ecosystem: Engineered > Solid waste > Landfill > Unclassified | place: Canada... | reverse complement strand
GGCGGTGGAAAAGACGCTGAAAGAACTGAGGCATTGATATGGAACTTTGGGTCGATGCTGTCTTTGTGATCTTGGTCGCACTGCTCATCGACCGTTTCATCGGCGAACTGCCGAACAGGTTCCATCCGCTGAGATGGCTGGGCCTGATGCTGGGCTGGATCGACAGGCACATCACCGACAGGGGGCGCATTGCCAAATTATGGGGATTCCTTTCCTATCTGGCTATGTTCCTGCTGATACTGTTCGTCACGCTTTCGTTCATCACCGTCGTGTGCATGCTTGTCGCGAAGACGGATATCTCCTTCGATATCGGGACGGTATCGGTATCATTGGCCGAGATCGTCTGGATACTTCTCACCGGTCTGTTCATGAAGGTCACATTCGCGGTGTTCTCGTTCAGGAAACACTGCAGGCCGATACAGGACGATCTGCGCAGCGGGAAGGTCGAGGATGCCGCGGTCAAGGTCCAGATGATCGTAAGCCGCAACACCGAAGGGATGGATGCGGAACACATAGCATCGTCATGCTGCGAGACCATCACCGAGAACCTTGTGGACAGCGTTATGTCCCCCACATTCTACGGCGGACTCCTCGGTCTTCCGGGAGCGATAATGTTCAGATGCGCAAATCTCATGGATGCGATGTGGGGATATCTCAACGAGAAATACGGAAATCTGGGATTCTTCCCTGCAAAGTTCGACGATGTCCTCGGATTCCTGACGGCCAGGGTATCGCCTTACTTCGTCGTCCTGGCGGCCAAGATCATGAGGTTCGGGGACCATCCGTCGATAACGGAGGCCGCAAAGAACGAACACACCAAGACGCCCAGTCCCAACAGCGGATATCCGATGACCGCGTGCGCGGCCGCTTTGGGGATCTCGATGGAGAAGAAAGGCGTCTACGTGATGGGAACGGGGCATCTGCCCACGGTCGACGACATCACACGCTGCTACCATCTGGTCGAGCTCACATCTATCATTTTCATACTCCTGATCATGCTGCCTCTGTACGCGCTGATAGGAGTTCACGTCCAGGTCTTCTTCGAAGGCATCTTGGGCGGATTATTTGGAGGTCTAATATGAAATACGTAAAAGGGACAGAGATCTCGGAGAACGGGGAGATGGCGACAGCTGTTCTGCATCTGACGGAGAGGATGGAGGTCCTCAGCAGTGCGGTCCTCAACGGAGGGCATGCGGTGACCGATTCCCTGTTCATAATGCAGGTGCCGCACGATTTCGACTGTTCGGACCCGAGGGGTACGATGGAGGCTGAAAGGATAAGGCTCGGGCTTCCCGAGGATGCGGTCGGAATGATGACCGCCACCGAAGTGAAGTACGTATTCACGGCAACGGAATCGGACTACGAAGGGAGCAATACCTTTGCAGCTGTCACGGCCGGTCTGAGCAACCAGGTGGTCGCGGGTCAGGTCCTGGACAACTGGGAGAAGCGCCATGAGATCTCTATGGAGAGACACAGGGCGCTTGTGGGAACGATCAACATCATCGGCGTATCGCCGGTACCGCTGACGGATTCGGCAAAGGTCAACATATTCATGCCGATGGTGGAGGCAAAATCCGCCGCAATGGCGGCATTGGGATACTGCGAGACGGGAACGACATCGGATTCGATGGCTATTGTCTCGCCCATCGGAGACAACAGGGAGGAGTATGCCGGTACCGGTGTCTCCCTCGGAATCTCCATGGCAAGGTCCGTGAAGGCCGCAGTCATATCGAATCTGGTGAAACGTGCTGATTATCCTGTCATGGGCACATTCCTCGACAGATTGGAAAGCATAGGCATAACCCTCGATCAGATGTGGGATGCTTCCATGGAGATCTATCTCCCCAATCCCAATTGGGACGAGAGAAAGCTCAGGAAGATGTTCGACGAGAAGATGAGCGTACTGTGCCAGGATATCAATGTATCATCATTGGTACAGGGCGCGATCGCCCTGGAGGACCTCGGCAACAAGGATTGCATTTGCGCCATGCCCAGAGGCATGTTCAAGGAGGATCCCATTCATCTGATAGCGGACGAGATCATCGGAATGCAGATCGCCCAATACATATCTGGCACCAGAGGGATCTTCGAATTCCACAGGTTCGACAGATACAAACCGGGAATAATAGGAAAAGCAGGGCCTTTCATAGACGATATGCTGTGCGGGCTCATCGGCGGAGTGATGTCGTTCATATACACCGTGCTGTTCGACAACGAAGATCACACGTCACAATAATAACACTGATAGCGATTACGGGGACATAGTATCCCTTGGAGGAATAACATGGAAGAAGAAAGGAAGACGGAAAGCACACCCAAGAAGGAAGTGCCGTCGGATGCGCCGGTCATAGTCGCCCACGAGAAGAAAGAACGCGTGGGAGAGCCCATCGAGGAGACGTCCGAGTCCGCACAGGTATCGTACAGGGAGGAACTGACCCAGAAAGACAGTTCCAAACCCGAGAAAAAGGAAAAGGCCGAGAAGAAAGAGAAGAAGATTAAAACATCCGCAGGCGGAAGTCTGGGCGGGGCCTTCAAGGCAATGATCGGTTTCTTCACCGTATTCAGAACGAATCCCACCGAGAAGGACATCAAATCGATGGAGTCCAACTTCTGGTTCGTACCGGCCATCGGTCTCCTGATCGGTGCCCTTGCATTCTTCGTCTCATCGATATTCTTCGCTTTGGGCGTAGATACGATAGTCATAGCGGTATTGGCCCTTGTGACGGCATTCGTCGTCAGCAAATTCCTTCACTTCGACGGATTGGTCGATCTCGGAGACGGTCTTATCGCGACCGGCGACAGGGAAAAGCACATAAGGGCTCTCAAGGACACGGCCATCGGTGCCGGAGGTTTCGGATTGGCACTTACGGTGATCCTTCTTTCCGGAACATCATATGCTTCCCTCGGATGGGTATTGCTCATTATGATCTGGCCTATGGAGATCATCGTTAAGAACGCAATGGTCGCGGCCGCCGCATTCGGAGAACCCGGAAATGGAATGGCCGCAGAGCAGGTACGCTGTGTGACGAAGAACTCCCTGATGATGTCCACTGTTGTGACCGTGGTACTTGCGATCGCCACTCTGGCAATATCGTGGGCCATCCTCAATCTGGCAATGGGATTTGCCGCGTTCGATTTCAGCAATTTCTGGGAGTATGTCGTGGCCGTCATTGTCGGTGTCGTCATGTCGATAGCCGCCGGTTATCTGACATCCTATTTCGCGAACAAGACATTCGGATTCACGAACGGCGATGTCCTCGGAGCGACCAACGAGATCTCCCGTGCGATCTGTTCGCTGTTCATACTGACCGTCATCTGTCTTATGCTCTGAGGGAATAAATGCAGGCTTTGATAAACGCAGGAGGCAAAGGCTCCCGCATGGGTGCATGCGGTATAGAGAAACCCATGCAGATCGTCGGGGGCAAACCCTCCGTTCTCAGGGTCGTCGAGGCACTGGAAGGTTCCGAGAACATCTCCGACATCCTGGTATCGGTCAGCGATAACACTCTGGAGACCGAGCGTTTCCTGAAAGAGACCGGTATCAGGACACTGAGGACCTCCGGTGTCAGTTTCATGGACGACCTTCATGATTCCTTCGCCAATATGGACGGGGATTTCGTACTTACATGTCCGTCGGACGTGCCTCTTCTTTCCTCGAGTGAACTGGATAAGTTTATCGAATCTTTTGATCCGGATACGATGCAATCGCATATAGCATTGGTGGAGGTCGGCGTGGTCCGCGGTCTCGGGATCGAGCCTTCTTTCACGATGGAGATGTACGGAAGGACATGGGCGGTCTCCGGCCTGTCTATCATGGACAGGAAGAAGACGCTTGCCGGAGAATATCTGATCGATTCCTATTACTGCACAGATTGCAAAGAGTTCGCAGTGAATGTGAACACGCAGGAAGACCTCAGGACCGCCAAAGGAATGTTCTGATCATTCCGTCGCGCTTTTTCTTTTCAATAACGGTACGGCGCAGAGCGCTCCGATGATCAATGATATCATACCGAGCAGCAGGAACATCGTCTCGTAGGATGACGAGGCGGCCGCAAGCAGAGGTGCGGATATGATGGAGGAGGCGAAAGGCGCCATGTTGAGTGCCATGGAATATCCTCCCATGATCTTTCCGGACGTATTGTTCGTCACGACGGTGGAAAGCCAATTGATGACGATGGGCGTGATCAATCCCAGTCCGAATCCGATAAGTGCCAGACTCACGATTATGATAGCAAACGAATTCGGAATGAACATCAGAGAGTAACCGATCCCGGCAATGAGGAACGAGAATACCATCATCCCGTTTCTGTCCATTACCGTCGAGATCCTCCTGTACATCATGCAGCTGATGGCTTCGCACACTCCGAACCATCCGATGAGTATCCCGCTGGTCAATCCGGATGCGCCGAGTTCCGATACGTAATACGGAAGATTCGTGGGAAGGATATACGATATCATCAGTCCCAGGAACGCAGCGGAATAACACAGGACGACCGTCTTTGTATCGTGGCGGTCCCATTTCTCCGATCCGCTGGCCTTCACGATCTTCGTTGTAGGTTCGCGCATGCTCATTATGATCCCGAAGAAGAACACCATGGCCACCATATACACGAGGAAAGGTTCCCTCCAGCCTATGTCGGCGGTGAGTCCTCCGGCCACTTCCAGGAACATTATTCCGGCGCCCATGGCAGCGGACTGATAGCTGATGACCCTTATCCTGTCGTTCCCGGTGTAGTATTCGGAAATAAGCGCGGTGGTGGTAACGGTCATTCCGCCGATACCGACGCCGACCGCAAATCTGGATACGAGGATGAGCGGTATGGAATCTAGGAAGAATCCGGCCGAACCGCCTATCGCAGTGATCAAAGCGGACAGTGCCAGCATCCTGACCTTTCCAAACCTGTCGGACGCCCATCCTATCGCAAAACCAGTCGTTGTCACTGCCAATCCGGGAACTGTTACGATAAGGGAGACCATGGTCTGAGATGCTTCCGGGAAGGCCTCGCTGATGGCAGGCAATGCCGGAGCGACCACGGCGCCGCCCATCATGATCATCGTGGATGGAAGCAAAAGGAACAGAAGCGTCCATTTGGACGGTATGAATTCTCCCTTGCCCTTCATTGAACAGGGGTACCTATACGGCTCATATTATTCTTTGTCCGGTCCGCACCCGGATATGCGTTGTCAGAATAATTCGAATATCGTAATTTTTATAGGATATTCGTAAAATTGAAGTGTTGCCAGATAAATTTTCGTAGACTTAATTAAATAATATGTTGCCATTTCATGAACAATCATTAATAGAGTTATAAAAATGGATTATCTGGTCCTTTTGGGATTCATAGCTTATTTCATAATAGTGCTCTTTATCGGGTACTATTTCTACAATAAGTCTCATGACCTTTCCGATTATCTGCTGGGAGGACGTAAGCTCAATCCTTACGTTGCGGCATTATCGGCCCAGGCCTCGGATATGAGTGGTTGGCTTCTGCTCGGACTGCCCGGGTCGATCTTCGCGGCAGGTATCGGCGGTGCCTGGATCGGTATCGGTCTGGCCGTCGGTTCTTACCTTGCATGGCTTCTCATAGCAAAACGCCTTAGGAATTATACTTTCAAGACCAAGGACTCTATCACGCTGTCCGAATACTTTTCCAACCGTTTCAGGGATCAGAAGAATTATCTCAGGACCCTGAGCGCCATCGTCATCCTGGTGTTCTTCACGATATATGTGGCATCGGGATTCGTCGCTTGCGGTAATGTTTTCCAGGCCATCTTCCCCGAGGTCGATTACGTGTATGCGATGTTGATAGGTGTCATCATCATATGCACCGTTCTCGGAGGATTCAAAGCCATTTGCTGGACCGATTTCATTCAGGCCATGCTCATGCTCGTGGCGATCATCATCGTTCCGCTGGCGGCAATGGGAATGTTGGGAGGATGGGGCGATGTCACCAACATTCTCGAAGGGGTCGGTTCCGGATTCCTCAATATATTCCAGAATGCCGACGGCACATCGCTTACCGCCATCGCGATAATCTCGAGTCTTGTTTGGGGATTGGGATACTTCGGTATGCCGCATATCCTCGTGCGTTACATGGCCATCGAGAATCCGAAAGATGTGAAGGTCGCCCGCCGTGTCGGAACCATATGGATAGTCATCGCATTGGCATGTGCCATCCTGATAGGTGTTATCGGAAGGGCATACGCGATCGATCAGGGCATCACGGTCACCAATCCTGAGAACATCTTCATAATTCTGGTCGGAGGTATCTTCGCACCCGTATTCGCGGGTATCCTGTACTCGGCCCTTATGGCGGCTGTCATGAGCACAGCGGATTCGCAGCTCCTGGTGGCATCCGCAGCGGTCACGAACGATATGTACAAGCCTTGAAGAACAAGAAACACACACAGGAGAAGCTGATGTGGGTCTCCAGAGCGGTCGTTATCGTCGTTGCCGTCATCGCTGCCCTTATGGCATTGAATAAGAACGGAAGCATCATGGATCTTGTTTCATATGCATGGGCGGGATTCGGAGCGGCATTCGGACCTGTCATCATCCTGTCTCTGTTCTGGAGGAGATCCAACGGAAAGGGTGCGCTTGCCGCAATGTTGGTAGGATTCATAACGATCATATTCTGGAACACCTGTTTGGTGTCCGGAGGAATAATCGGAGACGGATCCTTCCTCATCTACGATACCGGAATGTACGAGCTACTGCCCGGATTCATCCTCGCATTCATCACGATGATCGTCGTGAGTCTTCTTACGGAAGAGCCCACACAGGAAATGTACGATGAGTTCGACGAGGTCGCGGAAGAGACCAGGAACGATATCTGATCATAAACAGGGAGGCCTTCCTCCCTTTTCTCAAACACTTTTTCTAGTCCTTTTCAATATCACTTTTCGATGGTTGAACAGAAGACCAATGCAATGAGGATCTTGGACAAGGCAAAGATCGGGTACGAGCCGATATTCTACGAATGTGATGAGTTCGTCGATGCCGTTTCCGCTTCGGAACATTCCGGTACGCCTCCGGAACTGACATACAAGACCATCATCGTTCAGGGGAAGAGCGAGAGATATTACGCCGTCGTTGTCCCGTCGGAAAAGGAGATCGATCTGAAAAAGGCGGCCAAGGCCGTAGGCGAGAAGTCCGTGGAACCGATACATGTGAAGGACATCAACAGGATAACGGGATATGTCAGGGGCGGCTGCAGTCCGCTTGGTATCAAGAGAAGATGTGATGTTATCATAGATGCATCTATTATGAAATATGAGCAGATTTTCATAAGCGGAGGGAGATTGGGCTGTTCCCTCAGATTGGACCCTAAGGACCTTGTCAGGGTCTCTTCCGCAACGGTCGAAGATGTCGTTCTGTGATATGTCTGGTATATCGGCGTTTAATATCTATTGTCTTTGGAAATAGGTCGATCGCAATTAATAAGATGTTACAAAAGCACGGAATAGTTTTCTTAGACAATGGACAAGTTATAATATCGAAAAATACATCCTAGTTGTATGAAGATGAGCGCAGCGTTTTCGGCACTCGGTATCGTTCTGATATTGTCCGTAGCTGCGCTTGGCATTATTGCTGTAGAGCCGATACAGAGTCGAGTGATGCGGCAGAACGTGAGTTATATGTAGGTAGTGGAGGAACATACTAACTAACAACAGCTAAAGATAGTTATACTTCGTTTAATAATAATGGAACGGTCGATTTGAATGGTTATGTGCTCGGATTAATATCGACTGGGATTTCGACAACAGCTACGAGTTCGTCGTCGACGTATCCGTAAGCAAGTACTCCTCGGCGGGAACCGGTATCCTCATGTTCAACTTCGTTGTCATGGAAGGTCCCGAGACCGGAACCGAGATCCAAGAGATATCGTATTCGATCAATCTCTCGGTCAACGCCGGTTCTGCCCCCGGAGGCGCATACAACAAGATGCTGACGATCTGGGATTCCGATATGGAATCCTGGATGACCGCGTTGATCTCATTGATCGTATTCCTGGTCATCACCGTGCTCATCGCCATCGTGATCTATCCCAGGATAGTGAGGGCGGTCGGCAACAAGAGGAATCCCGACCTCACTGCGAAGTTCCTCGGAACATCCAGGGCCGGACTTCTCGGCATGATGCTGACATTCGCCGTCTCGGAATCCATATTCATCAACGGCGGAAGCCTGATGATACAGGATTTCGCATACATGGCCGCAAGAGCACTGTACATAGCATTCGGCGCGCTCCTCATATGGGCGGTCTACGACGCATCACTCAATATCTACCTCAGAAGGAGGAAGATCGGGGACGATTCGCTTATCCCGCTGTTCATAGCGTTGGGAAAGATAGTCATCGCCATGGGAGCGTTCGGATGGGCGCTTACCGAATTGGGAGCCGATTGGACATACATAATCACCGGAATGGGAATCATCGGTATCGTCTTAGGTTACGGAGCCCAGAGCACACTCACCCAGTTCTTCAGCGGACTGAGCATTCTGTGCACCAGGCCCTTCAAGCCCGGAGACCTCATCAGGATGGACGGTTCGTTGGATACACTCAAGGTGCTGGATGTCGGATTCATGATATCCAAGTTCGAGAACTGGGCCAACGCAGAGGTGTTCACCATGCCCAACGACAAGGTGACCTCTTCGACAATAATCAACGTGACCAAGGGAAGCAAGGCCTACCGTGTGTTCATATTCGTCGGCATTGCATACGGTTCCGACGTCAAGCTCGCAAAGAAGCTCATGGTCGAGGCCGCCAACGAACATGAACACGTGATCAAGGACGGTTCCTTCGAACCTCCGGCGGCAAGGCTCAACGAGTTCGCCGATTCGGCACTCACGATGAGACTCGCGGCCTACGTGGACGATTTCGAGAACAGCTACCTGTACGCCGGTCAGCTCAGAGAGGCCATTAACGATAAGTTTAATGCGAACGGAATAGTCATTGCCTTCCCGCAGATGGATGTTCATGTCATAAACGACGGGGCACCCGTCAGGGACGACATCATCACGGGCAAGACGATAGCGGACAAGAACGCGGAATGAACACGCCGGAAGGCGTCCTTTACCCCCAAACCCCTTAATTATTATTTCTCAAATGTGCCAGATCAGAATTCACATCTGGTTTTTGATGGTTTCGATAACGTGATCGGTGAACTCGGCGCAGGTCGCAGTTCCGCCCACGTCAGGCGTTACCTTTCCCGTAGCATAGACCTTTCTGACAGCTTCCCTGATCTTCTCTCCCGCTTCGGGAAGGCCGATATGGTCCATGGCAAGGGCTCCGGACAGGATCGCGGATGTAGGGTTCACGATACCGCCTTCCACATTCGGTTTCGGTCCGTGCATGGGTTCGAAGAGTCCCTGGGTATCCCCTATGCTGCCCATGGGGGTCAGATAGGTACCTCCCACCAATCCGGCGCAGAGTCCGGAAAGCGTGGCACCGTAGATATCGGTACAGACCAGTACATCGAACGATGTAGGGTCCACGATCAGTCTCGATGCGATCTCTTCGACCTCCGCATCCTCGATGGTGAACGGGGAGGCGGCCATTTCCTTGTAGAAGAGATCAACGAACGAGCCGTCCATGTGGGGGAACATCTCTGACCTGTGTGCGCAGGTGATCTTGTGTCTTCCCTTGTTCTCGGCGACCCTCATGGTCATCTGGAACAGTTTCCTGCAGCTTTCCGTGGTGATGAACTTCTCGGAGATGACACCGTCGAGATTCTCTTTCTCGATGACATTCATAAGCGCATCGGGGTTGCCGGTCATGATTATGAGGTCGGTCCCTTTGCATCCGATATTATCGCTGAGCGGACGGAACTTCCTCATTATACAATAAAGATTAAGCTGTTTCTTAAGGACCCGGAGAGGGTCGCGGTACTTGATGTCCTCGTTCTTCTTGAAGACCTCTCCGGCAATGATCGCATCCGAATCGATCGCGAGATCGATGGTCTCGGGAGGGAGGTAATGGTCCGTCTTGTTGTAGGCGGTCACACCGATGTCCCCGAAGACAAGGTCTACATCTTCCGTGGATGCACTTATCGCGGAGGCTGCGGATGAGATCACTTCCGGCCCGACCCCGTCTCCGGGGAGGGCCAGAACCTTCTTTGACATTTATTATCCTCTTCAGAACAGTCTGTTGGCGACGCCTGCGTAGATAAGCGGGAGGGTGATGGTAGCATCTCCCTCGACGGTCATCTTCTTGGCGTCTTCCTTGACCTTACCCCATGAGACCGCTTCTCTGATACGGGCTCCGGAAAGGGAGCCGTCGTATTCTTCTGCGGTCGTCAGGTATATGCAGTAGTCAAGACCGCCGCGGAACTGGTTCCACCAGATGACGTGGTGTTTGGAGATACCTCCGCCGATGATGATGGCGCCTGTGTACTTCGCTTCGTTGGTCATTTCGCTGAGCATCTGCTCGTCTGCGAAGAGATCGATCCTGAGCTTTCTGTGGAACTGGTAGTACATCCACAGCTGGCATCCGAAGGATCCGTCGGTGATACCGGGAACGACGATGGGTACATTGTTCTTGTGGCACTGGTAGAGAAGGCTGTCTTCGTTGTCGAGCCTTGCTCCGACCTGGTCGATGATCTCGTGTGTCGTGAGCGAGTCGGTGTCCTTGAAGATGTCCTCGAACATAGGGAGGAGGTTATCTTCCAGAACGATACCGTAACAGGAATCGGGGACGAGGACGTTTCCGAGTCTGCTGATCTCGTAGTCGTCCCTGAGCATAGCGTCGTCCATCATGAAGTCGCCCTTGTAGTAGTGGGCAAAGGTCCTCGAAAGGTCGTGGTCCAGTGTTCCGCAGGTTGTGATGATAAGGTCTATCATGTGATTCTTTACCATGTCCACAATGACACCGCGTGTACCGGTTGCCATTATGCATGCGGGAAATGAAAGGATCCTGAGGCAGTCCTTCTTCTTGATCATCGATTCGGCGATGTCTGTGGCATCTGCGAGCTTTTGTGCGGTGAATCCGCCTGCGCGGCCCATTGCGGTCAGCATCTCGTCGACGGTCATTCCTTTTTTCACTTTGATATCCTCTACGGGGATGAGTTCCAATTTTCCTTTGGCCATTTAGATCAATCTCTATATGCGCGTCCAAGTCATTCCATATTATATACTTTGGCGGACAACGTTTTTCTTTATAAGAAGAATAGAGCAACATATATGACCTAATGATCGTCCATATCATACAGAATTCTATTTTTAATATCAAATCATCAATTTCATAGATGTTTGTCTATAATTGCAAATATGGGGGATGTTAATTATGCCATCATATCGGTTCGAGCGGTCACAATTGTAGTGGCGCGTATGGCGGATACTAAAAGATTTAAGTATTAGTAGAACAGATATAATATGCTTATAGTATCGGCAGGGGATAATATGAGGGAAAAGGGGGAGATAATGGCAGACTTGGCCAAGTCTGTAGAGACTTGGGACATGGAACTTGTACAGCGTTCCGTGAACGAAGCTATCGAGGCAGGTATCTCTCCGTCCGATATTATCAAAGAAGGCCTCGGAAAGGGAATGGACGAGATCAGCAGGATGTTCGATGAGGCCAAAGTGTTCCTTCCGCAGGTCGTAGCCGCATCCAAGGCAATGGAATTGGCACTGAAGATCTTGGAACCCTGCATGAAGACATCCGACATCGGACATACGGAACACATAGTCATCGGTTCGGTCAAGGGAGATATCCACGAGATCGGAAAGAATGTGTGCGCAGCGATGCTCCGCGGTTCCGGATACATTGTCATCGACATAGGAACAGACAGTTCCGTGGACGAATTCCTGGAGAAGGCACGGGAGGTCGGAGCACCGGTCGTTGCCGCATCCGCATTGATGACGACCACGCTCACGGTCCAGAAGGAACTTGTGAACGAGGTGAACAAGGAAGGTCTGACGGTCAAGGTGTTGGTCGGCGGAGCTCCCTGCAGTCAGCAGTGGGCCGACGAGATCGGCGCCGACGGATATTCCGCCAGCGGCGCGGAGATAGTTTCTCTGGCCAAGAGAGTTCTCGACGAATGATCATCCTTTGACGATCGAACGCAGGACGTCCTCGATCTCCCGAGGCGTCAGTTCTGCATCTGTTATCGTCCAGTTATCGGAAACGGACAGCATTTTGTTTCTGGTCTTTTCCAGCGATTCCATATTCTCGAACATCTCCAGATCCTCTCCTCTGGAATGGATTCTTTTGAAGGCGGTCTCGGGAGTGACATCCAGCAGCAGGCCCATGTCCGGTCTGGGAAGGATCGCGGTCAGGATATCGTATACCGGGACAAAGACCTTCGAGGAAAGGTAACATGCCGACATGGTGTACCTGGTGAAGATCACGTCATCGCAATCGGACCGTTTCATGGAGAACAGCGAATGGATGATGTCGCAGATCAGGAATGCGGCAGAGAACAGTTTTGCGGGTGTCCCGTGTTTCAGGAGACATCTGCGGGACATCCTTCCGAATACGCATTCGTCATTCGGATGGTTGTAGATCCGGACCCTGCGACCCTTTTCGGAAAGGATCCTTTCCAAGGTCCCTGCGGCGGTGCTCTTCCCGCTTCCGTCCATTCCGTCGATCACATACCAAGCCATATCTCACAGCCCCAATAAACACAGTGTTGCCGCTGTTCCGAGAGGTACGGCAAGGTTATCAAAGTCACCCGGGACCAACAGTTCCAGTACGGCAGAAACAGCACCCGCAATAATGCACATCGCCCATATCGGGATGATGCCTGTCACATCTCCGGAATAGTATCCGCCCGCGATCAGGAATGAATAGAATGTCAACACAGCGAATGCGGCAGCAGCAGAGAAAACGAATACCGCAAGGCTGCCTTCTAGCGATTTTCCGTTGATCGTCCTGTGTTTTCCCCAGCGTTTTCCGATGACGCTTCCCATGCAGTCTCCGTACGTCATCGCGAGAATCCCCGCGGATGCGGCGGCGAAATGACCGAACAGCAAAGCTACGAGGATGCCTATCGAGATCACATAGAACAGCAGGCCGGTCCTGCTGCCCTCCTTCACCGCACGGTCGACCACGGTGCTGTTCTTCTCTTTGATGACGGAATAAAGGATCAGCACCGCAAAGGGAATGATGAAGAAGATCTCCATGATCCACGGATCGG
>Ga0172377_10005402_pt1 | contig 13133 bp, 8 predicted proteins | sample Pumphouse3metaG_FD_119749 | JGI IMG/M metagenome (GOLD analysis project Ga0172377, IMG submission 119749) | Leachate microbial communities from a municipal landfill in Southern Ontario, Canada - Pumphouse #3 metaG | ecosystem: Engineered > Solid waste > Landfill > Unclassified | place: Canada... | reverse complement strand
TGAGGCCTGGGTAGTGCCGGAGAGGAGCATTGGCGGGTGGGCGGGTTAGGCTCCCGGAGGCACTACCCGAAAACCAATTCACCTGACAACCTATATCCGCCCATTCTGCGGCGGGCGAAGCCATGACCAAATCATGGCAGGGTGCTCAATTATCTACATGTGCTTCGGCAGCGGCGCCTTTGGCTCTGCGACCGAAGTATCGCCCCAGGGTTGCGGCGCCTTGCTATGCGAACGGCGTATCCAATTTACACGCCGCTACATCCCGCACATGAAATCCATAATGGAATCGCTTGCGCCCGGCAGGCCCTCATGCCCAAAGTCCGGGTAGATGAGCACGTTCTTCTTTGAGGTTATCTTGTTGAAGGCTGCAAACTGCGTGGAGGGCGGGCAGATGGTATCCATAAGACCGGTGAGCATAAGCACCTCTGCCTTTATGCGCTTTGCCAGATGCTGGTTATCTATATAACCCAGCGTTGTAAAGATTTCCTCTTTTCTTTGGTGCCTGGGATCAAAATTTCTGAAGAATGTGCGCAGCTCTTCGTAAGCGGCTATATCCAAGTCCATATTCCACACCCTTAAATAATCGCAAAGGAAGGGGAAAAGCGGGGCTGCGCGCTTTATCCTTGGTTCTAGTGCTGCACAGGCAAGGGTGAGCCCGCCGCCCTGGGAGCCTCCGGTTACGCCCACGCGCATCCCGTCTACTTCCGGCATGTTTATTACAATTCCGGCAAGCTGGGCGCAGTCAAGGTAGATGGAACGGAAGAGCAGTTTCTCCGGCCCGTCGTTTAGTCCGCGGATGATATGCCCGCGAAGAGTGTTGCCGGTAACTCCTCCTACATCTTCAGAGAGCCCCGCCTGACCCCGGCAGTCCAGCGCTGCAACGCAGAACCCTTGGCTTACCCAGGGAAGAAGGCCCGTCCAGTCTCCGCTGTGACCGGAGTATCCGTGAAGGAGCACCATACCCGGAGCGCCCGCAGCCACTCCCCTGGGCCGGGCGTACTTTGCGTGCACGCGGGCGCCGCCCATACCCGTAAAGTAGAGGTGGAAATATTCTACATTGGGGGCGGATGTTTTGTGAGGGATAAGCTCCATCTGCGGGTCTATGGCTTTCATCTCTGCAATAGACCTGTCCCAGAATTCATCCATATCCTTTGGGCAGGGGTTGCAGCCTTTGTACTTTTTAAGCTCCTCAAGCGGCATATCTACAACAGGCAAGGTAATACCTCCATTGCTGTGGTTAGTGTATAGTGGTACTTATTCTATACAGAAGAGCTTCACTCCTTCCCAAATTTGGAATTTCTCCCAAATCCTACAAGTTGGGGAGGAATGCGCCTGTGTTCTTAAGCCGCTTCTGGAGTTCTTTAACAGAGATGCCTCTTGTATCCGTGCTGCCGTGGGCGGCCATTGCGGCGGCAATACCTGCAGCCTGCCCGGTTATAAAGCAGCCCGCCATAACCCTTACGGAACTCTGGATGTACCTGTCTGAAGAGATGCATCGCCCCGCCACAAGCAGGTTGTCCAGCTCCTTTGGTATAAGTGTGCGGTAGGGGATTCCGTAGCTCTCGCCCGCCTTATACCTGAAGGTTGTGTACTCCTTTTCAAACTGAGCGTAGCTCTCTGCAGAAGCATCGCTTGCATGTATATCCACAGGGTAGGCAAACCGCCCTATCTCATCGTCAAATACGGCGCGTGTCTTAAAATCATCCAGGCACAGCACATAGTCCCCCATGATGCGCCGCGTCTCCCGTATACCAAGGAGCGAGCCGGTGGATGCAAGCTGCATCTTCTCGTAGCCCTTAAGATACTCCTTGTAGAAACGCTCATACTCCCGCATGGTCTTTCTTCCCCATGTAAGCCCCTGGGTTACAGACCGCTCATCTGTGCCGTCTACATCAAAGACGTGGCCTATATTGCCGCCGCCAAGGTGCTCTCCAATATTAAAAATCCCCGGCAGGTGCCTGTCCGGCAAAGAAAAAACGCCGTCTTCTATGGCTTGGGGAATTATCTCCCGCGCATGCTTCTGCGGGGGCATGCCTTCCCAATCTATATCCGCCCAAAGACTGCAGAGCGTACCGGCCATAAGGCGCCCTTCTTTGTCGCCCTTTTCATACGGAGCCCCCGCCCACACGGCAAGGTCGCCGTCCCCCGTGCAATCTATGAATATCTTTGCTTCCACGGCAAAGAGCCCGCTCTTGGCGCTGCAGATTGCGTGCGAGAGTTTTTTGGAGGAGGATTTTTCTATAGAGATCACTTGCGCTTGAAATAAAAAATCTATTCCAGCATCAAGAATCATCTCATCATAGATGAGCTTCAGCGGCTCCGACCGGACGTTGACTGTGCTGTACCTGTCATCATAGCCTGCGGGATACCCCTGCGCAGTCACTACTTTATCCCGTATCTCTCTACCTATACCGTCCGCTACAAGGTTCACGCCGTCAGAGAGCCCCATAATGGCCGGCACCATGCCCGCCGTGCCCATCCCTCCAAAACAGGTGTGCCCCTCTGCCAGAAAGACGCTTGCGCCCTGCCGTGCGGCCGCAACTGCCGCGCATACACCTGCAGGCCCTCCGCCGGCAATAAAAACATCTACGCTGCTTCTAACCGGAATCTCCCGGCTGTACTGCAGATTTGGCATAACAGATTCCTCCATAAGCTTCAGACCCATAATCTGTTTTGATTATAACATATTGAGTGGTACTGGTATCATTCCATTATAGAAGAGTTTCAAAAAAGAATATCTAATGAGGGCCGCAGAACGCATCTGTATTATCGGCCTAAAAGCGGGCGTTTACGCTCTCTGAAACAAAGACTCATCCTTACGGGGCGCCCGGGGCGTTCCGTGCCTCAAACCGTTGTTTGCAAGAAGGTTTACGCCCGGTTCCGCACCCGGGGGATGCCCACATTTTTCCTTATACTAACCGTTTTAAGATTGGGCGCCGTTCTCCCTTTGCAGGCGCTCTGCAATCTCTGCAAGCCTCTTTGCAATCTGACCGGCCATCTCCCGGCCAAGTTCTGCGCTTGCATCCGTAAAGTCACCCATAACGCCTACTTCTATATCTTCTCTTTGCGTAAGCTTGGGAATAACGTATTCCATGTCTACCAGCTTGGTCTTGTTAAGGAAGGCATCCTGATCTGTGCGCATAAGCTTTACCAGCTCCGGCGTATCCAGCCTGGCCTTATCCATTTTAACAAGCTCCGGCTTCCAGTAGAGCATAAGGGATGTCTCGTACTTGCCGGCGTGGAAATCTTTATCTTCTATGGCGCGGGAGTATATGGGCGAGAGCCTGCCAAAGCGCACTATGGAGATGGTGATGCCTTCTATGTTGGGGTTAAGTCTCTGGAAGTTTTCTACTGCATCATTTGCTGCGCGGATGGCCTCTGTTCCGCCGTGCCCCATGAGCAGGATTATATTTTTGAAGCCCTGTAGAATAAGGCTGCGAAAGATATCCATTATTACCAGGCCGTAGGTTTGCGGGCTTATGTTTATGGTTCCGGGCAGCATCCCTCCGGAGAAGCTGTAGTGCACGGACGGCGCCACAAAGCAGCCGCATATATCTGATGCTCTTCTGGCGGATTCGTAGGAGTTGTGAATATCCACACTTAGCGGAAGGTGATAGCCGTGCTGCTCTACAACGCCCACCGGCAGTATTACCGTCTGGTTCTCCTTAAGTCCGTTCCGTACCTCTTCAACCGTCATCTCGTACATAAGTCTTGCTCTTCCCATAATTGTACCTCTTTTTTATTTGAGACCTGATAAGGACTCAGTTCAATCAGATGCCTTCCGCAAGGCACCCTGACTGATCTATATTCTACACCAAAACGCACTATATGTTTAGCACCTTCCGCCGGTGGGGTGCGACTGCGCAAAGTGGGTAGACGACAGCCATCTCTGCCGCCATCCTGTTCCGAAAGGCCAGGCCGGTATTGCGCTCACCCATGAAGCACCATTGAAGGTCATCTACAAGCAGGTTCTTGTGTTTTGTTTGTACTTCAAATGCTGACATGCTGTAACTCACTCATGAAGTCATGTGGTATATTTGTCAATAGGCAAATTATGGGACAGCTTTTTTATGGTTGTACAACGGAAGCATGGATTCCACCTGATATATTTGCCAACTTACGTATAAGCGGCTATAATCTCTGAAAATATGGGGGGAATTAGATGAGCGCTTCCGAAGTTCCGCTTCAACATGCTGCATGGATATGGCTTAAACAGAATGCCCATATTCCAAATCAATATGCCTGCTTTCGCAAAAAGTTCAATTTAAGCCATGTTGCAGAGAATGCATCTGCAGATATATCCGCAGATTCCAATTTTATCCTTTATGTAAACGGAATAGAGGTTGCGTGCGGCCAGTTTAGTGATTACCCTGAGCAAAAGACCTTCACAAGACTCCTTATTTCAGAGTTCCTGCATACCGGCGACAATGTAATATGCATACTGGCATACTACCGCGGGCAGGGCTCTCATGAATACAGAAAAGGACTCCCCGGGCTGGCCTTTGAATTAAAATGCGACGATGCGATTATTGCCACAGATACCACGTGGAAGGCCGTGCAGCATCCGGCATTCACATCCGGCATAACACCCCGGGTAACAAGACAGATGGCCTTTACCGCTTGTTTTGATGCAAGACTCTCCGCACCCTGGACGGAGGCGGGCTATACCGATGATTCCTGGCCCTCCGCCGCGCCTGCCTGGGGTGAAGATTTTTCACCGGAGATAGTAGAGCGCCCGGTTCCTCTGCTTGAGATTCAGCCGGAAGCGCCCGCCCGCCTGGTAATGCAGGGGAACATTCGCCGCGGCCGGGGAGGAGGCAGCTTTGCAGAGACAATGAGCCTTAGTTACCTGCTTAATCTGCCGCAGGAATCTGTCTTTACAATCCCCTCTGCCCATAAAACACAGGAATGCGCATCAGACTTACTGCGCACCCCGGACGACAGGTGGCTTACCCTGCCGCCTGCAGATACCGGAGACGGCAGGTTTCTTATATTAGACCTTGGCAGGGAAGAAGTTGGCCTGCTCAGCCTGCATGTGGATGCGCCCGCCGGCACTGTTATGGACATAGCCCACGGGGAACACCTGGATGATGGCAGGGTTCGCATGTATGTGGGCGGCCGGAATTTTGCAGACAGGTATATCTGCCGGGAGGGGATAAACCGCTTTGTGCTCCCGTTCAGACGCCTGGGTGCGCGGTACATAGAAGTGCATTTTACAGAGTTCAGCCGGCCCGTGCGCATAAACTATATAGGCCTTAAACCAACAATCCTTAATGTGGCCGAGACCGGAAGATTCCAAAGCAGTGACCGGCTGGCAGATATGGAGTACAACATAGCAAGACGCACTCTGCGCCTTTGCATGCATGAACATTACGAAGACTGCCCGTGGCGGGAACAAGCCCTGTACGCGTTTGATTCCAGAAATCAGGCATTATACGGTTATTATGCCTTCGGGAATTATGATTTTGCGGCGGCATCCTTTAACCTGCTGGGCAGGGGCATAAGAGATGACGGCCTGTTGGAGATGTGCGCCCCGGCGCGCATACCTATCACCATCCCCATATTCAGCCTGGTCTGGATTACGGCACTGGCGGAACACTGGCTCCACAGCGGCAGCAGCAGGCTGTTTGACACCTACAGCAGCCAGATAGAGTTTATGCTCAAAAAAGCCTGCGCCAACCCTCATGCTTCCACGGGGCTCTACGCAACGCCGCAAGGAGAGCATATCTGGAACTTCTACGAATGGATGGACGGCCTATCTACTATGAGCGAAGAGGGCCGGCTGGACGCGCCGTACAACCTCTTCCTGCATGAATCCCTGGGGAGCTTTGCCTGGATGCTGGAAGAGAGCGGCAGAGATGCATCCGCCGTGCATGCCCGCAGAGAGGAGTTGGGCAAATCCATATTCAAGGCATTCTGGAACAGGGAGAAGAAGGCGCTCTCTACATACCTTAAAAACGGTGTTCAGACGCATTATTCAGACCTTACCCAGGTGCTTGCCCTGCACGAGCGCATCCTGCCGCCGGACGCCGCCAAAATGGCGGCTGAAACCCTTCAGCACAGGTCCTTGTACCCGGTAACCCTTAGCAGCACATTGTATAAACTACGGGCGCTGATGCAGAACCAGGGCGCAAGAGCTTTTATGGATGATGAAATACACACTAACTGGGGGAAGATGCTGGTAAGCGGCGCAACCAGTTTTTGGGAGACAATACAGGGCGGCGATGATTTTGACGGGGCCGGCAGCCTTTGCCACGGGTGGAGCGCCCTTCCGGCCTTCTACCTGGGCGCATACGCACTGGGGATTTTTCCGCTGGAGCCCGGATTCAGGAAATTCCTGGTAAAACCGTATCCCGGCAGGCTGTACCATGCAGAAGGAACGGTTCCCACCCCGCACGGAGGCATCAGCATCTCATGGCAGAGGGCGGAAGAAGGATTATCCGTCGCCATGGAAGGCCCGGATTCCCTTTCGCCTGTGACGGAACCTTTGCCCGAAGCGCCGATAGCACGCCTTACGTGGAACGGCCGGCGGTTACTATAACCGCAGACTCAGCATCTCCCGGCGCCCTGCCGGAGACGGCAAACAGCCCATCCACCGGGTGGTTTATATACCACCCGGCAAGCTCCTTAATGCGCTACGCCTACCCCAGGAACTGGCAAAAGGCCTCGTTTGCAAGGAGTAGGCCCTTGTGCGTAAGCCTGAGCGCGCCGTCCGACTCTTCAAGAAGCCCGCGCCGCTTAAGCCCGTCTATCTCCGGCCCAAAGACTTTGCGGAGGGATGTGCCGTACCGGCTCTGAAACTCCTGCTCATCTACGCCGCAAAGCATCCTGAGGCCAAGGAAGATTGTCTCCCCCATCGCCATCCGGCCCTCAAGCGCTTCCTCAGATACAACGGGGCTCTCCCCCGCCCCCATCCGGCGGATGTATTCTTGCACGGAGGAGGCGTTTGTTCTGCGCACCCCGCCCAAGAATGAGGCCGCGCCGGCGCCGAAACCAAAGTACGGCTGGTTCTTCCAGTAGGTGATATTATGCCGGCAGAAGAGCCCGGGCCGGGCAAAGTTAGAGATGTCATAGTGGAGAAATCCGGCCCCTGTGAGGATGCGGGCGGCTTCTTCATACATATCCGCCTCCGCCTCGCTGCCGGGAAGCTCAAGTTCTCCAGAGTTATACATTTGAAAGAAGGGAGTGCCTTCTTCTACGGAGAGGGAGTAGAGGGAGATATGCTCCGGTTCCAACTCCAACACGCGGACCAGTGTGCTGCGCCAGGAATCCATGGTCTCTTCCGGGATGCCGTACATAAGGTCTACGTTTATGTTTGTAAACCCGGCGGAGCGAGCGTCTTTAAACGCCCGGATTGCCTCTTTGGGAGTGTGGATGCGTCCCAAGCGTTTAAGCTCGTTATCAAAGAGGGATTGCACGCCCAGGCTTATGCGGTTGAAACCGGCTCTGTGCAGGTGTGCCAGGGAACTCGCGGTCACGGTGCCGGGGTTTGCCTCTGTGGTAACCTCTGCATTTGGGAGAATCTTGAAGCATGCCCTTATCTCTTCCAAAACGGAGGAGATAAGTTTTGGCGGCAGAAGCGTGGGGGTTCCACCGCCAAAAAAGACCGTGGCGATTTCTGTATTAAAGGAGCGCGCGGCCGCCCTTACTTCCTGTTTAAGCGCCTTTGCATACGGCAGAAAGAGTTCTTCCATGCCCGGGTAAGAGTTAAAATCACAGTAGAGGCACTTTCTTTGACAGAACGGTATGTGTACGTAGGCAGCCGCGCCCATATTTATCAGCCCAGTACTTCTATGTACCGGCGAAGGTTTTTAAGCCCTATTTCAAGCGCCTGCCGGTTGTCTTCCATGCCTTCAAACTCTATGGAGACAAAATCTTTATACCCGGCGGCTTTGACAGCGGCAAGGCAGCCCTTAATGTCTACACAGCCGTGCCCTATTATGGAGCCGCGCAACCACCTTCCGCCTCTGGATTTAAACCAGCCGTCGCCCGGGTCTGCCGCGGCGGGCTTTACGTGGAAGTCTTTGGCGTGTACGTGGAAGGCGTAGGGCGCCAGGCGTCCCACCGCACGCACAGGGTCATCATCTGCACACAGGAAGTTTCCTATGTCTACAAGCACCCCAAAGTTTGGATGGTTGACGGCTTCCATAAGCGCCACGCACCGGTCGCTATCCTGCATAAAGAAGCCGTGGTTTTCTATCGTGGTCTTTACGCCTTTACCGGCGGCGTATTCCGTTACCGCGCGGCAGGCATTGGCGAGCATGGGAAGCATTTCTATAAATGCCGTAAGAGAGTTGGGGTCTTTAGGGCCGCGGGTGGCATCATGGCGCATCTTTTTTACGCCCAGCACGGCGGCAATGTCTATCTCTCCCTTAAGACGCTCTACTTCGTCCTTCCAATCACCCTTGGCCGGGGTTAAGAAGTCTGCCCCTATGGTGTAACTTATGACGGAAAGCCCGGCCTCACCGCAGGCATCCTTTATCCGGGCGGCAAAGGCGGGGATATCCTTCTCTTTGTCTGATCCGGGCAGGCCGGAGAATTCTATGCCGTCAAACCCTATCTCCGCCGCGGACTTTATGGCCCCAAAGACGTCCATGCTGCCGTTTGCCAGGTAGCGGGAAAAACTGTAGCTGCTTACGCCTACTTTCACTTTTTTCCTCCAGATTAATTTGATGTATTGTACCTTTGTGTTACACAAATTTTAATTGCAAAACTGCGCGGTTTGCGGCGGAGCCATGGCCAATCCCAGGCAGAATATTCAATTATCTTTACATATGCTCCGGCAGCGATGGGCGAAGCCAGAATAAGCCACCGCAGGGTGCTCTATTATCTACACATGCTTCGGCAGCGGCGCCTCCGGCTCTGCGACCGAAGTATCGCCCCGGGGAGTTGATGCCCCTTGCTTCGGCAGCGGCGCCTTCGGCTCTGCGACCGGAGTATCGCCCCCCGGAGAGTTGATGCCCCTTGCTTCGGCAGCGGCGGGCCAAGGCACTCTGCGGCCGGGCATCCGTTTTATGCCATCCTTTTGCGCACGTTCTCTACGGCATCTGCAGCGGGGACCACTTCTGCTTCCTTGGTGGCTCTGCTGCGTATCTCTACACGGCCTTCTGCCGCGGTCTTGCCCACAATAATCTGCACGGGGCAGCCTATAAGGTCTGCGTCCTTAAACTTTACTCCCGCCCGTTCTTCCCGGTCGTCAAAAAGCACTTCCACGCCGGCTTGCAGGAGCTCTGCATACAGCTGCTCTGCAAGGGTTTTCTGGGTTTCGTCCGTTATGTTGGCGGCTATTAAGTGTACCGCAAACGGCGCTATGGATGCAGGCCAGATAAGCCCGTTATCATCGTTTAATACTTCTGCCACGGCGGCAAGGATGCGGCTTACTCCTATGCCGTAGCAACCCATTATAATAAGCCGCTCGCTCCCGTCTTCATCTGTATAGGAGGCGCCCAGCGGCTCTGATATGGCGTAGCGGAGTTTAAAGATATGCCCAAGCTCCATGCCCCGGCGGATTTCAAGCTTCTCCCCGCACCCGGGGCAGATATCCCCTTCTACGGCGAGCCTTAGGCGCGTCCAGGTGATTTCTTCTTTTACATCCGTCCAGTTTACGTTTACAAGATGGGTATCTGCTTTGTTTGCTCCGGTAACAAAGTTTACCATGCCTCTTAACTCTTCATCGCCGTAGATGGGTATCTTAAGGCCCACCGGCCCGCTGAACCCTACGGGGCCTCCGGTGAACTGCTGTATCTCTTCCGGGGTGGCCATCTCAAGCTGTGCCGCCCCCAAAAATGCGCGGAAGCGCCCCTCGTTAAGCTCCCTGTCACCCCTTATAAGCGCCGCCACGGGCTTGCCGTCCGCCATGTAGATGAGCGTTTTTACAAGGCGCTCCGGGGAGACTTTAAGGAAGTCGCACACCTGCTGAACGGTGTGGGCCTCCGGGGTGTCTACGCGGGCCATCTCCTTCGGGGCTTCGGCAGGCTTTGGGGTTACAAGGCGGAAGTCTGCTATCTCCTGGTTTGCCGCGTATCCGCACTTGGGGCAGATCAGGATGGAGTCCTCGCCCGTGGGGATTAGAAGCATGAACTCCTTTGTCTCCTTGCCGCCTATGGCGCCGCCGCTTGCATCTACGGGGACTATATCTATGCCGCAGCGCTGAAAGATTTTTATGTACGTGCGGTACATGCTGTTGTAGGTGGCATCAAGGCCGGCCTCATCCCGGTCAAAGGAGTAGGCGTCTTTCATTAAAAACTCACGGGCACGGAGCAGGCCGCCCCTGGGGCGGGGTTCGTCCCGGAACTTGGTCTGTATCTGGTAAAGGTTTAATGGGAGGTCCCGGTAGGAGCGGACGTTTTTGCGCACCAGGTCTGTTATAACCTCTTCGTGCGTGGGGCCAAGGTAGTATTCTGTGCCGCGCCTGTCCTTGAAGCCTATCAGGACTTCATGCATGGTGGCCTCTCGACCGCTCTCTTCCCAGAGTTCGCGGGGGTGGATGGCGGGCATTAGAAGCTCTTGCGCGCCGGACGCGTTCATCTCTTCCCGGATGATGTTTGAGACCTTTGTAAGCACCCGGTACCCCAGCGGCATAAAGGTGTAGGCTCCCGCAATGAGCGGCCGTATGAACCCGGCCCTGAGCAGTAGTTTATGGCTTATAAGCTCTACATCTGCGGGGACTTCCCTTAGTGTGGGCGCAAAGAGTTCCCTGTAACGCATATCTCTTCTCCTTGTAATCCTGATACTGGGTTAAATTTTACGGGCGGCGGCGAAGATACCGGCGCGTAACTACTCCCCGCCTATCTTAAGTATGCTAAGGAAGGCTTCCTGCGGCACTTCTACGTTGCCTATCTGCTTCATGCGCTTCTTGCCTTCCTTCTGCTTCTCTAAAAGTTTCCTCTTGCGGCTTATATCTCCTCCGTAGCACTTGGCAATTACGTTCTTTCTAAGCGCGCCTATGTGTTCTGCCGCAATTACCTTGTTACCTATTGCCGCCTGAATTCTTACTTCATACTGCTGGCGGGGCATTACCTTCTTCATCTGCTCCACAAGCTGGCGGCCTCTTGAGTAGGCATGGTCTTTGTGGGTGATGAAGGAGAGCGCATCCACCGGCTGGCCGTTTAGAAGAATATCAAGCTTTACCATGCTTGATTCCTGGTAGCCAAGGAACTCGTAGTCAAAGGATGCGTAGCCGCGCGTACGGCTTTTAAGCTGATCGAACCAGTCCATTAGTATCTCTGAAAGGGGGAGCTTATAATGCACTATTACTCTTTGAGGGGACGGGTACTCCATGGTGACAAGAGTCCCGCGCCGCTCCTGGGCCAAGTCAAGCACGCCCCCCAGGAACTCCGTGGGCACAATTATTGTGGCGGAGACATAGGGTTCTTCTATCTTTACAATATGGTTTGGCGACGGCAGAAGGGACGGGTTGTCTATATCTATAATCTTGCCGTCCGTTTTTTCTACCCGGTACACAACGGATGGCGATGTGGCTATAAGTTCCAGCTCAAACTCGCGCTCAAGGCGCTCCTGAACAATCTCCATGTGCAACAGCCCCAGGAACCCGCAGCGAAACCCAAAGCCCAGCGCAGCGGAGGTTTCCGGCTCAAAGACAAGCGCAGCATCGTTTAACTGCAGCTTGGCAAGGGCCTCCCTGAGATCAGGGTACTCCCGGCTGTCTATGGTATAGAGCCCGCAGAAGACCATTGGGTTAGGGTTCTTGTAACCGGGAAGCGGCTTTGGGGCAGGTTTTTCAGCCTGCGTGATGGTGTCTCCCACGCGGCTGTCCGTTACGTCCTTAATGCCTGCCACCATGTAACCCACATCCCCTGCGGTGAGCACTGTTACGGGGGTGGCGCCGGGCTTAAATACCCCAACGCCGGAGACTTCAAAGTCCTTGCCGCTGTGCATCATCTTAATCTTCATATCCGGGACAATTTTGCCATCCACTACGCGGATATAGGCCACCACGCCCTGGTATTGATCGTAGTGGGAATCAAATATAAGCGCGCGGAGGGGGGCCTCCGCCTCTCCTTGCGGCGGGGAGATACGGTTTACTACTGCCTCCAGAATCTCTTCTGTGCCTATGCCTGCCTTTGCGCTTGCAAGGATTACCTCGTCCGCCGGAATTTGCAGCACTTCTTCTATCTCTTCTTTTATGCGCTCCGGGTCTGCCGCGGGCAGGTCTATCTTATTTATAACGGGGATTATTGTAAGGTTGTTTGCAAGTGCCAGGTTGACGTTGGCAAGCGTCTGCGCCTCTACCCCCTGTACGGCATCCACCACAAGGATTGCGCCCTCACAGGCGGCAAGGCTTCGGGAGACCTCATAGGTGAAGTCTACGTGGCCGGGCGTGTCTATAAGGTTGAGCACGTAATCGCTGCCGTCCCTGCCCTTATAGGAGAGGCGCACGGCGGTCATTTTTATGGTGATGCCGCGCTCCCGTTCTATATCCATAGAATCCAGCACTTGTGCCTGCATGTCCCGGTGTTCAATTGCGCCGGTGAACTCCAGTATTCTGTCTGCAAGGGTGGATTTCCCGTGGTCTATATGAGCAATTATGCAAAAATTGCGGATATTCTTCTGTAAATCTTTTGACATTATAAATTTCCGTTCTACTCCTGGGGAATTTTAACAGAGACACTGTCAAATGTAAAGACATGGCGCCTGTAAAGTGCGCGTATACGCGGAAGCTTCGCCCAATTGATTCAACCGGGAGCGGCGTATCTTTCACCAACCGTCGGTGCGGTCAACCTTGCATGCAGGGGGGCTGATCTTCTAATGGTACTTGTTTGTGATGGGGAGGCGCCTGCACCGGCCGAACGCCTTTGATGTAATTGTTACCCCCGGCGGGGATTGCCGCCGTTTGTACTCGTTCCGGTCAATCATGCGCACCACGCGGTTTACCACGGCCTGGTCATAGCCCATTGCCACAATCTCTGCAATGCTCTTGTTTTCTTCCATGTAGGCGTGGATTACCGGGTCAAGCACCTCATACGGAGGGAGGGAATCTACATCCTTCTGATCCGGCCTTAGCTCGGCAGAGGGCGGGCGGTCTATAATCCTTTGGGGGATGATGCCATCTTTGGCGTTCCGGTAGTTAGTTAGTTCATAAACAAGGGTTTTGGGGAGGTCCTTGAGAACGC
>Ga0172377_10005401_pt1 | contig 13133 bp, 10 predicted proteins | sample Pumphouse3metaG_FD_119749 | JGI IMG/M metagenome (GOLD analysis project Ga0172377, IMG submission 119749) | Leachate microbial communities from a municipal landfill in Southern Ontario, Canada - Pumphouse #3 metaG | ecosystem: Engineered > Solid waste > Landfill > Unclassified | place: Canada... | reverse complement strand
GTAAGATAGTCGGATAATTCTACGACTTTCTTTTGATCCTGAGTGTTAAATTTATTGACCAACTTGGTCGCAATATTTTCAAGCTTAACTTTTTGATCTGTTGAAGTGTAGGATTCTCCCTTATCTTCACTTGGATCATTTTTCTCGCATGCGACAAATACACACACCGTCGCAAATAACATTCCAAATAGCACAGTTTTATTCATGATATTGTGATTTAAATTTTCCTTACACCCTTTAGCAATATGCACGGCGTTTCAGGTTGTTTCCGTTTATCTTAATAAAGTTAGATCTATATTATTATAGGTACACAAAAAGCGTAATAAATTTGTGAAACGTCAAGATTCTAAACTCTTTGATAAAAAATGAGATTTTATAACCATAGAAAATTACAACTAAATTAGGCTGGGCAAATTTATATATTTATATTTAAAATTACAAATTTTTAGATTAATTTTTCTGTATCACTAGCAATCATAAATTCTTCGTCGGTAGGAATTACAACGACACGCACTTTAGAATTTGGAGTCGACAATTCTACCTCTTCGCCACGTGTTTTAGCATTTAAGGCGGAGTCAATTTCCACACCCAAATAGCTTAGACCTTCGCATACATACTGACGTGTACCTGCTTGATTTTCACCAACACCGCCTGTAAAGACTAATATATCTACTCCGTTAAGCGCAGCAGCATAAGATCCAATATATTTTTTGATATGATAATTATACATCTCCATGGCTAATTTAGCACGTGGATTGCCCTAATCAATAGCTTTTTCTATATCACGCATATCACTAGAAACGCCCGAAATACCAACCATGCCACTTTTTTTATTCACTAAATCAGAGATGCCAGCACTATCAAGATGCTCTTTATTCATTAAATAAATGATTGCACCAAGATCAATATCACCAGAACGTGTACCCATTATCAATCCTTCAACAGGAGTCAAACCCATAGAAGTGTCAACTGATTTACCATTTTCGATAGCCGTAATCGAACCGCCGTTACCAATGTGTGTCGTAATAATTTTTTCCTGAGAATAATCTAATCCTAAAAAATCACAAGCACGCTTCGAAACATAGCGATGACTCGTTCCATGGAACCCATACCGACGAATACCGTATTTTTTATAACACTCATAAGGCAAAGCATACATGTAAGCGTAAGCAGGCATAGTTTGATGAAAAGCCGTATCAAAAACGCCAACTTGTGGTATATTAGGGAGGATTTTAGTAATTGCTGCAATGCCTTTCAAATTGGCTGGATTGTGCAGCGGCGCTAAATCTGAGCACTCTTCGACTTGTGCAATCACTTCAGGAGTAATAATGACTGACGCATTAAAATTTTCACCGCCATGAACCAAACGATGACCAACGGCATTAATATCTTTGAGCGATTTAATACATCCGTATTCTTTACTAACAAGGGTTTCAAGTATAAATTCGATACCAGAAGTATGTTCAGGTATCTGTTTTTCAAGAACTACTTTACCTCCATCTAGCGAGGTAAGTTTCAAAAAAGAATCAGGCAACCCTATCTTTTCAATGACACCTTGTGCCAAGACTCCTTTTGTGGTCATGTTAAATAATTTGTATTTAACAGAAGAGCTTCCACAGTTTAAAACTAAAATTTTCATTGTATAATAAGATAAAATATCACTTATTTAAATTCGTGCTATTTTGTTTAACAGCAATAGCTTGATTGGCTGTAATCGCAATCATTTGTTCAATATCATTAACAGAACAACCTCTACTAAGATCATTTATAGGAGCAGCCATACCTTGTAAAATTGGACCAATAGCTTGAGCACCACCAAGGCGTTCAACTAATTTATAACCAATATTGCCTACTTCTAAATTAGGAAACACCAATGTATTAGCATGTCCAGCAACTTTACTACCAAGTGCTTTGATAATACCAATTGATGGCACCAATGCGGCATCAGCCTGAAGTTCACCATCAATAGCCATATCTGGAGCCATTTGTTGAGCTAATTTGGTGGCAGTTGTTACCTTATCAACCATTTCATGTGAGGCACTACCTTTCGTTGAAAAGCTTAACATCGCTATACGAGGTTCTTTGCCCCCAATAACACGCATTGTTTGACCAGTAGACACTGCAATTTGGGCAAGTTCTTCAGCTGTTGGATTTGGCATTACAGCGACATCAGCAAACATTAGCATTCCATCTTCACCAAATTCTTTATGCTTTGAAAACAAAAGTAAAGCTCCAGAAACACAATTTATGCCTGGTTGCGTTTTGACAATTTGTAAAGCAGGGCGTAATACATTTCCCGTCGTATTTTGAGCCCCTGCTAATTCGCCATCTGCATCACCCGATTTTATCATCAAACAACCTAAATAAAGTGGATTTTTAGCTAACAAGGTAGCCTCTTCGAGGCTCAGCCCCTTTGTTTTTCTAATCTCATAGAGCAATTTCGCATATTTGTCTAAATCAGGATGATCTTCCGGATTTATAATAGTGGCTTGATTGATATAGGTCAGCTTATTTTCAGTAGCTAATTTTGAAATATTCAAAGGATTTCCCAACAAAATAATATGTGCAACTTTGTCGCGAAGAACATTATTTGCCGCTGTCAATGTTCGAATTTCGGTTCCTTCTGGTAATACAATGCGCTGAAGGTTTTTTTGCGCACGTGCTTTAATTTGTTTTAATAACTCCATAACTTTTATATATAATTTACTAATTTACAACTTAAGTAAATAAAACAGCCCCGCTTGTTTGCGAGGCAGTTTTATATTTTGGTATCAATAAATTAGGTTTGTAATTTAAAAACAACTGGGACTGTAAACTTACAGTTAACTTTCTTCCCCCGTTGTTCTCCTGGCGTCCAATTCGGCATCGATTGAATCACACGAACAGCCTCTTTGTCCAAATTAGGATCAGCAGAACGAACCACCTCTATATCATCAATAGAACCATCCTTGCGTACAGTAAATTGTACAATAACACGACCTTGAATACCATTTTCCTGAGCAATAATTGGATATCTTACCGTATTATTCAAATACCTCATTAACTCTATTTGACCACCAGGGAAAGAGGGCATATTCTCAACTACTTTAAATACGACATTCTCGTCAATGTCTTCTTCAATAGGTGCAATCGGAGTTTTGATAATCTTTTGGACTGTTTTTTGATCATCCTCTGAAATAATATCAACAGATTCCGTTTCTACGTCGTCTTCCACAATATTAATCTCTTCAATCACATCAGGAGCTGGAGGAGGTGGAGGAGGTGGTGTATCTTCTTGAATGGTATTCTCAATCATCTCCTGCTCAAACGCGGCTTCCATGTTATTCTCCACTTGATACACCTCAATCTCACGTTGGGTCCATTCAAAAGCCACATAGAATGCTCCTAAAGCAAGAATTAAGCCCATCAAAACAAAAGTCATTTTTTTGTTTTCTAAGTTGGCTTTTGGTGATTTTTTAACGTCCATCATATCGTTTATTTATTAAAATTTCACACGCACAAATAATATGACAAATGTACAATAAAAATTTTAGATAAAAACGCTCTATCACTCATTTTTTTAATAAAAATATTTTTTTTACATCTTTTCTCATATCATTACTTTCATTTGAATACATTTTTACCACTTTTTAAAATAAAAACACATGGAGCATAATGCACCGCTGACAACAAATTTGTATCTTTGCGATTCTCCAATTTTTTAAAGGAATGAACAAAGAAAAAATAGAACAAGGTTGGGTAGAAATTTATGGAGCACGAGTTCACAACTTGCGCAACGTTGATGTGAAAATTCCTCGCAATAAACTCACGGTAATTACTGGTTTAAGTGGCAGCGGGAAATCGTCGTTAGCATTTGATACTATTTACGCTGAAGGGCAACGTCGTTATATTGAAACCTTCTCTGCTTACGCTCGTCACTTCATGGGCAATATGGAACGTCCCGATGTAGATAAAATAACAGGATTAAGTCCCGTTATTGCCATTGAACAAAAAACCACCAACAAAAACCCTCGCTCAACGGTAGGAACAACTACTGAAATTTATGACTTCTTACGCTTACTTTTTGCACGTGCTGGCGAAGCTTATTCGTATGTTACTGGCGAAAAAATGGTCAAATATACAGATGAGCAGATTTTGCAATTAATTTTTAATGATTACGAAGGCAAAGCGTGTTATCTTTTGTCCCCAATTGTAAAAGGACGAAAAGGACACTACAAAGAACTTTTTGAAAATATTCGTCGTAAAGGCTATTTGAATGTACGTGTAGATGGAAAGATGCAACAAATTACCTTTGGGATGAAACTTGACCGTTACAAAAACCATGACATCGAAGTAGTAATTGACAAGTTGATAATCACACAAAAAGATGAGAAACGATTAAAAAAGAGTTTGCAAAATGCCATGCAGCAAGGCGATGGCGTTATGATGTTATTGGAAAAAGAAACAGAAGCCGTTCGTTATTTATCGCGACACTTAATGTGCCCTACTTCTGGCATTTCATACAACGAACCTGCGCCTCACAATTTTTCTTTTAATACTCCAAAAGGTGCGTGTCCCCATTGTAAAGGATTAGGCGTGGTGAATGAAATTGATATTGAAAAAATAATTCCAGATCGTCAACTCAGTATTGCTAAAGGTGGCATTATTCCTCTTGGCAAAGAAACAAATTCGCTTATATTTTGGCAAATAAAAGCCATTTGCGAAAAATATGACATCACCATTAAAACTCCTATTGCAGATATCCCGGATGACGCTTTAGATGAAATTTTAAATGGCTCAGAAGACCGTATTCAAGTCAAAAATGCGTCACTTGGTTCTGCCACAAATTATTACGCTTCCTATGAAGGCATCATTCATTACATTAAATTACAACAAGAGGCCACAGACAATTCAGCCTTAGAACAAAGATGGGCCAATCAATTTGTAACCTCTATTGTTTGTCCACATTGTCACGGTTCTCGTCTAAATCGCGAAGCCTTACATTTTAGAATAGCAGGCAAAAACATAGCTGAATTATCAGCCTTGGATTTAGACGATTTATACGTTTGGATTACAAATGTATCCAATGATTTATCAGAAAAACAAACGATTATAGCTACCGAAATTTTAAAAGAAATTAGTACGCGCCTCCAATTTTTATTAGATGTAGGTTTGGGGTATTTATCACTTGGTCGCACATCCGCATCGCTCTCGGGAGGTGAAAGTCAACGCATTCGATTAGCGACACAAATAGGTTCCCAATTAGTAAATGTACTTTACATACTAGACGAACCAAGTATTGGTTTACATCAACGTGATAATCAAAAATTAATTAGTTCACTACATCGCCTACGCGATATGGGAAATTCAGTGATTGTGGTAGAGCATGATGAAGAAATGATGCTAGCAGCAGATTATGTGGTAGATTTAGGACCACGCGCAGGGCGATTGGGAGGCAATGTTGTATTCGCTGGCACACCTGAAGAAATGCTAAAACAAGAAACATTGACATCTAGTTATCTTACGGGCGCCAAACAGATAGAAATTCCTGCTTTGCGTCGTCCAGGCAACGGCAAACTATTAATACTCAAAGGTGCCACCGGAAATAATCTTAAAAATGTAAACATTACCATTCCACTTGGTCAATTTGTTTGTGTTACTGGTGTTTCAGGATCGGGAAAATCAACACTCATCAATAAGACATTACAACCAATTCTGAGCAAAATATTTTATCGGTCGCTCCAAGAACCATTACCTTACAAATCTATTGAGGGAATTGAATATATCGACAAAGTGGTAGAAGTCAATCAATCACCTATTGGAAGAACGCCACGTTCAAATCCGGTTACATATACTACAATTTTTGCCGATATCCGAAATCTATTTGCGGGGCTCACGGAATCAAAAATACGCGGTTATAAGCCAGGTCGTTTCTCGTTCAATACAGCAGACGGACGTTGTACAACCTGCAAAGGAAATGGTTACAAAATATTGGAAATGAATTTCTTGCCAGATGTACTTGTTCCTTGTGAAACATGTGGCGGAAAACGCTACAACCGAGAAACCCTCGAAGTACGTTTCAAAGGTAAATCTATTGCCGACGTTTTAGATATGACCATCAATCAAGCCGTTGATTTTTTTGAAAATATGCCCACGTTTGTCTACAAACTCAAAGTAATACAAGATGTCGGTTTAGGTTATATTAAATTAGGGCAATCAAGCACAACACTTTCTGGAGGAGAAAGCCAACGTATAAAATTGGCTGCAGAACTCGCAAAACGTGACACAGGTCAAACGTTATATATCCTTGATGAACCAACTACCGGTTTACATTTTGAAGACATTAGAGTTTTACTTTCAGTCTTAAACCGCCTTGTAGAACGAGGCAATACCGTCATAGTGATTGAGCATAATCTCGACGTCATTAAATGTGCCGATTATGTCATTGACATGGGACCTGAAGCTGGAAAATTTGGAGGTAAAATAGTGGCACAAGGCACCCCAGAAAAATTAGCAAAGGCAAAAGACAGTGTAACTGCGCCTTTTCTAAAAAAACAATTAGAGCTACCGTATTTGGACAGAGGAAAATCTTAATGTTCGAAATAGTGAGTTGTGGCGGTTTCGTAGACAAGGCTATCCATCTCAACTACTGAAGAACTCTCCAATATTAATTTTGTATCTGAAAGATATTTTATCGTGTAATTATCAAACGATGTACTCTGAATACTATCCTTAATCTTTAATGTATTATCGACAAGTAGCCAATAACCATTGAACAAACCTAAACAAGTTCCATTAGGATTTAGCGTTAAAGTTTGTTGTTGGCTTGTCGGATAAGTAAGAACACCTTTGAGTGTTTCCAATAGTTCCCCATTTTGAGATTTGGTAGTTGTGAAATCATACTCCACATAACGCCAAGATCCTTCCAATTGGCCTCCTGTTGAACAACCAATCATAAAAAAAACACTCATCAGTAATATTAATTTTTTCATAAAAGCTGTCAGGTATTATTGTTTACGTAAACGGGCCACAGGAATATTAAGCTGCTCACGATATTTAGCCACCGTACGACGGGCGATTAGATAACCTTTTTCGCGCAAACATTCAGTCAAAGCATCATCGGCTATTGGACTACTTTTATCTTCTTCAGAGATAACATCCACAATTATTTGTTTAATTTCTTTATTCGAGACCTCCTCGCCAGAAGAAGTTTGCATGGTTTCTGAGAAAAAGTATTTAAGCGGAAACATACCAAATTCAGTTTGTACATATTTGCTATTGCTAACACGTGAAATAGTAGAAACATCAAACCCTACTTTATCAGCAATATCTTTAAGTTTCATCGGCCTTAACTTCGTATCATCACCCTCCAAAAAGAACGCATATTGCTCTTCAACAATAGCATTCATAGTTTTCATCAAGGTTACATTACGTTGCTTAATCGCATCAATAAACCAACGTGCAGCATCAATTTTCTGTTTTGCAAAGACAATAGCATCACGCATCTCACGATTTTGATTTTCTTTATTACCAACATAATCAGACACCATGTGATTATATGTTTTGCTTACTCTTAAATCTGGAATATTTGAATTATTGAGCACAACAGACAAACGCCCATTGTCATTTTCAATCATAAAATCAGGCGTCACTTGTTGTTGTAAAATTTCGGAAGGCGTACTAAAGGCATTACCTGGTTTAGGGTTGAGCTTCATAATCTCCGCTACAACATCTTTCATTTCAACATCTGACAGACCCAAACGACGAGCGATTAAATCATATTGTTTTTTTGAAAACGGCTCAAAAAAGCGTTCAATCACACGTTCAGCCAATGTAATAGAGGATGTAGATTGTTTATGCCGCAATTGTATCAGTAAACACTCTTTTAAATTGCGTGCGCCCACGCCAGAAGGATCAAGATTTTGGACAACGGCTAATGCTTGTTCCATTTCAACATCAGTTATCGATAATCCAAATTGAAAAGCGAGGTCATCTACCATGGCTTCTATTTCACGTCTTAAATAACCATCATCATCAACATTTCCAATTAAATAAAGTGCTAAGTGACGGGTTTTTGTATCCGCCTCACACAATTCCAATTGACTAGTCAAATATTCATGAAAAGTTGTTTGACCAGAAAGTGGCATTGAAACTTGCTTATCATCAGCCGAATGATTGTTAGTTTGAACTTTATAATCTGGGATATCATCATCCATAGCATATTCGCCAAAATCAAAATCAGCATCCGCATCAACACCTTCATCAATATTGGAATCAAAATCGTTATCTTCCGTCACCGTGTCTTCTTTACCTTCATCCAACGCAGGATTAGCCTCCATCTCTTCGCGAATACGCTCTTCTAGCTCCACGGTAGGAAATTCCAACATTTTTATCACCTGAATTTGAAGAGGTGATAACTTCTGTTGTAATTTGATATTGAGTTGCTGTTTGAGCATATGAATAAAAACAGATTTAAAATTTTATGAAATATAGTAACTTAATTAAAACAAAAAATAACCACCTACCGACAGATTTCCACTACTAACATCAAAACCAACCATTGAAATACCTCCAATGTATTTGTATCCTAAAAAGCCTAAATGGCTATATAAGGCAAAACGATCAGATACCTTATACAATAATCCTGGACTTAAACCAATACTTCCGGTGAAAAGGCTGTTTGTAACGCCGCCCATGACCGCTCCATCAACAAACAAAGAAAATGCCTCGTGTGAAAAACAGGTATAACGTGCATAAGGTGATACCGTAAGTACGTATGAAGCTGCATTAAAATCAGTAGCAACACCCATGCCTAATTGGCCTCCAACTGCCCATTTATCGTTAAGATGATAACCCAATTCTGGCGATAAAGTGGCGGAAATTGTATTACCAACAGACTCATACCATAAACCCACACTACCACCCGTGTAAAACTTTTGTGCACTAGTGGTTAGTGTAAATGTAACAAGAAGGATAACACTGATAATAAGTTTTTTCATCATAAATTTTCAATATTTAAAACTACTACCGCCCAAGAATTCACGCAACAACGAAGTTGGTGGAATCTCACGATCGTGTATTGGTGTAAAATATTTTAAGAATTTCAACAAACGATGGGCTTCTGTATATTCCTCACAATATTGGGGAACATCAGCAATTATAGGTTCCGCGTGTTTGCGCAGCACCGCCAACTCAAACATCAAAGCTGAGTTAAACATGGCATCAGCTTGTTCTTGAAATGGAAATATCCATTTTTCTTCTCCTCGACGCACACTTGGCCAACGATTGATACTCTCACGAGCCGAGAATCCACGAAATTTGAAGTCACGTACAATTCGTCGCAACAAGCGCGTATCGGTAGTAGGAATCCAGTTGTGGTTGTCGAGAGAAATAGTTGTTAAAGTGGACACATAAATCTTAAACATCGCTTGACGTGGAATAGCCGATGTTAATTCAGGATTTAAAGCATGAATTCCCTCAATAATTAATACATTATCGGGATTTAATCGAATCTTTTCATCTTTAAAATAACGTTTACCATCTTCAAAATTATAAAAAGGTATTTCAACCTCCTCACCATTCAACAATTGAGTCAGTTGTGTATTAAACAAATCTAAATCGACGGCATGCAACGCCTCAAAATCCCACTCACCATTTTCATCTAATGGCGTATCCACGCGATTCACAAAATAATTATCTAATGACAGTACAATAGGTTTTAAACCAGCCACCATTAATTGTACAGACAAACGTTTACTAAACGTAGTTTTACCAGATGATGAGGGACCCGAGATCATAATGAATCGACTAGTAGGCTGCCTTTCATGAATAACATTCGCAATTTCCACAATCTTACGTTCATGTAAGGCTTCCGAAATTTTAATCATGTTGTAAACATTTTTTTCACGCGCCCGAAGGTTGAAATCGCCAACATTACTTAAATCCATCAATTTATTCCACTTCACAAACTCATTGAAAACTTCAAACATTTTCGATTGATCCTCATACACTGCTAATTGATTAGGAGCACGACGATCTGGCACTCGCAATAAAATGCCATTACTATAACTCTGTAAATCAAATAAGGAAACATATCCTGTTGATGGGGTCAAAACACCATTGTAATAATCCACAAAATCACCAATACGAACAAAGCGAGCATATGAAATACCCAACGTTTCTAGCAAAATAACTTTATCCATTTCACCACGGTCTCTAAACATTTCAATGACCGTAGGAGTTTGTTTCTCCTCAGAAACAATCGGCAAATTTTCATTAATAAGTTCCTGCATGCGTTTCTTCAAAGCAATTATCGTATCTGGCCTTACTTTTTTATTCCGACCATCAATGCAGCAATAATAACCACGACAAATAGGATGTTCGATACGTAAAGTAGCCTCTGGATTTAAGTCATAAAGTGCTTTCGCCATTAACATAGTAATTGAACGCAAGTAAACACGCATCCCTGAAGGCGTACTCGCATCAATAAAATCAATATCTTTTGGCTTATAAATCAGGAAGTTAAGATCCTCCACTTTGTAATTGACACGAGCCGCCACAACTGGATACTTAAGTTGAATATTCATATCCTTATAAATATCCATTAACGAAGTTCCACGTGGATAGTCCTTGAATTGTTGATTGTTTTTACAGAAGATTGTGACCGTTTGCTCCATAACCGTAAAGATAATAATTTATTTAGCGAAGACTTAAACTGTTTAGTTACTTGATTTAAAGTATTTTAATAGCTTGCGTATCAAACATAACTTTTAGGCCATAAAAATAGGCAAATTTTACCGGATTTGTATAGAATTTCAGAATAATTTTGCTTAATTTTGCAGACAAAATAAAAATAAGAACATAACATGAAATTCGGATTACTGGAAATTCTTACACTTATCGGTGCAGTTGGTCTATTCTTATATGGAATGAAACTGATGAGTGAAGGTCTACAAAAAGCAGCCGGCGATAAACTTCGTAACATTTTGGCCATGATGACCAATAATCGTTTCATCGGAGCGTTCACCGGCATTTTTATTACTGCTTTGATACAAAGTTCTTCAGCAACAACGGTAATGATTGTAAGCTTTGTAAATGCAGGCCTTTTGTCCTTAGGTCAGTCTATGGCAGTCATTATGGGAGCAAACGTTGGAACCACGGCGACCGCTTGGATTATCTCTTTATTGGGTTTCAAAGTAAATATGGCAGCATTTGCCATACCTCTCATAGGTTTTGGAGTTCCTTTACTGTTTTCCAAAAAAAATTCATCCAAAAGTTGGGGAGAATTTATCATTGGATTTGCTTTTCTGTTCTTAGGCTTGGAATACATTAATCATTCCGTACCTGATTTACAATCCAATCCCGAAATTTTTCAATTTCTACAATCTTACGTAGGAATGGGGTATGGCTCAATTCTCTTGTTTGCTTTAATAGGAATGGCTATAACCATTGTAGTACAATCATCAAGTGCCACGTTTGCTATTGTGTTAGTAATGGCAAGTAAAGGTTGGATATCATTTGAATTAGCTGCCGCTGCTATTCTTGGTAGCAATATCGGTACCTGTATAACACCACTTTTAGCCTCGATTTCAGGAAACGTACAAGCCAAACGTGCAGCTATGGGTCATCTCATGTTTAATGTATTAGGTTCCATATGGGCCTTATTACTTTACAGACCATTTATAAAACTCATTATTGCCGTATCAAGTTCTATGGCGGGAAATCCTAATGATTTGATGAGTTTCATTAACTCTGCAGATCCAAGCATTGTCAATCAATTAAATGAAGGCACTTTAAATGCGGGCATCGCCGGAAATGACGCATTAGTAAATAATTTCGCCAATATGCAATATTTTGTATCATTTGGTTTGTCCATGTTCCATACAATTTTCAATTTAATCAATATCTCTATCATGATTTGGTTAACCGGTTTATATGTCAAAATTGTAACAAAACTAATTCCTTGTAAACCTAATGAAGAAGATAAAGAATCTCATTTAAAATTCATATCAACGGGAATGCTATCAACCGCAGAATTATCGATTTTACAAGCACACAAAGAAATTATACTTTACAGCGAACGCACACAACGCATGCTCGGCTTAGTGCGTGAACTTTATCACGAAACAGATGAAGCAATTTTTGTAAAAAAATTCTCGCGCGTCCAAAAGTATGAGAATATTAGTGATCGTATGGAAGTCGAAATTGCAACCTACCTAACCAAAGTGGCAGATGGACGTTTAAGTGATGAATCCAAACATCAAATTCAAATGAACTTACGAGTGGTGTCCGAAATAGAAAGCGTAGCTGATAGTTGTTATAATCTAGCTCGTACTATTCAACGTCGTAACGAAGGGAAAGTTGCATTTACAGAAGATGTCAATGCCAATATAGAGCTTATGTTCAATTTGGTTGAAAGTGCTCTCGTACAAATGACTCACATTTTAGGAACAACAACACTACAAATTTCTGATATTAATAAAACACAAAATTTAGAAAACGAAATAAACAATTTCCGAAATCAGCTTAAAATACAAAATGTTGTAGATCTTAACGATGTCAAATATCCATATGCAAATAGCGTGATTTATATGGATATGATTGTGGAATGTGAAAAAATGGGTGATTACATCGTCAATGTAGTGGAGGCACTTGCTGACTCAAAATTATATAAGGTAAACGCGAAATAATAAGCTTATGAGTACAACCGAAAAACAATTTGACCAAGCGGTAGCCGAATGTCGCGATATTTTTCTAAAAAAACTAAATGATTACGGTGGTGCTTGGCGCATTATGCGTCCAGAATCAATAACTGACCAAATATTCATCAAGGCAAAGCGCATACGCAGCATCGAAACAAAAGGAATTGCATTAGTAAATGAAGGAATTCGACCTGAACTCATCGGCATTATTAACTATGCAATTATTGGACTCATACAATTAGAATTGGGCTATTCCGATACAGATGATTTATCAAAAGAGCAAATCCAAAAACTGTACGAAAACTACATGCAAAAAGCCAAAGAATTAATGTTGGCAAAAAATCACGATTACGATGAAGCTTGGCGTTCGATGCGTACCCAATCATACACCGATTTAATTTTAATGAAAATACATCGTACCAAAGAAATTGAAGATCACAAAGGCAAAACATT
>Ga0172377_10005399_pt1 | contig 13134 bp, 11 predicted proteins | sample Pumphouse3metaG_FD_119749 | JGI IMG/M metagenome (GOLD analysis project Ga0172377, IMG submission 119749) | Leachate microbial communities from a municipal landfill in Southern Ontario, Canada - Pumphouse #3 metaG | ecosystem: Engineered > Solid waste > Landfill > Unclassified | place: Canada... | reverse complement strand
TTATGATTTGGTTGATGAAAATTCAAATTTAGCAGATATAGGTGCTGATCATGGCTTCTTATTGATTGAATTGGCAAAAAATAACAAATGTAATCTTCTTTTAGGCGTAGAAAATAAAAAAGGTCCATACGAAAAGTTGCTTAATGATATCCGAATAAATTCACTTAAAAATAAAATTTTTACATCATTTAGTGACGGATTATCAAAAATAACGCCTGAATACAAAACAATAGTTATTGCCGGGATGGGAACCGACAATATAAAAAAAATAATTAAAGATTCGATCTCTAGTATTGATTTTATCAATACATTTATAATCGATTCTCATACAAAAATAGAAGAATTAAGAAAATTTGTTGTTTCACTTGGTTTTAAAATTTCACAAGAAAAAATATTAAAAGAAGACAATATTGTGTATGAAATTATTCGATTTGATAAAGGAAGTGCTACTTATTCAGATATTCAATATAAATTCGGACCTTGTTTAATAAAAGAAAAAACAAATGATTTTATCAATATTTATAAAGAAAGATTAATGTGGCTAAAGAACAAGAGAAAAAATACTTCAAATCCTGACTTTATTAGATCACTTGAGTTAGATATTAAAGAAATAGAGGCAATAATTTATGAAAACCAATGTTTTATTAAAAAAATTAAGTAAGAACTTTCCAAAAAGATTACAAGAAGGGTTCGATCATTGTGGATTGCAAACCGGAAAGTTAAGAGAAGACACTAATAATATTGTATTATGCCTAGATTTTGATGAAGAAGTCTTTGAAATTATGAAAAATAAGAATCTTTTTGATAAAACAGATTTGATTATAACGCATCATCCATTTATTTTTGGAACAAAGTTTAAAGTTTTTGAATTTGATGAAAAAAAGAAGGTTTTATGTGATAAGATTGATAGCAAAAATATCCCAATTTATTCTTATCACACAAGTTTTGATACTGGAAAAGACGGAATGAACGACGCACTAGCAAATGCATTAAACTTACAAAACATCAAACAACTCGATTCTGTCCCAATGGCTAGAGGCGGTTTTTTAACGCAACCTATGGAAATTCACGACTTTTGTAAATATGCAAAAAAATGTTTAAATGTAGATTACGGAAAACTTATTAACAAAGGAAGTAAAACAATTAAAAGTGTTGCTATTATTGGTGGCGGTGGATGGAGTAGTTATCATGATGTTCAAAAAGAAGGTTATGACATTTATATAAGCGGAGACATCCCACATCACGGAAGACGCGGTGTTATTGAACGGCAATATAACTATTTAGATTTGCCACACGAAATCGAACGAATTTTTATGACACAAATGAAAAAAATCTTGCTTGATATAGACCCAAGTTTAAATATAACAATAATCGATCACGAAGCCCTTCCTGAACTCATTTGATATCTTTTAAATAATTAGAAATTTCATCAACGATTGTCGACGGAGTAGATGTAGCGCTAGCAATCAAAACACTTTTACTTTTCTTTACATCTAACAACTTTTTAACGTCATTTATATCGGATACCAAATAACAATTATCTTGTTTAGTAGTAATATAGTACATTTTTAGTAAAAGTTTAGCATTACTTGAAGTATTTGATCCTACTATGAAAACAATGTCATACATTCGCTTTAAGCCTTCATTACACAACTTATTAAAACGTCGTACAGGCTCTCCGCATATTCTTCTAAAGTCATTAATTTTTTTAGCATTTAAAACAAGTTGTTCTTTCACCATCAAATAAGATAAGTTAGATACAGTTGATTGAGTAAATAAATTAACTGTTTTATTTTCGCATTTACCAAGATCATAAAGATTGTCTTCATTAATAACCATAAAGTTATCACCATAACTTATTAGTGAAGTGGTTTCAACATGAAGCGGATTTCCGACAAAAATATTAATATCGGCTTTTTTATAATTATTATCAATTATTTTTTTTGTGTCCCTTAAAAATGGACAAATAGCATCATAAAATTTAATTTTATTATCACTTAACATTTTTTCGACTTTTTTTGAATGACCATGAGCACTCAATATAATGATTTCATCTTTTTTAACATTTTTAAGATAATTGATAAAATTATCGTCATTTCCGTCAATAATGTTAATTTTATTATCACTTAACAATTTATTTGCATCTTCATTATGAACAATTGGACCTAAACACGTAATTTTTCTATCAGGTCTTTTATTTCTTAGCAAAATTGCAAGTTTTAAAGCTCTATTAACACCTCCGCAAAAACCATATGGCTTAATTATATTGACAAACATGTAAATATATTAGCATTTATTAATAAATAATGTGTATTAAGTGTTAAATTTATATATAATTAGCATATGAAATTTAGTGCATTTAATTTAAAAAAAGACGTAGTAAATTGTTTAAATCAATTAAACTATATTACGCCAACTTCTGTTCAAGAAGTTGTTATTCCTAAAGCCCTTAAAGGCGAAAGTGTTGTTGTTCAAAGTGAAACCGGAACCGGAAAAACACATAGTTTTTTAATTCCAATTATTAATAATGTTGAATATAACGGAAAAATTCAAGCCTTAGTAATTTCTCCAACTAGAGAATTGGCTAGACAAACTTACATTTTTGCAAAACAATTTTGCAAACATTTACCAAAATTAAAAGTAAAAATGTTTGTTAGTGGTGAAGATTCAAAAAAAGATTTGAATTCTTTTAAAAACGAAGCTGAGATCATTATTGCTACCCCCGGTAAGCTTAATTATTTAATAGAAAATAGTGATATAGACTTAACAAATATAAAAACCCTTGTTTTAGATGAAGCAGATATGCTTATGGAAGATAGTTTTCTTTCTGATATCGACAAGATTATTAAAAAGTTAGTTAAACCTCAAATTGAAGTTTTTAGCGCCACAATCAACAAAAAAGTAGAATTTTTTCTAAAAAAATATATTTCGGCTGATTATGTACTTACAATTTCGAAAGGAAGAACCAGTAAAACTGTAAATCATTATTTCATTAATACTAAACACAGTGATTTATTAAAATCAGTAATGAAGTTTATAAGCATTAAAAACCCATTTTTATTATTAATTTTTACCAATTCTAAAGAAGAAACAAAGAAATTATATACTTATTTATGTAGTCAAAAACTTAAATGCGGAATATTAAGCGGTGACCTCGAATCACGCGAAAGAAGATCGATGTTAAGAAGAATTAATGCTTACGATTTCCAAATTGTTGTTTGCACAGATATTGCAAGTAGAGGACTTGATATTAACGATGTAACCGATGTTTTAAGCATCGGTTTACCAAATAATCTTGAATATTATTATCATAGAGCTGGACGAACCGGACGCAATTATAAGGAAGGAAATTCATTTGTTTTTTATGATTCTGATCATGTTGAATTGCCATTAAAATTAATCGATAACGGCTTAACTCCTGCCTTTTTAAAGTTTAAAGATGATGAATTAGTCGAAGACGCACCAATTATTAGACCTAAAAAAGTATTTAAAAGAAAAGATGTTGAACTTAATCGAGAAATTCAAAAAGTTAAACATGAAGCAACTAGTAAAAAAGTTAAACCTAACTACAAAAAGAAAGTTTCTTTAGCTATAGATAAAGTCAAAAAAAGACATAAACGTGAAATAATCAAAAAAGATATTCGTCGCCAAATGAACGAAAGATACAAAAAAGAAGGTAGAAATAGGGATGAATAACGATTTAATTATCGGAAGTCATATAACAATGACTGGTCCTGATTATTTTTTAGGATCAGTTAAAAGTGCCATATCTTATGAGGAAACTGCCTTTATGTTCTATACTGGAGCCCCTCAAAATACAGTTCGCTCCCCTCTTGAAAAATTAAAAATCAAAGAAGGGTTGGAATTATTAAAAAACAGTGACATAAAAATTCAAAATGTTATTGTTCATGCGCCTTATTTAATAAATTTAGCAAATACAATAAAAGCTGATATTTTTGACTTAAGTGTTAATTTTCTTGTTTCTGAACTTAAAAGAACAGCTGCATTTGGAGTAACAAAAATAGTACTACATCCTGGAGCTCACTTGCAAGCAGGTAAAGAAAAAGGTTTAAATCAATTGATTAAAGGTTTAGACATTGCAATGGACAAAGACGGAACAAATGTAACAATATGTTTAGAAACTATGGCCGGAAAAGGTAGTGAAATAGGCGTTACTTTTGAAGATTTAGCTTACGTAATCAACAATTCAAAGCATAACGATCGTTTAGGTGTTTGTTTAGACACTTGTCATATTAATGATTTCGGCTATTGCGTAGCTAAACTAGAACAAATACTTAATGAATTTGACCGAATTATTGGATTAGATAAATTAATGGTAATTCATTTAAACGATTCAAAAAGTGAACGTTATAGCCATAAAGATCGCCATGAAAATATCGGTTACGGAACGATAGGTTTTGAAACTTTATTAAAATGGGCATATGAACCAAGATTAAAAAATGTTCCAAAAATTTTAGAAACCCCATACATAGATGGTGTTGCACCTTATAAAAATGAGATTTTAATGATTAAAAATAAAAAATTTGATGCAAACTTAAAAGAAAAACCTGATATTATTTCACTTTTTTAAATGTATCGATTTCGGCAAAAAGCGCTTTTAAAGCATCTTTTTCTTTAACTTTTGCAATTTCTTTTCCTTTTTTGAAAATAATAAAGTCATGCCCAGCACCAGCTAAACCTAAATCAGCATCTTTTGCTTCGTTAATTCCGTTTACTGGACATCCCATAATAGCAACTTTGATGTTAATATTGTTTTCTTCAAGATATTTTAAAGTTTTTTCACAATAAACTTTAATATTTTTAACCATTGTTCTTCCGCAAGTAGGACAACTAATTAATGTAGGATAATTAGAATATAAACCTAAATCATGCAACAATCTTTTAGCAGTAATAATCTCTTTATAGGGATCCTTTGTTAAAGAAATTCTGATAGTGGAGCCAATGCCTTCTAAAATTAAAGGACTCAATACAGAAATTGATCTTATAATTCCAACTTCATCAAAACCAGATTCAGTAACACCAATATGAATTGGGTAATTAGTCTTTTTTGCAATCATTCTGTAAGCTATTAAAGTAACATCAGGAGAGCTAGATTTAACGCTGAGAACAATATTATCGAAATTGTGTTCTTCAAAATATTTAACATATTCTAAAGTTTTATCAACTAAAGCTTTAGCAATCTTTTCGTTATCTTTCTTTTCTTCTTTACTTATTTTCAAACTACCTTCATTAACGCCAATACGAATTGGAATACGGTCACGATGCGCAATTTTTAATAGAACGTTCAACTTATCATTATTGTTAATGTTTCCTGGATTTATTCTTATAGCATCAGCACCTGCACCAATAGCTTTTAAGGCAAAATCCAACGAATAATGAATATCACATATAACAGGTATGGAAACTTTTTCTTTTATCTTGGTAATAGCGGAAACATCATCATTATCTTGAATCGAGACACGCATCATTGAAGCACCTAAGCGAGCGCATTCATTAATTTGCTTTATAACTTTTTTATAATTACTTGTCTTTATATCACACATCGATTGAATTAATATTTTGTTTGATCCACCAAGCGTAACATTGCCAATTTTTATCTTTTTTGTTTCGATTCTATTCATACGTTCTTCATTATAATTGAACCACACAAAATAATCTATAAAAACAAGGTTATAATACCAAAAAAATACGTATTGTTAATTATAAATATATATTTATAAATCTTTCTTTTTAACATTAGTTGTGATATATTAATCAAGCATATTTTACAAAGGAGATTTTATTATGGCAAAAGGTAGTAGAGATTCAATTATACTTAAATGTACTGTATGCGGCGAAGAAGCTTACATTACAAGTAAAAACAAAAAGAATCACCCAGACAAATTACAACAAGAAAAGTACTGTCCACATTGCAGAAAAAAGACTTTATTTAAAGAGAAGAAATAATGATTAAAACTTTTAGGTATGATGATGATGTCGATGAATTTAGCGCTAATACATATGTAATAGGCGAAAAAAATCAAGGTTGCATTGTAATCGATTTAGGTTCTACAACCGATAGAGTCATTAAATACATAAAAGAAAATCATGCTTCAAGTGTTTTAGGTGTCTTATTAACTCACGGTCATTTCGATCATATCAGGGGCTTGAATAAATTCTTAAAGAAATTTCCATGTACTGTTTTTATCGATAGAAACGAAGTTGAAATGCTTAATAACACAAGATTGAATGGTTCTGTTACATTTGATGAAGAAATAACTGTTAATTATAACAATTTATATTTATTAGATGATGAAGACGAAATAAATTTTGGCAACGGATACTTGTTTAAAGTCATTGAGACTCCAGGACATACTCGCGGATCAGTTTGCTTCGAATTAGATAAAGAAAAAGCCATCTTTACTGGCGATACTCTTTTTAAAAATAGTGTAGGTCGAACAGATTTACCAACAGGATCAATTAAAAGCATGAATCAATCACTAGAAAGAATTAAGCATCTTCCAATAGATTTAACAATCTATCCTGGACATGGTGATTATTCAAATTTAAAAAAAGAATTAGAAACTAATGTTTATTTAAAATAGGAGGAAGTTTTATGAACGCAACAGAATTAAGACCTGGCAATTACTATGAAGATAGTAATGAATTATTGCTTGTTATTGATATTTTATTAAACAAAACAGCAATGAGAAAGATGGTTGCAAAAGTTAAAGTTAAAAACGTAAGAACTGGTTCTATAACCGAAAAGAGTTATAACTCTGGCTATAACGTCGAAACCGTCAGATTGGAAAAAAATAAAATGAATTATCTATATGATGATGGAACTTCATTTGTTTTTATGGATCAAACAACTTACAACCAAATTGAAATTGCTCACGACAAACTCGAATGGGAAAAACAATTCTTGAAAGAGAACCTTGAAGTTGAAATCGTTTCATACGATGAAGAAATTTTAGGTATTAACCTTCCTGCTAAGGTCGCTTTAAAGATTACACACTGTGAACCAGCCGTTAGAGGTGATACAGTTAACAAAGCTACAAAAGAAGCAACATTAGAAACCGGATTAAAAGTTAGAGTTCCTTTATTCATTAATGATGGTGAAAACGTTTTAGTTAGAACTGACAACGCTCAATACGACGGTAGAGCTAACTAAGCGAGGACACTAAAATGGATCGGTGGCAAATATTATTAATATGTATAGCTTGCGTAATTGCTAGTGCCGTTGCAACATTCTTTATCACTCGTCATTTCTTTCAAAAACAAATGGAGGAAAATCCTCCAATTAATGAAGACATGATCAGAGCAATGTATATGCAAATGGGAAGAAAACCTAGTGAAGCACAAATTAGAGCTGTCATGAATAACGTTAACAAACACAAAAAATAAAAATTCTTAATACAAAAAAACGACCATAAATAGTGGTCGTTTTTCTATGCTCGTATTTTAATTTTTTTGAACTTTTGTTGCATCTATTTTAAATAGCGAAGTATTATTAAACGCTAAAGAAAAAAATAATTAACGAAAAATTGTCAATTAAAAACGCGATAACAATCGCGTTATTTTGATATGTGGAATAAATATAGTTATTTATCCACATTACTAGATATATACTAAAAATCTACTAATTATTATTTTAACCAGGTTATTTTTCTTTCGCTTCCTGCCATGATACTTTTAATATTTTCTCTATGTCTAAAGACCAATAATAACCAAGCAAATGTACAAACTAAAGGATAGTAAATTGAGCATTGAGGGCCGAAGTCGAACCACATCATATATTGAACTGGGCCAACATTTGTAGCAGTGAAAGTTAATGCGTAAACAATATAACATATCCAACTATAAATCATAGCTGTTCCAGAAGATACAATGCTTGAAAGCGAAACATATTTTGTTTTCTTTAAAGTAATAAAGAATACAGGAAAGAAAACCGGAATTGCAATGTATGTTAAACAAAGTTGAGTTCCTGCATAAGTCGAAACAACCTTTCCTCCTTTAAATTTTATATAGATAGAATAGGCGTGCCCAAATATTGCAGAAAAAGGAACTATATAATAACAAAGTTGCCCTAAAGTATTTCCTTCACCATAAACATTAAAATCTTGATTCGTGCCAAGCATATAATTTTTAATGGGTTCGTTAAATTCAAAAAGATAAATAGCAATAATCGTAGGTATTAAAACTTTTAAAATATCTAAAACAATCGCAAGAATTCCAAATTTTTTGCCTAAAACTCTTCCGGTATTAGTTCCTCCAATATTATGAGATCCATAATTACGAACATCTTTATGCCCAAACATCCATCCCAAAATTAATCCGTTTGGAATACTTCCAAAAAGATAACCAGTTAAGAAACATGCAATAACAATAAGAGTTTTGTACAATATATCCATAACGAAAATTATAAAGTAAAATTCTTATTTTTGCCACATTATTAATGTGTATTAATTTTTTATGTAAATGATGTTTTTATAAAGCTAAAACAATATAAAATTAACTTAATTTATGTACTATAATAATGTATAATGAACACTGAAACAAAATTATTATTATGGCTGTAACTAACGAATATAACGCAAACTCAATTGAATTACTAAGTGGTCTTGAAGGTGTAAGAAAAAGACCAGGAATGTATATAGGAAGCACAAACTCTTATGGTTTGCATCATTTAGTATGGGAAATTATCGACAATTCTATCGATGAAGCTTTGAATGGTTTTGGAAATAAAATTTCTCTTACAATCCATAAAGATAATTCTATAACAGTAAGCGATGAAGGTAGAGGCATACCTTGTGACATCAATAAGCAAACAGGAAAACCTGCAGTTGAGCTTATTTTTACTACTCTTCATAGTGGAGGAAAATTTTCAGATACTGCTTATAAAGCCAGCGGTGGTCTTCATGGAGTCGGTAGTAGCGTCACTAATGCTTTAAGTGAATATACCGATGTTACTGTATATACAAATAATAAAATCTATAACATCCGATTTGAACGTGGAGAAAAAATAGCTGTTCCTCTTCATGTTGTTGGAAATACAATAAAACACGGCACAACCGTAACATTTAAACCAGATAAAGCGATTTTTTCTGATATTAATTTTAGTTATGATCGTATTGCTAGTCATCTTCAAGAATCTGCTTTTTTATTAAGAAAAGTTAGATTCATTTTAATTGATGAAAGAAGTGGCTCAAAAGATGAGTTCTTTTATGAAAACGGAATTAGTGAATACGTTAGTGAAATAAATCAAAATAAAACACCTTTAGGACAAGTTCTTGATTTTGAAGGAGTAGATAACCAAATTAATGTCGAAATCGCTCTTCAATATTGTTATAACGATTACAACGAAACAATTCGATCTTACGTAAATAATGTTCATACAATAGATGGTGGAACTCACGAAATTGGTTTTAAAAGTGGAATAACTAAAGCAGTTAATGATTACGCCGATAATAACGATCTTTTAAGAGGTAAAATGAAACTTGAGGGAAGCGATATTCGTGAAGGGTTAACTGCAATTGTTAGTTTAAGACTTCCTGAATCTATTCTTGAATTCGAAGGTCAAACAAAAACTAAACTTGGTACACAAATTGCTCAAACAGTTGTAAGTAATTTAATTTACAATAAAATGACTTATTATTTAAATGAAAATAAGGAGTTTGCTGTTCGCTTAATTAAAAAATGCCAAGATAGTGCAAACGCACGTTTAGCTGCAAGAAAAGCTAAAGATGAATTAAGAAATAAAAAGAAAAATAAAGATAATGTTATCTTAAGTGATAAATTAACACCTGCTCAATCAAAAGATTATAACCAAAACGAATTATTTATCGTTGAAGGAGATTCCGCAGGAGGAACTGCAAAGAAAGGAAGAAACCCAATCCATCAAGCGATTCTTCCACTTAGAGGAAAACCACTTAATACCGACTCTTTGACCATGGATAAAATTTTAAATAATGTCGAATTTGCCACAATTATTAATACAATCGGTGCTGGAGCTGGTCAAAATTTTGATGTTAAAGAAATACATTATAATAAAGTTATTATTATGACCGATGCTGATACAGATGGTGCTCATATTCAAACTTTACTTTTAACATTCTTTTATAATTATATGAGAAGTTTAATTACTGAAGGTCATGTTTTTGTGGCTGTCCCACCTTTATATCGCATATATAAAGAGGATAGATACGGAAATATTAATATTGAAAAATATGCTTGGGATGACGACGGATTAGAAAAAGAAAAAAAAGAAGTTGGAGCCGGATACAAAGTAAGTCGTTATAAAGGACTTGGTGAAATGAGCGATAAACAACTCAAAACTACAACCATGGACCCTAAACATCGTCTTTTAATTCAAGTTTCTATTGATGACCCATTAAATGTAGAAAACAAAGTTGCTATTTTGATGGGAAAAGACGCAGACAAACGTAAAAGATGGCTTGAACAAAACGTTGATTTTAACGAAAATGACGAATTTATCAAGGAGGTAACAAAATAATTATGGCAAAAAAGAAAATTGCGGTAGAAGAGTTACCTACAAAAGAAAATATATCCATTGAAGCAATGGATAACATTATGGGCGATAGATACGCTGTTTATGCCAAATATGTTATTCAAGATAGAGCTATACCTGATGCTCGCGATGGTTTAAAACCAGTTCAAAGAAGAATTATTTATAGCATGTTCAAAAATGGAAATACCTATGATAAGCCAACAAAAAAATGCGCAAAGATTGTTGGTGATGTTATGGGAAGATTTCACCCACATGGCGACTCATCAATTTATGATGCTCTTGTTAGACTAAGTCAACCATGGAAAATGTCTTCTCCATTAATTCAATTTCAAGGAAATAACGGAAGCATTGATAACGATCCAGCGGCTGCATACCGTTATACAGAAGCAAAATTAAATGAATTTAGCCAATTTTTAACTCAAGATATTGATAAAAATACAGTTGATATGGCTTTAAATTTTGATGATACCGAACTAGAGCCTGTTGTTTTACCAAGTAGATATCCAAATTTATATGTTAATGGTAGTGAAGGTATTGCTGTTGCTATCGCTACAGATATTCCACCCCACAATTTAATTGAAATGTGCAATGCAACAATTTATAGAATGAATCATCCTAAATGCTCTTTAGATGACCTTCTAGAATTTGTTAAAGGGCCAGACTTTCCAACCGGAGGAATAATTTTTAAATCCGAAGGAATTAAAAATATTTACGAAACAGGTAAAGGTAAAATAGAACTAGCAAGTAAAGTTGAAATTATAGAAAACAACGATTATAACGAATTATTAATCACAGAAATTCCTTATGGCGTTGTTAAACAAAATTTAGTTTATTCGATAGATAAAATAAAGAGGTCAAAAGAAATTGATGGTTTATTAGATGTTAAAGATTTGAGTGCTGGTGATGATATAAAAATCACAGTCGATATTAAAAAAACAATTGACCCAAAAATTATTTTGGCTTATTTAATGAACAAAACACAATTAAAAGTCAGTTATACATCAAATTGTGTTGCAATCTGCCAAAATCATCCAAGAACGATGACTCTAGAATTTTATTTAGATACATATATTGAACACCAAATTGATGTCGTATCTAGATATACTGCATTCGACTTAAATAAAGCACAAAATCGTTTACATATCATTAAAGGTTTAATCAAAGCGATTAATATTATCGATGAAGTCGTCAAAATTATTCGTGGAAGTAAAGACAAAGGAGATTCAAAACATAATTTAATTAATGCTTATAGTTTTTCTGAAACCCAAGCTGAAGCTATTGTTATGATGCCTTTATATAAATTAAGCAATACTGATGTAAATATTTACATTAAGGAACAAGCTGATTTAGAATCTCAAATTAAAGATCTTACTGAAACATTAAATAATCCAACGAAATTAAAACGTATAATTATTGATGAATTACATGATATAACGAAAAAATACGGAGTTCCAAGAAGATCGGTCATTGTTGATGAGTCACCAAAGATTGAGATTGATAAAAGAGATTTAATAATTAAAGAAGACGTGTACGTTGTTGTTACCAGTGATGGATACATAAAACGTTCATCAATTAAATCATACAATGCAAGTGATAATTCACTCCCTGGTGTTAAAGTTGGGGATTGTGTTGTAATGAGCCAACTTTGCAATACTTTTGATTATTTATTATGTTTTACAGATAAAGGAAATTATTTCTGCCTTTGTGTTGACCAAATTCAAGAAGGAAAGTGGAAAGATGAAGGAAAACATATTAATTATGTCTGTAATTTGCCACTTGATGAATCAATAATCAAATGCATATTAGTAAAAGATTTTAACAAAAAAGTTAATGTTGTTTTAGTTAGTGCTAATGGACAAATCAAAAAAACCAAACTTAATGATTTTTATATGGATAGATGCACAAAACCAAATCAATGTATGCGTTTATTAAATGATGACACTGTTATTGATGCTTGTATTTCTAATGGCGATAATAATTTAATGATTATTACAAAGAAAGGTTACTCAACATATTTTAGTGAATCAGAAGTAACTTCTACTGGATTAAAATCTTCCGGTGTTAAGGCTATTTCTACGCTTAGAGATAGTCAAGTTGCTGTACTTTTAACATATAGAAAAGATGAAAAAGGAAAGATCATTATAATTACCAAAGAAGGTTGTTCAAGAATTTACGATATAAGTTACAATGAATTAACAAATAGATTAGGTAAGAACTTTGTTGTTTTTAAATCTTTTAAATCATCACCTCACAAACTTGTTTATTGCAATAAGATTATTGATAAAAATGAACCAATGATGCTCAACGCTTTAATGGATGATGATAGTGTGATTTCACTAAATATCAATGATTTCCATCTTACCCCCTTAGAGTCTTATTGTAAGAAAAATTTAGATTTTTCAGATAAACTAACCATCAAAAAGATTTACTTTAATACTATTCAAACTGTTGATCAGGATACAATTGAAGAAAACACTCACGAAAACTTTAAACCAACAGATTTTTTCGGAAGAAAAGAAGAAAAACCTGTAGCAAAAGTAGAGGAAAAAACTGAAAAAGTGAGCATTTTTGAAAAACTTGGAATGGAAAATAAACAAAAAATT
>Ga0172377_10005397_pt1 | contig 13135 bp, 9 predicted proteins | sample Pumphouse3metaG_FD_119749 | JGI IMG/M metagenome (GOLD analysis project Ga0172377, IMG submission 119749) | Leachate microbial communities from a municipal landfill in Southern Ontario, Canada - Pumphouse #3 metaG | ecosystem: Engineered > Solid waste > Landfill > Unclassified | place: Canada... | reverse complement strand
TGCATAAACAGCAGTTCGGTGGCGTTGCTTTGAATGGGGAAGTTCTGTTGGATTTGTGATTTTTCTTTTCCGCCAAATGGTGGGTTAGCGAGAATAATGTCATAGCGGTCTTTTTCTTGAATATCGCGGATGTTCTGCGTCAGCGTATTGCCGCGAAATAAATTCGGCGATTCGATACCATGCAGGATCATATTCATCATACCCATCACATAGGCCAGCGAGGTTTTTTCAAAACCGAAAAAAGTGTCGTGTTGAATAAAATCCCATTGCTCCGTAGTGAGTTGCGATTTATTGGCTTTGAGATGGTCGAAAACTTCGACTAAAAACCCACAAGAACCGGCGGCGGCATCGTAAATGGTTTGACCCGGCCTGGGGTCGAGCACTTTAACCATTGCCCTCACCACCGCGCGCGGCGTATAAAATTCACCAGCATAACCACCCGCATCGCCCATGTTTTGCAGCAGTCCTTCATACACCAATGAAAGCTCAAACAAGTCGCTTTCAGATTGAAAATTCAGCGTGTCGATAATATCCAGTACTTCGCGCAGGGTGTGGCCGGACGCGACTTTATTGTCGAGGTATTGGAAAATCGCGCCGATTTTATAGGTGAAGGATTTGGGATCGGCGCTGGTGGCGTTGGCGAAGTTTTTTAGGTAGGGAAACAGCTCCTTGTTGACGTAATCGGTGAGGTCATCGCCGGTGCGAACGCGGTTAATATCCAGCTTGCCATCGGGCGTTTTCGGGCACGCCCAGTTTGACCAACGGTGCGCCTCATCCAATACCGGTTGGTAAGGTTTGCCGGATAAAATCGCTTCGTCTTCTTTTTCGGCTTCATAGTCGTCTAAAAACTTGAGAAACAACACCCAAGAGGTTTGCTCGGTGTAATGCATCGCCCCGCTAATACCGTCATCGCGGCGCAAAATATCAGTAATTCGGTCTATTTTTTGTTGTAGTGACATGGTTACTCTTTGTTGTTTAGAGGTTGTGTGTTGGATTGTTCAGCTTTTAATTGCGTGATCAGTTGTTTTTCACGCTCCAGCTCTTGGCGTAGTTCTTCTTCACTTGGCAGTATCAGGCGGTAGCGGCTGGCGAAAAGTTGTTCACTGTCTTTAAGCACGGAATAACGCACGATGGATTCGTCTTTATTCGTGCAGAGGATAATGCCAACCGTTGGGTTGTCGTCTTGGCCGCGCTTTAGGTCGTCGTACATTCTTACGTACATATCCATCTGGCCTATGTCTTGATGACCGAGTTCGCCGGTTTTTAGCTCGAACAACACGAAACATTTAAGCAGATAATTGTAGAACACCAGGTCGATATAAAAATCTTTGCTTTCGGTGCTCACACGCTGCTGACGCGCCACAAATGCAAAGCCTTTACCCAGCTCAAGTAAAAAGTCCTGCAATTTGTCCATGAGTGCTTGTTCTAGGTCGGATTCAAGCAGCTTTTCAATGCCTTCGATACCTAAAAACTCCAGCATCATCGGGTCGCGCACAAAACCTTTTGGTTGAGGTTTTTTATCCTCATCGGCCAATTTTTGATTGGCTTCGTCGGCAACCGCTTGTTTGTTTTGGCTGACCCATAAGCGTTCATAATACAGCGTGCCAATTTGTCGATCCAGCGCACGCGTACTCCAGTTTTGTTCAGCGGCTTCGTTCATGTACCACTGACGGGCGCGTTCATCCTCTACCCGCAAAAGTTGGCGATAATGCGTCCAGCTTAATTCGGGACGCAGTGCGTCTCGAATTGGAAAGGTCTGATAAAACAGGCGCATTTTACGTAAGTTTGTAACATCAAAACCTTTACCAAACTCAGCGGTGAGTTGTTCCGCCAACTGCTCTAATAGTTTGCTGCCATATTGAGCACGATTTTCACCTTGCTGTTCAAACTCGACAATATGTTGCCCTATTTGCCAATAGGTTTGCACCTGAATCGTATCCACCGCACGATAGGCTTGATTTCTGGCGTGTTGAATCAGGGTTTTTAGCTGATGGATTAAGGGGTTGATGGTCAACATGGCGCGCTCTATTAATAGTACAGCTGGTGCTGGAGTTGTTTAAAGGCATCAAGCAGGTGCGTGGCTTTGCCGCCAAAAGCTAGGGATGCGTCTTTGGTGGTGCCGAGTCCAGAGAGTTCAATCAGCGTTGGAATACGGTCACGCGATAATTCCGTAACCCCGGTTTGCTCATAACGGTCAAGGACAAAACGTAAGAAGTCTTGCGCTTTTTGCTGTTGGTATTGGGCAAAAAAATCGGCGTTGTGGCGCACTTTCTCCGCGCGCGCTTTTCGGGTTGCCATAGGTTGTTCAAACGCTAAAAAGGCGAGCAGATCAAACATATCGCAATCTTCTGCCTCAAACATACGGCGTAATGTTGCGAGTTGTTCTTTATCAAATCCGGCATGGATGAGCTTTTGCAGCAGCTGATCGCGTTGATCCGGGTCTGACCAAATTTGACGTAATTCATCGATGTTTTTAAACAGGCCTGGTAGTTGTTGAATCAAACGCTCTACAAATTCTTGTATCGTTAGCGGTTTGCCGTGTTCGTCAATATAGCGGGTTTCTACATCAATCACTTTGATTTCACGATATTGACCCAGCTTGATTTTTACGCGAGGTTTCGGCGGGTCTTTTGGCCCGCTAGTGGGTGGCTCTGGGTTTTCTGGCGGCTGAGGGTATGGCGGGGTTGGTTCTTTTAGGCCGCCACCGGCTGGCGGTTCGGGTTCGCCATCCCAATCATCATCGTAAAACTTGTTGGTCGCTCCGCGAAAATCAATAATGGTGAAGTAGTCTTTACCGTCAAATACGCGCGTACCGCGCCCGACAATTTGTTTGAATTCGACCATTGAGCCAACGGTGCGATCTAAAACCACATTGCGTACATTACGCGCATCCACACCGGTGGTGAGCATTTGCGATGAGGTTAAGATGGTGGGGATATCTTTGTCATTGTCTTGAAACTTTTCCAGTAATTCGCGGCCTATTTTGCCTTCGTCGCTGGTCACACGCACGCAATAGTGCGGGTCTTTAATCTGTTTGTGTTTGTTGATCATATCGCGCATGGTCAGCGCGTGATTTTGGTTTTCGCAAAAGACAATGGTTTTATCCATAGGGTTGATGTTTTCAAGAATCGCTTTAGCAACCAACTCGGTGCGATCATCAACCACGATTTTACGGTCATAGTCTTCGACTTGATAAATGTCTTGTTCAGACTCGCCTTCAATGATTTGATCGTCTTTAGTAAGTACCAATTCATCTAAGTTGGTGCGGATACGTTTAACGCGGTAAGGGGTTAGAAAACCGTCGTTAATCCCCTCTTTCAGTGAATATTCAAATACCGGCTGGCCGAAATAATCATAAGTATCCACGTTATCTGTGCGTTTGGGGGTCGCGGTTAAACCTAAATGCACGGCACTGCTGAATTGATCCAAAATCGCACGCCATGATCCTGCTTCATTAGCGGCACCCCGATGACACTCATCAATCATCACTAAATCGAAAAAATCTTGCGGGTAGGCTTTGTAATAGCCATCAATATTTTCTTTTTCGGCTATCGCCTGGTAAATCGCAAAGAAGATATGCGCATTGGTGGGCACCACCCCATGACGTTTACGCACCTCATCGCCATTGATTTTGATCACATCTTTTTCATAGGGGTTAAAGGTGTTGATCGCTTGATCAGCGAGAATATTACGGTCAGCAAGAAATAGCACTCTTGGGCGACGTGCGCCAAATTGATCACGATTCCAACGTGCTTGAAACAATTTGTGAACGATTTGAAATGAAATAAAGGTTTTGCCCGTTCCGGTCGCCAAGGTTAATAAGACTCGTTGTGCGCCCTGCCCAATGGCATCGGTTGCCGCATGCACAGCCAACTCTTGATAATAACGTGGTTGCATCGCACCTTCTAAATGGAAAGGCACATTTCTTAACTGCTGCCCTACATCACTATTAACGCCTTGATAGCGTTGCTCAAGGGTTTGCGGGTCTGGGTAAAACTCTACAAACTCACCCTTACCTGTTTCTAAATCAAACTCATAGGTTTGCTTGCCATTGCTTGAATAGACAAAACGTACTTTGAGCTTATTGGCGTAATCAATGGCTTGTTGCAAGCCTTTGGTAGGATATTCGGATTCTTTTTTAGCTTCGATAATTGCGAGATAACGGTTGTCTTTATGCAACAGGTAATCCACATAACAGCGCCGACCACGAACATTACCCGCCATTTTGCGACCGTGGGTAAAATAATGTTCGCGAATGATTTGGCTCGCTTGCCAACCCGCTGCATTTAAAGCGGGATCAATATAATTAGCGCGAGTATCGGCTTCGGATGGCATAAACATCTTGTTATTCCAGTTAAATCAATCTAGGTATTATCATTAATTGCGTACTTATTGCAATCGGTGTACAGGGGATTCGAGTATTAGTACAACCAAATTAAAGAATGAAACCTCGCAATACCAAGCTGCGTGTGTTTATTAAGCCTTGATCGTATCACCCGCACCGGGCTAAACCTGAGATTAGTCAAGTGGCGTTATGTTTGGTGGATATGGCATTGGCAAAAAGTGTTTTTTTGCGCTAAAGTCGTATTACAATACGAAGTTGCCGTTCGGCAAAATGAGACGGCGCGCTGTCGCAAAGCGAGGCCTGTTGACCTAACTGGAGAGGCTTAGTGTCTGGTTTAATTGATATTTATATCGGAAGACAACCCATCTTTGATGCTAAGCTTAATCTGTATGCTTACGAGCTGCTGTTTCGCAGTCACACCCAAAATTTCAATTCTTGCGACGAGGCCGACAAAGCCACTGCACAAGTCATGCTGCACGCCTTTGCCGATATGGGATTACACGATATTGCCGGAAACCGTAAGGTGTTTATGAACTTTACCGAAAGCCTATTACTGCGCCAGCAAATGCCGTTTTTTCCACCCAAACAAGTGGTGATTGAGGTTCTAGAAGATGTGCGCGTCACGCCCGGTTTGTTGCGCGCGTTGGAAGGCTTGCGCCAACATGGTTTTCGTATCGCGCTCGACGATTATGTATTTAATCCACAGTTGGAATCGCTTGAGGATTATGCCGATTTAATCAAGGTTGATATTTTGGAAGTCGGCCCGCGCGCATTAAAAGAGCACGCGCAGCGCCTAAAAAATAAGGGCGTGAAGATTCTAGCGGAAAAAGTGGAAACGCGAGAACAATTCGAGTTTTGCCGCCAAGTCGGGTTTGATTATTTTCAAGGCTTCTTTTTTGCCCGCCCCAAAATCATTAAAGGCAAGCGTTTGCCAAATAATAAGCTGAGTATTTTGGAACTGCTAGCGAACGTGTACGACCCGAATATCGACATGAACAAATTGATTGATATTATTAGTAAAGACGTGGTGTTAAGCCAAAAACTGCTTAAATTTTTGGCGCAAATTCAACCGGATCGCACGCTTAATTCGGTGAAAGACGGCGTATTGCTGTTTGGCTTAAATCGCCTACAAAGCTGGGCGAGTATGTTGGCGATTGCAGGCATGGACGATAAGCCGACCGAACTATTCCGCTTGGCCTACACACGGGCAAAATTTTGTGAGTTAGTTGGCGCACAAGCCGGGGACTTCTCCAAAGACAGCTATTTTACCGTTGGCTTGTTTTCGGTACTGGATGCGATTATGGACTTGGAGCTGACGGAAATCCTCAGCCAGCTTAAGCTCGACCCGCCGATCGTCAACGCCCTTATCGAGAGAAATGCCAATAACCTAGGCATCACCCTTAACGCCATTAAAGCGCTAGAAATGGGTGCGGATGCATTTGCCCTTCCAGCCAACTGCCAAGCCACCCAACTATCAACTTATTATCTACAGTCGTTGCAATTTGCGCAAAACGCGTTTGCCAACTAAACCCCATAGGAATGCCGCAAATGGACACGCTAAATCATTTTTTTATTGGCCGCCAACCCATTTTTGATAGCGACATCAACCTCTATGCTTATGCGCTGCTGTTTCGCCACAGCGGCGAGGATAACTTTGCCCAAATCGACAATGCCGACCAAGCCTCTGCTCAGCTGATTATTAACGTCTTGGGCGATATCGGTTTAGCCGCGCTGGCCGGTGAGCACAAGGTGTTTATCAATCTAACCGATACCCTGTTAATTCAAGAAGGCGAGCCGTTTTTTAACCCGCGCCAAGTGATTATTGAACTACTCGAACACCAGGTCACGCCCGCGCTGATTCGCACCTTAAAAGACCTCCGCCATCGCGGTTTTAAAATCGCGCTTGACGACCACCAATTCACGCCCGAAATGCGCATTTTGGAAGACTACGCCGACATTATTAAAATCGATATCCAAAAAAATGATTTAGCCGCGCTCAAACCAACGCTTGATGCGCTTAAAGCCAAGGGCATTCAGTTGCTTGCGGAGAAGGTTGAAACCTATGACGAGGTAAAATATTGCGACCTGTTGGGCTTCGATTATTTTCAGGGTTACTTTTTTGCCAAACCGCAAATTATTCAAGGTCAGACGTTGCCACCGAATAAATTGTCGATTCTGCAACTGCTATCGAAAATCTACCAACCCAATATTCAGCTGACGGATCTGAGTAAAATCATTACTCATGATGTGGTGTTAAGCCAAAAACTGTTAAGTTTTATTCGCCAAAACATTCCCTCAAAATACCCGATTACCTCAATTCATAATGCCGTGATGCGTTGTGGCTTAGAACACTTACGCAACTGGGTTGGATTGATGGCACTGTCTAATATGAGCGACAAACCGAATGAGCTGTTTTACCTCGCACTGACGCGCGCGCGCTTTTGCGAATTAATAAGCGAATACATCCAAGACCCGCCGAAAGAACGCTATTTTACTGTCGGCTTATTTTCTACGTTGGATGCGATTATGGATCGACCGTTGGAAGAAATTTTGCAGCAACTTGGCCTCGATGACGACCATATTATTCAAGCGCTGCTCGAACAGGCGAACAGCCCACTAACGCTAACCCTAAAAGCGGTTAAGGCCCTAGAACGCGGTCAACTCGACTTCGAATGCCCGAAAAATATGCCGCTCAATGCGATGAGTCAACGTTATCTTGACGCCATCCAGTATGCGCAAAATGCGTTTAAAGAGGGCTAAAACCCTGTTTAAACGCATCCATAATGATGGATGTTCGTTTGTCGCTGAACGCTGAAAACCGCTTCTCGGCGCCATCCCAAACATCAAAGCATCCAGCACGCCGTTTTAACGCGTCATCTGCATGGCTTAAATCATTATCAATGCCCCTAGTAAACCGGGATCAGCTGATAACCTTGCGCTTGCCACCCCATCAACGACAAAAACCCAGAACGAACCGGTTGAATGCCGGGCAATAAGGTATCCACATCCACCTTAAAAAAGGCGGCGGCGGTACCGCAAGCTTCCATTTTTACCCCTAAGCTGTGCAGCTTCGCTACCTGTTTAGCAATTTTAGCTAGGGTTTCCTCATGTTCTAAAGCCACCATCTCAGCAGGCGCCGTTGTTATAAACTTTAAGGATTCGGATATAAATACAATGCGTTGCTGCGGTTTCACGCCCGCTTGCTCTAAATACAAGCGGTTTGTTTCAATAAATCCCAAATAAGCCAACAAGGCTTGCGGATTAGACTTGCGCACATCATAGACAACAGAAATTTGCTCTAAACCTTGAAGCGCGGCGTTATTATTTAAAGTACTGGTTTGAGCATAGGCCTGAGGCAACGCAAATAGCAGACATCCTAGTGACAGCACAAGACTCAATGAGCGGTTAATTTTCATGGGTTTTACTCCTAGTTATGATAAGACAGCTTAATCAACAGGTGTAAGCGTATCGTTAAAGCGCTCATCTAAACCAGCCCGTATTGTAAAAACCACGATTTATACATAATTTTACACCTAAGCTTTTACCGACATACGCGTAACCAACAATCCGGCGATCAGTACAAACGCAGCGGAGAAATACAAACAAGCCTCCATGCCCGCGACTTGATACACGTAACCCGACAACACCGTACCGACTAAGCGCCCACCGGCATTCGCCATATAATAGAAACCCACGTCTTTTGAGGTACCATCGGCGCTGGCAATCGACACAATTAAATACGAATGCACCGCCGAATTCAGCGCAAATAACACGCCAAATATCAGCAGGCCTGCTATTAATATCGTTTGCGGATCATAATCCAGCGTCAACGCCATCACAAACGGTACCGTCGCCAACACCAACGCCAACCAACGCGCCGTTGAAGCGGAGGGATTCGTGTTCGTGTTTGAACCTTTTTTAAGGCCGGTAATTTTCGGCGCAAAGGCTTGTACGATGCCGTAGCCGATAATCCATAACGCCATAAACGCGCCGACAGTGGTGTGTTCCCAGTTCAACACCCCCACCAAAAACACCGGCAACGCCACCACAAACCACACATCACGCGCGCCGAATAAAAAGAAACGCGCCGCTGATAACCAGTTTAGCGTCGGGTTTTTGGAAAACATTTCGGTGAACTTCGGTTTGTTTTTCGCTTTGCCCAATGAGCCGTCCAAAAACAATATCGACACCAGTAACGCCGCCGCGAGCAATCCACTCATCCACATCATCGCTTCGGCAAACCCGACCCACGCCAATAACAGCGCGCCGATAAAAAACCCCACGCCTTTGAGTGCATTTTTGGAACCCGTGAGCATGGCTACCCAGCGATAAAGTTGGCCGGAACTATCGGAAGCGAGGTTTTTAATCGAACTTTTGGCGCTCATTTTATTGAGGTCTTTAGCGATGCCGGATAAGGCTTGCGCCACCATCACATACAGCACACCAAGCCATTCAGTCGGTACAGTGAGCATCATTAACGCCAAAATCTGCAAACTCAGGCCGATATTCATGGTGACGTTAAGCCCCCAACGCGCGCCCAACCAACCGCCGACTAAATTGGTCACAATGCCGAAAAACTCATAAAACAAAAACAACAGCGCGATTTCCAGCGGGCTATAACCCAACTGCCAGAAATACAACACCACCAGCATTCGCAGCGCGCCATCGGTAATGGTAAACGCCCAGTAATTACCGGTGACAATCGCATATTGTTTAATTGGCGACATGGATAATCCTTTTATTTTTGAAGCAGAAAGCCTTCACCACAGAGACACGAAGGCACAGAGGTTTTTGCATTATGTTATTCCCCCGCCCAGCGGGAGGGGGCTAGGGGGAGGGAGAGTTTGTGCGAGTATATTGCATCACACCCTCCCCAGCCCATCAAAGGAGGGGCTTTGAAAATCTCCGTGCCTTCGTGTCTCGGTGGTTAAAAACTTACAACCTTACACGGCGCGATTCATTTCAGCGACTTTTATCGCCAATTCCATCATGCGTGCAACATAACCGATTTCATTATCGTACCAAGCCAAAATCTTGACCTGTGTACCATTCACCACCATGGTCGATAACCCGTCAATCACCGACGAGCAATGTTCGCCTTCAAAATCCGCTGACACCAATGGGCGCGACTCAAAACCCAAAATGCCATGCAAATAGGTTTCGGCGGCTTTCTGTAACAAGCCATTGACTTCATTTACGCTGATTTCGCGGTTCATCTCTAAAACCAAATCGGTTAACGACGCATTCATAAACGGCACCCGCACCGCAACCCCGTTCAATTTGCCATTTAATTCCGGGAAAATCGTGCCAATCGCGGTGGCCGAGCCGGTGGTGGTCGGAATCAATGATTCAAAACTGGCGCGCGCACGGCGTAAATCCGCATGACCGTGATCCACCACTTTTTGTGTATTGGTCAAATTATGCATGGTAGTGATCATGCCGTGTTTAATGCCGATTTGTTCTTGCATGACTTTAATCACCGGCGCAATACAGTTGGTAGTGCAAGACGCGGCGGTAATAATCGGATCTTTACCGGCTTGGAAAACCTCATCGTTAATGCCCATCACGATGTTTTTAATGCCTTCTTTCATCGGTGCGGCCACAATCACCTGCGGCACACCTTGATCCAAATACGCCTGCAACATATCTTTGGTGCGGAACTTGCCGGTACACTCAATCACCACATCCACATTTAAACTTGCCCAATCGGTTTCAGCGATATGTTTATTCATGCTGTAGCCAATGCGTTTATCGCCAATCACAATTGTGTCGCCATCCGTTTTGGCTTCATGCCACCAGCGCCCGTGCGCCGAGTCAAAATTCACCAAATGCGCTGACGAATGAGCATCACAGGCAATTTCGTTAATATGCACGATTTCAACCAAGTTGCTATCCCAAACCTCACGCAACGCCAAACGACCCATGCGACCAAAACCATTAATTGCGATACGAATTGTCATTTTCACCTCAATACATTTGATTATTCAAATTTTGTAGAGTATAAATCAACCACCAGGCCTGGTTGTTACCATTTTATGAATCAACCAAAATTTTGATGTAAAAGCACCTCAATTAAGGATCTCATTATGTTGCGTGTATTAAGTGTATTAAGCCTTTGTTTGCTCAGCTTTAACAGCGTTGCGCAAGCGGTAAATTTTGAAAAAGTCACCGATAACGTGTATGCGTTTGTCGGCGAAATTGATGACCGCACCAAAACCAATTTAGGCCTGAATGCCAATATCGGTTTAGTGGTCACCTCTGCCGGTGCAGTGGTGATTGATTCGGGCGCAGGCCCGTTATCCGCCAAAGCGATTGCCGATGGCGTTAAAAAAGTCACCAATCAAAAAATTGTGGCGGTGTTTAATACCGGCAGCCAAGACCACCGTTGGTTAGGTAACGATTATTTTGCCAAACAAGGCGCGACGATTTACGCTTTGCAAAAAACCGTCGATACCCAACAAAAAATGTTGCCGTCTATTCTGCAACGCATTAAAGCGGTTGACCCGATTTTCCACGATCAAACCCCATTCCATGCACAAAAACCGTTTGCAGGTAATGAAGGCAAAGTGAGCATTGGCGGGGTCGATTTTGAAGTGAAATACTTTAACGATGCGCATTTTCCGGGTGATGCGGTAGTTTGGTTACCGAAACAACACGTTTTGTTCAGCGGCGACCATGTGTATTTAGACCGTTTATTGGGTGTGCATCCGCATACCGATGCGGTGAAATGGCTTGATGCGTTTGATCAAATGGCGAAACTGCCGGCTAAATACATCGTTCCGGGACATGGCGCGGTCGCCGATAAAACCAAAGCGCAACTAGAAACCGGTGATTATTTAGCGCAAGTGGTTGACGCGGTTAAAGTCGCGGTTGATGATATGGCGCCGATGGACAGCGTAACGCCTTCACGTGATTGGTCTAAATTTGAACATTTAAAACATTTCCAAGGCTGGCACGGTCGTAATGTCAGCAATACTTACCAACGGTTAGAAGCGGCCGGAATGTAACCACTGCAATAACCGACCAGGCCTGGTGGTGAACGAAATGACCAGTTTAGAGCAGCTCGAAACCTTGTGGATTGAACATACGCTTGCGCGTTGTCACGGCAACAAATCCCAAGCCGCACGCGATTTGGGCATTGATGCCTCCACCCTGCACCGCAAACTGAATAAAACAAAACCATAAAACCATTCTTCAAGGAGCGATAACTTGATTGAACTTCACTCAACCCTTACTTGCCCAGAGTGTGGGCAAAGTAAAACCGAGCAGATGCCGACCGATGCTTGCCAGTATTTTTATGAATGCAGCTTTTGCGGGGCGTTATTAAAACCCCTGTCGGGTGATTGCTGTGTCTATTGCTCATATGGCGATGTGCCTTGTCCACCGATTCAACAACAAGCAAGCTGTTGCAGTGGAAAACGCTCTATTTAACCGCACCACCAGGCCTGGTTTTGGCCTGGTATAGAAATTTTCAACGTGCTATGCCCTTCCCAAATTGCTAGAATTCGTTCACATTTTTCTTGAGGTTTGTGGATGATCACGTCAGACTTTCGTTCCGCCAGCCGCCGTGTCGGTTTAGCCTTAACCGCGCTGATGACGTTGGGTTTGCTGATGACCCTTGCTGATTGGCGCTTGCAGTTATTATTGCTGCTGGGTATGGGCTTGGGCGCGACGCTGAATTACTTTGTATTCGGATTCAGCAGCGCTTGGCGACGCTGTATTTTGCAACAACGCACCGCCGGAATTCGGGCGCAAATTATTATGTTGGCGCTGGCTTTAGTGTTATTTAGTCCGTTATTGTGGCTGGGCAGTTTGGGCGAACAAAGCTTTCAAGGCATCGTACGACCGGCCGGTTTATCGGTGATGCTTGGCGCGTTTTTATTCGGTATCGGCATGCAATTGGCGGCGAACTGTTCATCCGGCACACTCAATCGCATCGGCCAGCTTGAACCGTTATCGTTTATTAGTTTTGTGATGTTATTTGTCGGCGGCGTTATTGGGGCTTATTGGTATGACAGTTGGTCTTATTGGCCGGCAATCAATTCGTTTTCGTTCACCCAACATTTTGGCTGGATCGGTCTAGGCTTATCGTTAGTTGTGCTGGGATTAATTTATCGCTGGATGACACGCTGCGAACAACAACACTGCCAAAACCTTGAGCCTATTTTCAGTCGAGACAAGCACCAGGCCTGGTGGTCAAGCGCACAATGGTCGCCTTTATTAAAAGCCGGTGTGTTATTGGCATTACTCAACTTTGCGATATTGATTATATCCGGCCAACCCTGGTCGTTAGCCTCGGTATTTACCTTATGGAGTTTAAAACTTTCCGACAGTTTGGCACTTGGGTTAGATTGGCAATTTTGGCAAATTGCCGGACTTTATCAACAACGCATGGCAAAAAATCTATTAACGGATGCGGTGAGTTTAACCACCATCGGTGTCATTTTGGGATCGCTTTGGGTCACCTTATTCGCGCAACGCGCCAAAACACCGATTAAACGTAACCTCAAGCAAGCCGGTCTGTACGCCATTGGCGGATTTTTAATGGGCTTTGGCGCGACGTTGTCTTATGGTTGTAACGTTGGCGCGTTTTTCAGCGGCATTGCATCGGGCAGTTTACACGGCTGGCTGTGGATAGTTTTTGCCGTTTTCGGTAACATCATCGCTTTGAAATGGTTTATGAGAACAAAAGGTTAGTATGCAAAACGAAAGTCCGGCTTCATTATCCATTATTCAAACCAAGGGCACGTTGGATTGGGCTTATCCTAGTTTGATTTTAGCCAGCACCGC
>Ga0172377_10005392_pt1 | contig 13147 bp, 12 predicted proteins | sample Pumphouse3metaG_FD_119749 | JGI IMG/M metagenome (GOLD analysis project Ga0172377, IMG submission 119749) | Leachate microbial communities from a municipal landfill in Southern Ontario, Canada - Pumphouse #3 metaG | ecosystem: Engineered > Solid waste > Landfill > Unclassified | place: Canada... | reverse complement strand
TTCCGGCCCCTTGCCGGCAAGCGGGGTTTCAACCCCCGGATAAAGTTTTACCGGACGCAGATTGATATACTGGTCGAGTTCAAAACGCAGTTTCAGCAGAATGCCTTTTTCAAGTATGCCGGGTTTAACCTTGGGATGGCCGATGGCGCCGAGATAAACCGCGTCGAACTGTTTCAGGGTTTCAGCGGCATCGTCGGGAATAACGTTGCCGGTAGCCAGGTAGCGGTCGCCGCCCCAGTCAAATTTTTTCGTTTCGACCGCAAAGCCGAATTTTTTTGCCGCCGCATTGAGAACCTTCAAACCTTCCGCGACTACTTCCGGCCCGGTACCGTCGCCCGGCAAAACTGCGATTTTATATGTTTTGGACATTTTATTTCCTTTGCCTTGTTTTGTTATGAAGAGAAAAGCCAAAGTTAAAATTTACCGCCGAAACTGAATTTTTCAAGAACTTATAACATGAAAAGAACGTTTTCAGGCGATTTCTGTCGGCGGGTGTCAATTCGCGTGTCCCAATCAGATATCTATTATCAGTCTCCCGGTCCTGTAGGCAAAAATCAACAGCCCGATCAGCGCCAGCAAAATAAAAAGGGTTGCCGCAGACAATAACTGGAGCCAGTTTCGAGTGAAAAACAAAAATGTTTTCTTTATCTGGCCGGCGTTTTCGGCAATTGTCGCGTAGCCGGACATAAAAGCAAAAATATCGTTGCGCAATTCCCCTACGCTTTGATAGCGGTCGTCAGGCAGGAGGTTCATCGCTTTCAGGCAAATCGTTTCGAGCCGGGGCGGGATAGGACGCTGCAAGTTTTTAAGCTGGCTTGGGCTTTCTATGTTGCCGACAACCGTATCGTGGAGCATTCTTTTTACGTCTTTACGGTTGCTCAAAGGGTTTTCAAAAGTCAGGATGGCGTACAGAATACAACCGAGAGCGTAAATGTCCGTGCGTTCATCTTTTTCCTGGTTTTTGCCGGCGGCCTGTTCCGGGGCCATATAACCGGGGGTTCCTTTCGCAACGCCGTCGAGAGTCATAAAAGCCCCGGTTTCGCGGTCATAATTCACTTTGGTGTCTTTTTCAAACTCGTCATTATAATCATCCCTGTTACCGATGAATTTCGCCAATCCCCAGTCCAGCACCAGAACTTCACCGAAATCGCCAAGGTGAATATTTTCCGGCTTCAAATCAAGGTGAATTATCTGTTTCGAATGCGCGAAGGCGATTGCGTTGGCGACTTTCACATAAGTGCGGAGAAGCCGCGGCAAGGTAAATTTTTCCATGGCGTCAGGATCACCGCTGCTTAATTTTTTCAGGACAAGCGCCAGCGACTGTCCGCGCAGATATTTCATCGTGAAATAAGGAGAACCGTTAGCGTCAATTCCGATATCGTGAATAGGAACGATATTCGGATGCTCCAGCCGGGCGGTAATCCTCGCTTCCCGAATAAAACGGTTAATATCTTTTGGGGAACGGTCTTCAATATCCGGAATTATCGCCATCGCCACTTTACGGGTGGTGTCCTTATCGCTGACTTGTATGACCGCTTTCATCCCGCCGAAACCGATACTCCGGATAAACTTGTATTTCTTATCCGGCTTTAAGGTTAGTTCCTCAATATGCTCGTCAAGTTCGCTTTCAATCGTATTCCGGTCAATGACCAGAGACATAGTCGGAATATTGCTTTCGTCTTCGTCGCTGTCGCTTTTAAGGTCACTGGCCGTCAGGTAACTGGCAGGATCCAGGGAACCGTCCTCAAGAGGATGTTCGAGGAATTCCTCAGTGTCCGGTGGTAATGCTTTTTTATTTATCTTCATAATAATACCTCCTATAAAATAAAAACGACCGCCATTTTAAAATAAAACGCCGGTCTTTTTTCACATATCTATTGGAAAATCAGTCTTTCTTATTCCGGCGCTTTACCGTTTTCCTTTTCCTGTGTAATTCAGGCTCGGCTTCTCCATGCACGACCTGAGAGGTAACAATGCACTTATCAGCATCTTTGACCGAAGGCACGGCATACATTATTTCAAGCATCAGTTCCTCAAGCAGGGAACGCAGGCCGCGGGCGCCGGTGCCTTTGGACACGGCTTCATGGGCAAGTGCCTCAAGAGCGTCCTTCGTAAAACATAATTCGACGCCTTCCATAGCCAGGAGTTTCTGATATTGTTTTATCAGGGCGTTTTTCGGTTCCGAAAGAATTTTCACCAGATCTTCTTCGCTGAGCGGGTAAAGATGGGAAAGCACCGGCAGACGTCCTATAAACTCAGGGATCAGCCCGAATTTCACCAGGTCCTCCGGTTCATACTGAACCATTTCCACGGCCTTAGCCAAATCCACCTTTTTCTGTCTGAGGGTCAAATCTTTTTCAGTGGTGTTATTGGAAAAACCGAGTACCTGTTTCCCGACCCGGCGTTTAACAATATTGTCAAGGCCGATAAAAGCCCCGCCGCAAATAAACAAAATATTATGGGTATCGACTTTCAAGTATTCCTGCTGGGGATGTTTGCGTCCGCCTTTGGGAGGAATATTCGCCACCGTCCCTTCAAGTATTTTCAACAGCGCCTGCTGAACGCCTTCCCCGGAAACGTCACGGGTTATCGAGACGTTTTCGGTTTTGCGGGCGACTTTATCGATTTCGTCAATATAGATAATCCCGATCTGCGCCCTTTCAATATCATAATCCGCGGCCTGAACGAGACGCAGAATGATATTTTCAACGTCTTCGCCGACATATCCGGCCTCGGTAATAGTAGTCGCGTCGCAAATACAGAAAGGTACATGGAGCAGCCGGGCAAGGGTCTTGGCAAGCAGGGTTTTACCGGTACCTGTCGGGCCTATCATCAAAACATTGCTTTTTTCGATTTCAATCTCGTCAAACTTCTTGTCGAACCCGTAATGCTCGGCATTCCGGAATTGCGTCTGCAAACGTTTATAATGATTATGCACGGCAACGGCAAGCACCCGTTTGGAGCGTTCCTGACCGATAACATATTTATCCAGTTGGGTTTTTATCTGCTTCGGGTTCGGCACCACCAGCGACTCAATAGTAGCCCGCAGGCTTGAGCCGCGTGGATCCGCGGCGCGGTCGCCGGAATCCTTGCGGTACAGGTCCGCGCAAAGTTTAACACAGGCACGGCAAATCGCCGCCCCGGTCGGACTGGTTACTAATTGTCCAACGCTTGGATCCGATGCTCTGCGTCCGCAAAACGAACAGGCGGCATCAATGGGCACACGTCCTTTCGTCATAAATTAAAATTCCTGCCTTATTCAGTTATCTGTTACCAGTTGCCGGTCTAGCGACCGGCGCTCCCGGCCTTTTTAAATTCGTAATTCGTAATGATGTTTATTTATTGCCGCCGGAAGCCTTTTTTACAACGCCGTCAACCAAGCCGTATTTCTGCGCTTCGAGAGCTGACATAAAAAAGTCCCGCTCCGTATCCTGGCTGATCTTTTTAACGCTCTGCCCGGTATGCGCCGCGAGTATATTATTCAGATTTTCCCTTAACCGCAGGATTTCCTGCGCCTGGATACTGATATCCGCAGCGGTTCCCTGGGTTCCGCCCCACGGCTGATGGATCATGATGCGGGCGTTCGGCAAGGCAAAGCGCTTTTTAGGGGCGCCCGCCGCAAGCAGTACGGCGCCCATACTGGCCGCCTGGCCGATACAGTAAGTCTTGACGTCACATGAAAGCGCCTGCATGGTATCATAAATCGCCAGTCCGGCAGTAACTGAACCGCCCGGACTGTTTATATACAGATCGATATCCTTTTTCGGGTCATCCGACTGGAGAAACAGGAGCTGTGCGATTATCAGGTTGGCCACATCGTCATCAACCGGAGTTCCAAGCAGAATGATCCGGTCCTTCAACAGGCGCGAGTAAATATCATAACCGCGCTCGCCATGCCCGGTCTGTTCGACGACCATAGGGACTAATACCGAGTTCTTCATAATTATCGTTCCCTCTATTTATATTGTTTTATAAACTTAATGCAGCACAACCGTCCCGGTTGTGAAGATACTTACGCGGCTTTTTCCTTGATTTTCGCTTCTTTGCCCAGGAAACCGGATACTTTCACGGCAAGCATATCCATATGCATTTCTTCTATGCCGCCGCCTTTTTCCAGCATTGAACGGATTTCTTTTTCCTTATAGCCGTAATGCGTGCTCATGTCCTTGATCTGACCGTCAATCTCATGCTGTTCAACGGAAATATCTTCAAGCTGGGCAATCTTGCGCATAATGAAAGTTTTACGCAGCTTTTCCTTAGCGGTCTTTTCCGCTTCTTTCTTTTTGTTTTCCAAGTCCTGTTTGAATTTTTCCACTTCTTCCTCACTCTTTACGCCCTGAGCCATACGGTGCAGTTCATTCTGCGTTTCCCCGGCCAGAATATTCGGCGGCAGATCGAATTTATTGATCTTCTTATCAAGGACTTCATAAACCTTCCGGCTGACCTCGGACTCGCGATTCCTTTCCGCCTCATTTTTCGCGACGGTCTCAAACATTTCGCGCATTTTTTCAACCGACTCGAATTTCATTTTTTCGACTACTTCCTCGTCGCTAAGCGCTTTCCGGCGCTGGACGTTGAGGACTTTGATTTCGTATTTCACTTTTTTCCCGGCAAGTTCGGCGTCACGCCAGTCCGCGGGATAATCCGCTTCCAGCTTATACTCTTTGCCCTTTTCAGCGCCGGTAAGCGCTTTTACCGCTCCGGGGATCAATTCCGGGTTATTGAGCCACAGCCAGTTGCTTTCAGCGGAAACCTGGCGTTTCAGGGACGGAGAAGCGTCTTCCGGGAGCTCAAAATCAGAAGTGTAAGATACTTTCAGCATATCTTCCGCCTGGGCGGGGGTGTCGATATCCTCGTAGGCGGCATACATGTTCCGGTAATAATCTATTTGTTTATCGATATCTTCTTTCGAAACCTTAACCGGCTCAACTTCCACCTCAACGCCTTTGTACTCAGGTATTTCTATTTCCGGAGCAAGGTCAAAGGCTATTGAAAAACTGTATTCGGCGTCAAGTTTCAGCGGAGCGGTTTCCTGCGGCGCGCCGTAAGATACGATATCCACGGATTTGTCCGAAGAAACCTTTTCAAAGGCGGCGGCGAACATTCTGCGCTGCATTTCGCCCATAACTTCCTTATTGTAACGTTTGACAAGCATCGCCGCGGGAGCCTTGCCCTTACGGAAGCCGGGAATAACCACCATCCGGGAAAATTCCCTGATTACGTCTTTGAGCTCGCTCTCGACGAGATTTTTTTCCGCGGTAAAAAGAAAATCCTTCGAACAGGCTTTTTCTTCTTTACAAGTCATTTTGAGATTATCACTGAGTTTTTTATTACCCATGTCCACTGTCCTTAATTGCATTAAAATGTTTTATTGTTTTTTATTTTGTCAACCGCACACCTTTGCCTTATTCTTCAGGGCGGTATACAACATCCTGCTTATTTCTGGTTAGAAATGCTGTAAAAGTTTTTAATATAATGTTTTTTTTGTTTTTTACAACCCGGAGAACACAAAGATTATGAGCATTTTTTACCCCGACAACGGCAAAAATCCATCAAAAGCTGAATAAATACCGTTTTATTACTTAAAATCACGCTTTGAAAATTTGTTTTCCCCTTGTATATTACTGACGGCAGATATATATTTCTGCCGAAATTAGTGCTAATATGAATTAATAAGTTAGCTGGGGATAACCGGATATGGCAACAAAACCGAAACTTATAGTTCTTTCCGAAAAGCTTCGCGGGAAGAGTTTTGAGCTGGACAAAGACACCGTTACGGTAGGACGTACGGATAAGTCAGATATTTGCATAAAAGACGCGACTATAAGTACTAATCATTGTAAATTCGTCAGGGACGGCGACAGGTTTATTTTACACGACTGCGACAGCACGAACGGAACCAGGATCAACAATGTTCCCGTACCGGAAGGCGGGCAGGAATTGAAAAATTCCGACATATTGCAGTTCGGAGCGGTTGAAATATTCTTTGACAGCAACGACGGCTCGGCCACATCCATAACCAGGACACACACCGGCATAGACCTGGACAGTACGGAAGTCGGACTCTCCACGGTAAAGAACCTGGGGAATTTTTCTCCTTACGAAAAAGGGGGGAAAGGCGGCATGAGCCACAAAGTCATGCTGGGCTTGGTGCTTCTGCTGATCATCGCGATCATCGTCCTGATCGCATATACGTTCTGGGCAATGAAAAAAGGAACCTCGGAAGACAGTGACGTCCAGGACAAACCGGCCGCAGCCGCGGTAAAAACGGCGCCGGCTCCGAAATAAACAGTGTATTTTCACACTTAATTTAATACTAAGTAAGAGCAAAAACTTTTCAAGGTACTCTAAAGTAAAAGGGGTACCTTTTCTATCTACAACCAGGAGAGCGATTTACTAATGAGTCAGGATAACAATTCCCAGGAAAATAAGCAGCCGGAAGCGCAAAACAACCCCGTCCAGGAAAAACCGCAGGAAAAACCGGCGGATAAAGGAGACGGCAATACTTCATCGCTGCAACGCCGTCCCCCGTCTAAAGCCGTATTCGTATGGCTGGTGGTTTTTGCCCTTATCGGCCTTTTCCTTGTTCTCAAAACCCTGCAGAATCCCAGTAAATTGAACTGCGACCAGACAACTTTTGAAAAAATGCTTTCCCAGGGATACGTCAAAAGCGCGCAGATCACTTCCGAAACAGACCGTCTGATGGCAATTGAGGGAGATTATGATTTCCCCGCGACTTCCGCCAAGACCGCCAAGACCATAGAGGCCGCAAAGCCTGACGCAAATAAGCTTTTTCAGGAAATAAAAAATAAACACCCGAAAATCCGGCGCAAAGGCAAATACGCCACACGGGTCATTTTTTCCGAACGTCTGGACAAAATGCTGAATTCAACCGACATCGACGTCAAGCCCAAAGACAACTGGTGGACACTGCTGGTCAGTATCCTGCCTGTCTTGATTATCGTCGGCGTTATTTATTTTCTGTTTTCCCGGCAAATAAAAGGAGCCGGACGCGGAGCCATGCAGTTCGGCAAAAGCCGCGCCCGGATGATCCTGCCGTCCGACTTGAACGTTACTTTCGACGACATTGCCGGAGCGGATGAAGCCAAAGAGGAAACCAAAGAAATAATTGATTTCCTTGCCGATCCCCTGAAATTCCAAATGCTGGGCGGCCGGGTTCCCAAAGGTTTCCTGCTCACCGGCCCTCCGGGAACCGGTAAAACCCTCCTTGCCAAAGCCGTTGCCTGCGAAGCGAAAGTTCCGTTTTTCTCGATCAGCGGTTCGGATTTCGTTGAAATGTTCGTCGGGGTCGGAGCCAGCCGCGTCCGCGACATGTTCGACCAGGCGCGCAAAAACCTGCCCTGCCTGATCTTTATCGATGAAATAGACGCCGTCGGACGTTCCCGTTTTTCGGGCATGGGCGGCGGACATGATGAACGCGAACAAACCCTGAACGCGATGCTGGTCGAAATGGACGGTCTCGAATCCAGCGCCGGGGTCATAGTAATTGCGGCGACCAACCGTCCGGACGTACTCGATCCGGCATTGCTGAGACCGGGGCGTTTCGACCGCCAGATAGTCCTTGACCTGCCGGATATTCTCGGACGGCGACAGATACTGGACGTCCACTGCCGGAATATCCGCCTCGCGGATGACGTGAATATTGACACTATCGCCAGAACCACCCCAGGATTCAGCGGCGCCGACCTGGCAAACCTGTGCAACGAAGCCGCGCTTTTAGCGGCGCGCAACAGCGAAGAAACCGTAACGCAACAGGATATGGAGGAAGCCCGCGATAAAGTCCGCTGGGGACGCGAACGCCGCAGCCGCCGCATTACCGAACGTGAACGCAAGCTTACCGCTTACCATGAAGCCGGTCATGCTTTAGTAATAATGTATTCGGAATTTGCGACGCCGGTCCATAAAATAACGATTATTCCGCGCGGACAGGCTTATCTCGGAGCGACCCTGACCCTGCCGGAAGAAGACGTATATACCCAGAGCCGGAAAGAGTTGAATGACGAACTGGCGGTCATGATGGGCGGCCGGGCCGCCGAGGAACTAATATTCCAGGACGTCACCACCGGCGCTTCGAATGACATAGAACGCGCTTCCCACATGGCCAGAATGATGGTTTGCCGTTTCGGGATGAACAATGTGATCGGCCCTGTTCAATACGGAGAAACAAGCGCTCCGGTACATGTCCGTGTCGACCGGCCTCAACAGGATATGTACGGGCCGGATATAGCTAATATCATTGACACTGAAGTCAAGAAGATTATCGACGCGGCCAACGCCAGAGCTCATGATATTTTAGAAAAACATAAAGATCAGCTTGAGTTCCTTGCTCAAAAACTGCTGGAAAAAGAAACCGTGTCTGTAGCCGAAGTCCGCGAACTGCTCGGCTTCCCGCCGCTGGAAGAGCCTGAACCGCTTGCAATCAAAAAAGCGGAAAAAGAAGAAAACGCGGAGCCAAGTGACGAAAACGCTGAAAACGGCGAAGACCAAGATGCCAACGCTTCCCATACGAAGGATATAACTCAGACCTCCGATATGCTTGAGTCCAAGGTTAATATAACCATTAAGACCGAGAAACCGAAAAAGAAAAAAGACGACAAATAATTTCCGGCAGTCAATGACTTCGAATGAACTCAATAAGGCAGTATTTGAAAAAGACGGCGGCTGTCTCCTGAAATGCCGGGTTCAGCCGCGTTCTTCGAGGAACGCGCTCACGGGCATATATGGCGAGGCCGTTAAAATAGCCCTGACAGCTCCGCCGGTTGACGGAAAAGCCAACAAAGCATTGCTTAAATTCCTGTCCGGATTTTTCAAATTAGCGCCAAGCAGTTTACATGTAACCGCCGGAGAAAGTTCCCGCAATAAAACGGTTTTCATCCCCATGCCCAAAGAAGCCGTTATCAACAGATTCTGCGGTAAAACCGGCAGCTAATTACTATTTCGGTTATAGACGCAACGTATTTCTTTGAACCGTCAGGCTCTTTGGACTGCGGCGGCGACTAAATTACCGCAAGCATAACGTAGTCGTCCATCACATAACCGCCGCCGATATCATTCACCACCGCTTCGAGTTTTACAAAGCCGTTGCGTTCATACGCTTTTATCGCGGCGTGGTTATTTTTGTTGACGTTCAGGCATATTGATGAATAACCCTGTCCAGAAGCCAGTTCAAATACTTTCTTCAAGGAGGCGGAGCCCAAGCCTTTTCCCTGAAATTCGGGATAAAGATAAAGTTTGTGGAGTTTTGCCCGTCCCGCAACTTCAGGATATGGGCCAAGCGACAAAAAACCAATCTTGACACCGTCACGGCAAACGAAAAAATAATCGATCTTTTCATGCTCGATTTCATGTTTCATTTTTTCCGGCGAATACATCCAGTTCAACATGTAATCGATCTGCTTCCGGTCCAGGATGGCGGCATAACACTCCAGCCAAATTTTTTCCGCGGCAACACGCAGTTCCGGAATATCTTCAAACTTTATTTTGGCAAGCTCTATATTGTTCATTTTATCGAATTTCAAGGACATCTTCCATTTTAGTCAGACAGCGGCAGCCGTCAGAAGTTACCACGACAATATCCTCAAGCCGTACTCCGCCCCATTCAGGATAATACAGCCCCGGCTCCACCGTAACCACCTCCCCTCCCCGTAATGGTTCGCTGTTCACCGGGCTCAAAGATGGTTTTTCATGGATTTCCAGTCCGACGCTGTGTCCAAGCCCGTGAAAAAAACCGAAATTGCGCCCGTCCTGACGCCCGGTGCGAAAACCGCGCCTCTCCATAAGTTCCTTGGCCGCCTGATGAATTTCAGAAGGAACAGCTCCGGGCCGGATCAGGGTTTTCGCATAGTCACGCGCTTCGAAAACCGCTTCATAAGCTTTTCTGACGATTTCCGGCGCCTGTCCTTTGACCACCGTCCGGGTTATATCTCCCCAATAACCGCTTTTTTTCATCCGCGGAAAAATATCCATGATCAGCGGTTTACCCGCATAAACCGGACCGGAACCGGCATTATGAGGTTCAGCGGCCTGTCCGCCGCAGGCGGCAATCGTCGCGTCGGCAAAGCCGCCCAGACGCAGCATAGCAATATTGATCTCAGCCTGAAGAATCTCCGACGTCAGAATATCACCGTTCCACTCCAGAATGCAGTCACTGTTAACAGACGCCTCTCCGATAATGTCAATACCGCGCCGCATTCCGCTTTCCGCGACCCGCTGCGCCGCTTCAATAAAAAGCGCTTCTCTTTGGGACTTATACTGGCGTTCCGGATAGAAAACCCCGTTTTCGGCCTTTACGGTCAGGCCCCGCTTTCTCAAATCATCGGCAAGGCCCAGCGGAAAATCATACGGCACCCTGAATTCAGTAATTTCCCGGCTCTGCGCCATCGAACAAATAACGTCCAGATCACTGGCTTTGTCACCCTTTGAAAATTCATTGCGCCCGAAAATAGTGATATTCTGCTTGCATTCCTTTTCGGCGCGATCCTGTTCAAGTGCGGAAACGATTACGGCGCGTTCCTGACGAAAGGAAAAATAAACGAACGGATCAGGGGCCTGAAAACCGCTTGCATAAAGTATATCCGCGGAATTTTCGCCGGCGGCAAAGATCAAATCAGCCTTGTTCATATTTCATTAACTTTCCCGTTTTTGTTTGCAAAAAGCGCCACTTAGTATAAACTATTAGAAACCTTAAAAATAAAATTACAGTGGGAGTCGAAGAATGTCAACAACAACAATAGTAATTCTTATCCTGGTATGTCTTATTTCCTATCTGGTCGGGGCAATTCCCTGGGGATACCTCATCGGCAAACGGCACGGTGTGGATATACGAAAACTCGGCAGCCGGAATATCGGAGCCACCAACGTCACCAGGGTAATCGGCAAATGGAACGGCAGGTTGTGTTTCATCCTTGATTTTCTAAAAGGCTTCATCCCCGTCTTCGTAGTTACGCTCCTCCTGCAAAACAAATATATTGCCGACAGTTACCACCTTACCCAGATGGCTGCCGCTTTGTGCGCCGTCCTGGGACACATGTTTCCCGTATATCTCTGGTTCCACGGCGGCAAAGGAGTCGCCACCGCCGCCGGAACGTTGCTGGCGCTTGCTCCTTTTTCATTTATAATCGCCGGAATCGTGTGGATCGTGGTATATTTGTTGAGCCGCTATGTTTCTCTTGCCAGTTTGTCGGCGGCGGCGGTTCTGCCGGTATGCGCCACCCTGATATCCTGGCTCGGACAACCTGATTATTACCACTCTCCTTACGTCCTGGCTTTTTTGTATTTCCTGGCGGTCATAACCATACTGAAACATACAGCCAATATCAAACGCCTGCTCAACGGCACTGAAAATAAATTCGAAAAGAAAAAAGGTTGAAGAAAATTAATGAAGATAACGACACTAAGCGACGGTTCCTGGGGAACTGCGTTGTCTATGCTGCTTTGCAAAAACGGCCACAAAGTAACCATGTGGGGCCCATTTCCGGAATACCTCGACCAAATGGAGGCCTGCCGCGAAAACACGCGGTTTCTGCCGGGATACAAATTCCATGAGAATCTGCGCCTGGAAAAGGATATGTCCGAAGCCGTCGCGGGCAGTGAACTGATCCTGCTGGCTTCCCCGACCCAATATACGCGCCAGGTGCTGGAACAATTCAATAATTTTTTCAATGCCGACCGCCATCTGCTGGTCAATGTCGCCAAAGGCATAGAAAACAGTACTCTCCTGCGCGTCAGCGAAATCTGCACGGACGTATTGGGAAAATGCACGTACGCGGTTTTATCCGGCCCAAGCCACGCTGAAGAAGTCATCAAAGGAGTCCCCACCACCGTCGTCGCCGCTTCCGAAGATGAAAACGCCGCTTCCGAAGTCCAGGCAACGTTCATGAACGAAACTTTCCGGGTATACACCGGTAACGACGTAATCGGTACGGAACTCGGCGGAGCGCTGAAAAACGTCATGGCGATCGCCGCAGGCATAGTTGACGGCATGCAGCTCGGCGACAACCCTAAGGCAGCATTGATAACCCGCGGCATCGCGGAAATGAGCCGCCTGGGTGAAGCTTTGGGCGGTAATCACCTGACCTTTTCGGGATTGAGCGGAATCGGCGACCTGATAGTCACCTGCTGCAGCGGCCACAGCCGCAACCGCCATGTGGGAGAAGAACTCGGCCGGGGTAAAAAACTTAAAGAAATACTGGACGCCATGGGCCTGGTCGTCGCCGAAGGCGTAAAAACCGCCAAGAGCGCTTACGAACTCGCCCGCCGGGCGGAAATAGAATGTCCGATCATTAATGAAATCTATGCCGTTCTCTATGAGGACAAAACTCCCGGCGAAGCGCTCAAAAACCTTATGTCCCGGCCGTCCAGGCCGGAAATAGATCCATAATACCATAGGAAACTGCGGTATGATCGATTATTCCATAATTATCCCGGCATATAACGAAGAAGATTTTCTGCCGTCCACCCTTGAATCTGTATTTAAGGTCATGAACACCGTAAAGCTGCAGGGCGAGATCATAGTTGTGGATAACAACTCAACCGATAAAACGGCGGAAATCGCGCGTTCACACGGAATAACGGTTGTTTTCGAACCCTGCAACCAGATTTCCAGAGCCCGCAACCGGGGAGCTGAGGAAGCTCAAGGCAAATACCTGATTTTTCTCGACGCCGATACGCTCATTACGGAAGAATTATTTAAAAGAACATTCGACAATCTTGTCAACCGCAACTATTGCGGCGGCGGCGTTACGCTGGTTTTTGACGCGCCCCAGAATATATTCATCAACGGCTTTGTGAACCTTTGGAATTACGTTTCCGTAAAGATGTCTCTCGCCACCGGTTCATATTTTTATGTTTTAAAGGAATGCTTCGACGCGGTCGGCGGTTTCAGCGAAAAAGTCTACGCCGGCGAAGAAATATGGCTTTCAAAAAAATGCATCAGGTGGGGTAAAAAAAATAACAAGGTCTTTAAGATCATCGACGACATTAAACTTGTCACATCAGGACGGAAAACGAAAAGATTTTCAACCTTCCGTCTTTATGCCGCCCTGTTCCTTTTTGCGATCTTCCCTTTCGCCGTACGGTTCAAAAGTCTCTGTTTTATCTGGTATAAAAGAGAAAAGCCCAAATAAGC
>Ga0172377_10005391_pt1 | contig 13147 bp, 7 predicted proteins | sample Pumphouse3metaG_FD_119749 | JGI IMG/M metagenome (GOLD analysis project Ga0172377, IMG submission 119749) | Leachate microbial communities from a municipal landfill in Southern Ontario, Canada - Pumphouse #3 metaG | ecosystem: Engineered > Solid waste > Landfill > Unclassified | place: Canada... | reverse complement strand
TCTGAATTATTTAATTTTAACTCAGTTAGGTTGAGATTAGGTTGATCCACTTGTATTTATAAACTTTATATTTAAAGAATGTATTACTCCTTTCTAGAATATTTCGCTTTTATAAGCCACATTTTATGCACTTGAGAGGCATTGTCCATAGCTTTAAAAAGATCTGGAGCTATGTTTTTGATCTTCTCAGCACTCTCTTCGTCAAATTTATTTGAAGGGAAAAGATAATATTCGGTACCATCTTCTACCCATCTGTTATTTTGTGAGTATGGGACATTAGTTAGGGGATGTGAGTAGTAGTTGTTAGATTCTATATCAAAAAGAATTTTAAAACCTTCAGCTCCTTGGAACAGAGTAAATCCTAGTAGGTTGTTATTGTAAACAAAAAAGTTATTAATATAGGTAAAATGTCTTTTTTGTTCGCAAAGAACTTCATATCTAGCCATATCTATGTCTTTTACTGTGTGATCTGTATTCATGTTTCTCACATAGGCAAATGTTTGCGGAATAGTCTCCCTTGGGCTTAGCTTATATACTTTGTTTGAATAACCTGTAAAATAGAGAGAGTTTTGGTATGTATGAAAATGTTTTGGGTTGATAGAATTTACTTTTGTTTGACCCGTTTTCCACTCAAAATCTTGCTCTTGAGGTTGTATTGTAAAACTATAATTGGATAGAGAGTTTTTCTGCCTTAGAAGTACTCTATTCTCTCCAGAAATCCCATACTCTACAGCGTATATGCCTTCGTTATTTCTAGATTTTAGGTATCTTCCTACTAAATTAAATTCACTTATTTTATATTTATCTAGTACTTCAATCTTTTTCTCTTCTCGATTAACCATAAAATCTAAAAGTCCCGATAATTCGTCAATTTCTTCTCCTACAGGTATTTTGCGAATAAAAGCTCCACTATTGTCAAATATCATTAAAGGACCTCTTAGTGTAGAGACAAAAATATACTCTTCAAATACTTCTATATTGTTAAGGTAGATTTTAATCCTTTCGTAAAGAGGCAGTTGTAGAGGAAGAATCTCATAGTCTACTCTGTAATTAGATTTTTCAAAAGGCTTTACGTTTCTCATATTGTAATTTACAGCTATCTCAATTCCGTCTCCATTTGAACCAGACGAATTACACCCGATAGGGAAAGCAATAATTATAGATATTAGTAAAACTGTACTAATAAAAAACTTGAGATCATTTTTGATGTTCATAAAATTTTATTTAAATATTTACACTTTGGAGTAGCTTAGATATAACTTACGAAGTTCATAAATTAATGACTGCTATCCAAATTGAGCTATAATTATTTATAAGAGAGCACCTTTTCTAAAGTTAGATGGATTTTATCTACTTTTATTAGGATATTTGAAAGAGTGACTAATTATTAAATTGCTAGTTACGCTGTAGCATAATAAGAGGTTCTTTGGCATCAAAGATATTTATTTTTTGGATAACTTTTTACTTAGTTACTATTAGGGTATTTATTATTAACTTTATTCGTCATATTATGACATTGACTCGGCATATTGATTAAAGTTTTTTGCTTTTACACTAAACTTATTAAGTGCACATTCTAGTTTAAGATATTGGTTTTTAAATAAAAGGGGCTATGAAAAAGTATGTTTTATTACTATTATCACTTTGTTTGGTGATTCATTCTTGCCAAAAGCAAGAAGCAGCTATGCTTGTTATTAATCAACCAGAAATTACAGTTTCTGATGTTGGTGGATCACAGGCTATTCTTTTTGAATCAAATAAGAACTGGACTGCAAAATCAACTGAAAGTTGGTGTGTCGTTTCTCCTTCGAGTGGGGGTGCATCATTAAAAAGCACTACTGTTACTATCAATGCCAATGATACTTATGATGATAGAAGTTGTACAATAACTTTAACAGCAGAGAACCTATCCAAAAATATAACCATTACTCAAAATGCTAAATTAGGCATTCTTGTAACTCAGGATAGATATGACCTTACTAGTGATGCTACTACTATTGAAGTTGAGGTAAAAGCAAATGTTGAGTTTGAATTGATTACCTCTGGTGACTGGATTACTAGAAACACCACAAAGGTCTTATCTACAACTAAACTCTATTTTAATATTGCTCAAAATGAGTCTTATGATAATAGAGAAGGCTCTATTACTATTAAGCAAAAAAATGGTGAATTGTTAAGTGTTATTAATATTTTTCAATCTCAGTTAAATGCAATTATTATTACAACCAAATTGTTTAACGTGTTAGATACAGCTGTGGTTTTAAGTGTAGAACTTAATAGTAATGTTCAATATATTGTGAATATACCTTTAGAATCACAATCTTGGATATCACAACTCGCAACAAAATCCCTTACTAAAGAGAACCTACAATTTAGTATTGAAAGAAATTTTACTCATGAGAATAGATCGGCTCAAATAATTATACAACAACCTCTCTTCCAACTTACAGACACTCTTATAATCATTCAAGATAAAGCTCCTGATTTACCCACTTTAACAACTTTGGATGTCTATGATATTCATTTATACTCTGCTAAAAGTGGAGGCAATATTTCAAACGATGGCGGAGCGCCTATTTTGGCCCGTGGCATCTGTTGGAATACTTTAGAAAACCCTACTATTCAAAACTTTAAGAAAAGTAATGGACTTGGGATGGGTGATTTTGTAATTGATATTATAGATCTAAATCCTGCAACAAAGTACTATGCTAGGGCTTATGCAACAAACAGATCTGGTACTTCGTATGGAAATCAAATAGTTTTTACAACTACCTCCATAGTAGCGACGCCAGTGATTAGCCCTAAAGGTAGAGCATATACAGTAGCACAAACTGTATCTATTACTTGCGCTACAGATGGAGCAGAAATTAGATATACCTTAGACGGTGGCGAACCAACAGTAACTTCGGCATTATATAGTGGTAGTATTTTTATAAATGAAGGGACAACATTAAAAGCAAAAGCTTTTAAACCCAATTGGCTCGAAAGTACAGTAGCAACACAAATATATATAATAAACCTTGGTGCTACATTAATTGAGGGATTTTCTAATATGGTTCAACATACAAATATCTCTAATAATTTTATTTATAGGTTAAATAATCTTAATGATAAAAACGTTTTTTTTATTTTTTCAAATAAAAACAGAGACAACTCAACAACATTACCTCAAATACATAGCAATGTTGTATCTATGAGTTCTGTAGAAAAGTCTATAATTTTTTCTGAACCTCCTTTTATTATTTCTGGTAAACCGCATATTAGCGATTTTAACAATGATCCTTGGAAGTATCCTACAGATGGGATTACAAAATTGGAGTATAAACATCATTCGGAGTTACAGCCAGAGAAACTAGCTTTGGGTTCGAGTGAGCTTTTGTACGATGATATTGGCAATCCACATCTATCTACAGTAAGAAAAGTAATATCTGCCCACGGGAAAAATCTATATATATGGGTAGATAACACGTGTTGGGGCCCAGAGAGCACAAAAATATATTATGTTACTCAAGAGATGGTAGATGCATTGGCTCCTAAATTTCTTAATCCTGGTGCAAATAACGATATATATGAATGGGTTACAAATATATGTGGAGATCCTTGGGGTTATACTGGTTACTCAAATTTAATTTTAAACGATAGTGATATACATATTTGGTTAACAGATATTGATAATGACAATACAATTACGGGTGCTTTAACTCTTGGATACTTCTATAGTAGAGACAATTTTCTTAGAACTTCTTATTCAACATCTAATGAAAAGTTGATGTTTACAATAGATGCGATTCTTTTTGCAATTAAAACTAATGGAACATGGGATATCTCCCACTACTACCCTATGCATGTGGTATCTGCTTTAGCACATGAATTCACTCATATGATCTATTTTTATCAAAAAAGGATCCTAAAAAATCAAATTGGGAATACTGCAATAAATGAGATGTGCGCACAATGCATAGAGGATTTAGTTGCTAGTAAAATATTAGCAGATGGCCCTAGAGGAGTGTCATATATAACTTCTAATGCGGGGAGTGCTGGTAACAGAAGTGGTAGGCTCCCACGGTACAATTCCAACAATGAATATAATCTATTAAACTGGAGCTCTAACCAATCAGAGCGTCTTTTGAACTACTCTAAAACTTATGCTTTAGGCGCTTATCTAATGAGAAACTATGGGGGAGTAAATCTTATTAAAGAGCTTATCCAGAATAATTCGACAGGTGTTAATTCTATTGTGCAAGCAGTAAACTTTAATGGGGGAGGAGGGCTTAATTATGAAGATATTCTCCAGAGGTTTGGTGCTGCCAATCTTTTGTCTGATAAAACAACAATGAGTGCAGGTTATATTTATAATACTGGTTCTTGGATTACATCAACTATTAATGGCATTGCTTATGATTTGGGATCAATTAACCTTTATAATTACTCGCCTTCTCCTTATATCTATAACGACTTGCCTTGGATTCAACAACCAGGTTCAAATATATACTATAGAGCGGGGAGCAATTTGAGTGGAACACAAGAGTGGTCTTTTGTTGGTATGAGTTCAGACACAAAGCTTACAGTTGTTATTAAGTAGATTTGATTTTATGACTGTATGTTGTGGAGGCACTGTTGTTTAGGGGTTATAAATTGACTCCGAAAGGTTGTGATTATTATGATTTTGAATAGGTGAAGGGGATTACCTAAAATGAGATATTGCTTGTGGCATAAAAGTGTGAAAGTACTTTTTTAAGGCTTGTTCATTTTTTTTAAGAAACTCAATACTTAATTCTGGGTTAATGGCGCTGGTTTTAAAGTGTTCCATAATTTGCAATGACCTTTGGAGCCCCTTGTAACTTCCATATTTTTTAAGGCGGTTTGTACCAATGAAGTGAAATATAAAGCCCTTCACTTGTTCTGGTAAATGTCTATAGTTAAGAAGTGCAGAGAGATAAAAATTTGCAGCAAAGCAATTGAGACTGTATTTTGGACTATATTTTTTGAAGTCCGATGCTAATAAATAGTCGAAATACATATCGGCAATTATTCCAGAGTAGCGGCTAAAGGTAGGGCGCATAAACTCTACTGTCTCAAGAAAAATTGGGTGACTATCGGTAAAGCTATCGATCTCTCTATGTAGCAGAATTCCCGTTTGAATTTGCGGTGGATAATTTTCGTGACTACGCCCCTTTACAAAATCGCCAATAAAGTTGCCTACTTGTAATTGGCGGTCGTTCCCAGAAAGAAATATGTGAGCTAGATAGTTCAAGAGCAAGGGTAGATTTTTACAAAGTTACCATTTTATATAGATATATCGTAATACTCTAAATTAGCATAGTTTAGATATAATATTAACTCGCTATTTTAATTGAAGTGTTAATTTTTAAATATTTCATATATTGAAAATTGATTTTGTTTTATTATCTTGCAAAGATGAATAAGTATGCCAACGGTGCAGGCTGTTTAATTGATAATTTTTTTAACTAAATAATAAATTAATGAAAGTAAAAATTTTCTTATTGTCGTTGTTAGCGTTAGTTGCCATACAACTTCCAGCTCAAGATAAAATGCTGGATTTACTCAAAAGTGAGTTGGAGAGTCATATGACCATTCTGCAGAAGGGTGAGTATCCTCCGTATTATATGAATTATAGGGTTATGGACAAGAACACTAGAATTTTAAGATCTTCTATGGGAGCGACAAATAACGTTGAGGAAGAGAGGCAATTACTCTTTGTGCCACAGATTAGGATAGGTTCCCCAGAGTTTGATAATTTTCATGAAACTCAAAATGGAGTTGGAGTCACCATGTTTTCTGGTCCTCCTTCAATACTTTTGCCTATGGATCTTCAAAATGGTTTGGATGCTGTTAAGGAGATTATTAAAGAGGAGGTTAATAAGAGATATAAATTTGCATTGAGGAGTTTCGAGAGATCCAAAGCAAAAAAAGGTGTACAGGTAGAAAATCAAGATAAATCTCCAGACTTTACAAAAGCAAAGGCCGAGAAGTATTTTGAGCCTACAATAAAGGATGATAAAATTAAACTAGATATTAACCTTTGGCAACATAAACTAAATAAATACAGTGCAACTCTTGCCGAGAATAAAGATATTATTTCTGCAAACACTACATTGACTTTTAAAATTTGGAGAAAATATTTTGTTTCTACAGAAGGAGCAGAGATAGCAGAAAATAGAGTTTATATACAATTAAGTGTAAGAGGAATAACTATGGCTGATGATGGAATGGAATTACCTCTCCACAATAGTTATTTTGCATTTTCGATGGATGAGCTACCCTCAGAAGCAGAAGTAATCAAGGACATTAACATAATGTCAACTAAATTATCTAAGTTAAAAGTTGCTCCATTGGTTCAGCCCTACACTGGTCCAGCATTATTATCAGGATCTGCAAGTGGTGTATTTTTCCATGAAATTTTTGGACACAGAATTGAGGGGCAAAAAATGAAAAGTGAAAGAGACGGACAAACTTTTAAAAATATGGTTGGAGAGAGTGTCTTACCCGCAAGTCTTAGTGTATATTGTGATCCAACCATGAAAAAATATCATGGGAATGCTCTAAATGGCCACTATATTTTTGACGAACAAGGAGTTAGAGGAGAAAGAGTAGAGGTTGTAAAAGATGGTATTCTGGAAAATTTTCTAATGAGTAGAACAGGGTTAGATGGATTTCCAAAATCAAACGGCCATTCAAGAGCAGAATTTGAATACGATCCAACTTCGCGCCAATCAAATCTTATAGTTGAGACAAACGCATTTAAGACAGACGCACAATTGAGAGAGCTACTCATAAACGAGGCAAAAGAACAGGATAAGGAGTATGGCTATTTTTTCAAAGCAGTTACAGGAGGTTTCACTCAAACAGGAAGAACCAGTGCAAATTCATTTAATGTGACTCCTTTGGAGGTATATAAAATTTATGTTGATGGTAGGGAAGATGAATTAGTAAGAGGAGTTGATATGATTGGTACCCCACTTTCTATGTTTTCTAATATTGTTTATGCTGGAGGTGAATTTGAAATATTTACTGGAACATGTGGGGCCTCTTCGGGACATGTACCAGTTACCGCTATATCACCTACCATAATGGTAAAAAAAGTAGAGTTACAAAAGAAAGCCAAACCAACAGTAACACCACCACTTTTACCGCGCCCATAACACTTATATAAACAAATAATAATTAAAGAAATGAGATACATATATACTTTATTAATTGCTCAACTCCTTACAATAATCTCTTTGTTTGGTCAGACAAATGAAAATGTTTTATTTAAGGCTATGCAGGACGAAATGGTTCGTAGTAAAAATGAGCTGATTCTCCCAGCTTCACCGGCCCCATACTTTATTGCTTATACAGTTGGCGAAACCCAATATATCTCTATTAGTAGCTCTTTAGGTGTATTACTATCATGCAAAGAGAGTTCAAAAGAGAGAAGGAATTCAGTAAATCTTTATGTTGGGGATAGTAATTTTTCAAGTGACTATTCTTACTCAGGCAATGGAGTTTTATTGCCTAGTTTCACTACCATTGACGATAATTACGATCAGCTAAGAAGAAATTTTTGGCAAACTTCTGATTTAGCTTATAAGCTTGCTGTTGAGGTGTTCAACTCTAAGAAGAACAATATAAAAACGGCAACTCTTACTGCAGAAGAAAAAGCATTGCCAGATATGCTTCCTTTAAAGAGAGTTGAGGTTAGTACACCAGTTATACCCGATTTTAATCTAGACAGGGACTCTTATGAAGAGTTGTCAAGTAAGTTGTCTAAGGAGTTTGTAAAATATCCTCAGATAGTGAATTCTAGAATTGAGATTGATGGAATTGAGACGATTTACTATTTTTTGTCTACAGAGGGAACAAAGATAAAAGAACCGGTAAGCTATGTTAGCTTAACAATCAAAGGTGTAGTAAGAAATGTAAAAGGGCAAATCATTGATGATCGGGAAGTTATTTATGCTCAAACATTTGATAAACTTCCTTCTCAAGAAGAGCTTACTAAAAAGGTGAATTTATTTGCAGAAAGGCTAGTGGCACTTAAAAGCGCAGTAACAATGGATGAATATTATCTTGGTCCAGTGTTATTTGAAGAGTTGGCAGTTTCTGATATTTTATCGGATAATCTAGTCTCTCTATCGGGAATAATCTCTTTTAGAAAACCAATACAGGTTATGGCAACTGTTGCAAGATTAGAGAGAACCTCTCATAAGAATGTAAAACCATTAGAAGAGAGAATAAACAAAAAAGTGATTGATAGTAGATTGAGTGTTACAAACCGAACCGATCTAACTGATTTTAAAGGATTCCCCTTACTTGGTAGTTACAAATTTGATGCTCAGGGTGTAGTTCCAACTAAAGAGGTTAAGCTTATTGAAAATGGAATTTTAAAAACTCTTCTTAGTAGCCGTATTCCAACAAAAAAGGTTAAAGAGTCTACTGGAAGTATGAGATTCGGTGTAAAACCAAGATCAATTTCAGTTAATGTTGCTCCAGGAATTCTAGTTGTCAGTTCTGTTAATGGGAGTTCTTCGCAAGAGCTTAAAAATGAACTTATAAAAGCAGCTATTGAAGAGGGATTGGATTATGCTTATATCGTGAGAAAAATAGCATCAGAGACAGATCAGTTTATTTATAAAGTATCAGTTAAAGATGGCTCAGAAACTTTGGTAACAGGTTCGGAAATCACTCCAGTTCCATTAACTAAGCTTAAGAGAGTGTTGGGAGTTAGTAAAGAGCAGGAGGCTATGAATTATCTTTATGGTGGGGTAATACCTACCTCTATTATCTATCCTAAATCAATTTTGATTGAAGATATTGAGATTAACAAAAAACCACTTAGTGTTCAAAAAGAATCACCATTAATCTCAAAATAGTTATAGAGACATTATTACTATTTATAAATAGCATATAATAAGGTTTTGCCCTATAATATTAGAGGCTGTCTAAAAAATAGACAGCCTCTTTTGCATGTGCCCGGAGCCGGGATCGAACCGGCACAACCTTACGGTCACTGGTGTTTGAGACCAGCGCGTCTACCAATTCCGCCATCCGGGCAATTTTTATTTGGTAAACTTTGGTGTGCAAAAGTAGTTAATTTTAGAACCCTCGCAAAATTAAATTTAATTAACTATCTTTGCACTGCTTATCAGAAAAGGGAATTCCGTGAGATTCGGAAACAGTGCCCGCTGCTGTAATGCTTACCCAAATGGGTTTTTCGCTCTCCTACCACTGCCAAAAACGGCGGGAAGGTGCGAATCTAAAAGCTAAGTCAGAAAACCTGCTGGAGGCTTAATATTTTAATCGAACTTTCGGGAGATAGGGAGCGATGCACAGAGGTATATCTTTTATTGTTTTTTGCTTTGCATTTATTGCGCTTTTCGTTGGGGCTAAAGCCTCTGCGCAAAATTCTATTAGCCCTATTGCTAATGATGATTTAGCCACAGTAGCAGATATATTGCCAACTCTGGATAGATTCTTATTTACCGATGGGGCAACTGTAAACAATAGAGCTGCAATTATAGACACTGTTAAAAAATACAAGATGGATTCGGTAATTATTAGCAGTGGCATTAGAAGAGGCACTGTACCCAATAGTTCATTTGCTATTGGTACAAATGTTATACAAGCGTCTCAGGAGATCTTGTCACAAATGAAAATAAACTCTTTGGCAGATTTTATTAGAGAGCAAAGTGCAATTTACCTTAAAGAGTATGGTAGAGGAGCAGCCTCTTATCTCTCTGTGAGGGGGACGTCATCTTCGCATACTTCGATAGCCTGGAACGGTATGAGCCTTTCGGTTCCTACGCTTGGGCAAACCAATCTCTCTCATGTTCCTCTCTACTTTTTTGATAAATTAGATGTTCATATAGGTGGAAACTCTGCACTCTATGGCGATGGAAGTATAGGGGGTAGTTTGCAACTAAAAACCGAGCCCGCATGGAAAAAGGGGTATAGCGGAGATCTCCTTTTGAGCGTAGGGAGCTACTCTTCTCTCTACACTGGGGCAACGTTTAGGTACTCAAATAATAGAAGCGAATCCCGTACAAGCATTTTTTATACAGAGGCAAAAAACAACTACTCTTTTCTGAATAATACCAAGCCGGGACTTCCCAAAGAGCGTCTTAATAACAGTGGGTATATGAATGCTGGGGTGTTGCAAGAGTTTTACAGGAAATTTAAGGACTCATCTCTTCTCTCTTTTAATTTATGGTATCTCACTTTTGATAGAGAGATTCAACCTTCTGTCTCATTGAATGATAGACCAGAGACTTATGCCTCTATTTTAGATAGAAACTTAAGGGCCTCGCTTAACTACAATACAGTAGGGTCTTTGTTGACTTATAGTGCAAGGGTCTCTTTTGCAAATGACTATGAAAGATATAAAGAAGATATAATTGAAGCCTCTAAAATTTTAGGGAGCGCCGAGGCTCAATTTTCTACCACTCAGCTTCTTTTAAAAGGAGGAGGCTCGTATGAATATATTTTTCCATCTGCTAAATCGTTTGCCGATTCTGTGCAAGAGAGTCGAGGTTATCTTTTTTTCCTTGCTAGGTACAACCCTCATTTGATCCCTAATTTAATTATATCTGCAGGAGCCAGAGCAGGCTGGGTTACAAATAGCGAAGTCCCCTTTATGCCCTCTTTAGATTTTAAATTTACTCCAATCCGTTTTAATGGCCACACTATTTCGTTAAAAGCCGCTCTCTCTAGAAATAGCAAAGTTCCCTCCTTAAACGATCGCTATTGGGGAGGGGTACATACTTATCTCAAAAGTGAAAAATCTTTTACTGCAGAGGGTGGAGTAGATTATAACTGGTTTGGAGTTAATAGTTCTTTTAAAGGTTTTATAACTCTTTACCGTAGTGAAGTAAACGACTGGATTAGATGGTTACCTGCTGGGCAGGTGTGGAGGCCACAAAATATACCCGAGGTCCTTTCGCAAGGTGTAGAGCTTGGAATCTCTTTTAAGAGGGAGTTTTTACCTTGGAGTCTAGGCGCTACTCTTAATTATAGTTATACCAATGTGAAAATGGAAAAAGGGTTGTGGAATGAAGATCCAGCTATAGGAGAACAACTTGCTTTCCAGCCCAAGCACTCTTTAAGGAGTTCGTTTACAGTAGATAAAGGAGCTTTAAGCTCTTTTGTAAATTTCTCATATACAGGGGAGAGAACAACTCTTGATATATATGATATGTTAAAACCCTACTTTTTAGTTGATATTGGTCTTACCTTAAAAGGTAGTTTAGGAGCCAACAGTTACTCTATAAATATAGCGCTCAAAAACATTACAAATGAATATTACCAAAATGTAAAATTCTATGCAATGCCAGGCCGCAATTGGCAACTAGCATTGAGGTATTTTTTTAGATAGATAATTTAAAACAATAAAATAAAACAAAATGAAAAAAACGATTTTTTTAAAATTATTAATGAGCACGTTAGTGGCTCTCTCTTTTGTAGCTTGCTCAAAAGAAAATTCAGACCCTTTAGTATCTATGGATCAAAAGGTTATTGTTATTAATCAAGGGAATTTTACAGAACACTCTGCGAGTATCTCACTTTATGACGAGACTAGTAGCACTATCGAAAATAGAGTTTACGAACAGGCAAATGGGGTAGCCATTGGTGCTACTGTTATTTCGGGTGCAGTTGCTCCTAATAAGCAGGCCTATCTTGTATGTAATAATCCCGATAAAATTGAAATAATAGATTCAAGAACGGCAAAAACAGTAGCGGAGTCAATTACCAAAGGATTGGCCACTCCAAGAACAGCTCTTATTACAGATACAAGGATCTATGTTACTAATTGGGATTATGACTATGTGGTTGCCCCATCTGGCTTTTGGGAGTACCCAAACTCCTATGTAGCAGTGTATGATTTGCAAACAAAAGAGTTATTGAAAAAAGTACTTGTTGGCACAGATGCCGAGGGGCTTGTGTTATACAGTAATAATTTATTTGTAGCAACTCGCGAAGGCGTGAATGTTTTGGATGTTACAGGAGATAAAATGATTTCGCTGGCAGTTATAAGAGCAGCAGATGTTACCGGCGCAGCAAAACATCTTACATTTGATAATAAGGCAATGATATGGGCTTCATTTCCAGATAAAGGTGTTGTGCAAATTAGTCCCTCTTCATTAAGTGTGATTAAGGTAGTAGAAGTTCCTGTAGATAACATGGATGGATATATTACCTCTGGTCCAAAAGGAGAATATGTATATACATACCACACTATATTTAATGATAGCTACATGCCAGAAAAAGCATCAATTTACTCAGTAGAGACAAGTACAGGGAGTGTTTCTACTCTCTTTAGTGGCACCTATTTTTATGGACTAGGAGTGAGCCCCTCTACAGGTAATATTTTTACTGCCGAAGTGAGTTTCACATCAAATTCATTAATGAAAATAGTAACATCTCAAGGGTCAGTTAAAGAGACAGCAGTTGCTGGTATAGCTACTTGCCGCTACCTTTTCTTTTAGCCAATTACAACTCCTTTAAGAGTTGCCGACGAACAGGAGACAACTTTTACATTAACGTAATCGCCAACTTTGTGTTTACCCGCAGGAAAAATACAAACTTTATTTTGCGATGTTCTTCCGAATAACTCTTTGCTAGAACGTTTAGAGGCACCCTCAACAAGTACTTCAAAAGTTTTGCCTAAATCGGCCTTATTGGAGGTATGAGAAAATTCTTGTTGGAGAGCTATAATTTCGCTTAGTCTTCTGTTTTTAACGTCGGTTAAAACGTTGTCGGGATATTTTTTTGCGGCCAAAGTATCGGGCCGCTCAGAGTATTGAAACATAAAGGCAGTATAGTAACCTACCTCTCTTATTGCAGAGAGAGTCTCCTGGTGATCTTGCTCGGTCTCTCCAGAGAACCCTGCAATTATATCTGTACTTAGAGAGCATTCAGGTATTAGCTCTTTTATGAGGTTTGCCTTTTTTAAATATCCCTCTCTGGTATATTTTCGGCCCATTCTTTTAAGCACAGCATTACTGCCCGATTGTATAGGCAGGTGTACATGTTTACAAATATTAGGGTATTTAGCGATAGCCCTTATTAACGACTCATCTATATCTTTTGGATGAGAGGTAGAGAATCGCACTCTTAGCGAAGGATCTATTTGAGCCACCATTACTAG